>Ga0209606_1003636_pt1 | contig 15300 bp, 3 predicted proteins | sample AD_UKC057_MetaG_FD_184412 | JGI IMG/M metagenome (GOLD analysis project Ga0209606, IMG submission 184412) | Active sludge microbial communities of municipal wastewater-treating anaerobic digesters from USA - AD_UKC057_MetaG (SPAdes) (version 2) | ecosystem: Engineered > Bioreactor > Anaerobic >...
TTCGCCCGCCGCAACCCCCTCGAACTCCGTCCGCGTGCCAGCCACAAGTCCGCCGCCGCTCATCGTCACCGCCAACACAACATCCCCCGTGTCGTAATAATTGTCCGTGAACTTGAACTTCACCGTCACAGCGCCCGGCGTCCCTCCCGTCGCTCCCGGCTTAATCCACGTCCTCGGCGCCTCCGGCGTAACCTCTGTTATCTTTATCTTCGGCGGCGTGTAATCGACAAAGTGTTTCTCAATAAAAGTCAGGTGATCAGATGACGCCTCGTAATCCACGCCAAAGCCGTCGATCTCTCCAAATACGCGAAAACCATCATCTCCTGTTTTGAAATCTATATTTGTCGATTTTCCGAAAGCTTCCGGCAAAACAATAAATGTGATTGTTCCTAGAGGAGTTCTACCACTGTAATTTGTTAGACTCGACTGCTCTACATCTATCGAGTTTCCGACCTTCGCCGTCCATGTAAGCAAACCTTGCGCGCCTTCCAGCGGGATCGTTTCCCCAAGCGTGTACACTTCTCCTGTCTCTCTATTATACGGGGCAAGAACCTTGTCATCGTAATCAATTGTGAATGTCCCCCCCCAAAACCCATCCGCTTCAGCATATAAGACAACATCGAATATCCTGTTTGATTCGCTTGCCTGCGAATCCAGCGATATATTGTTCTCGCCTATATTCGTTCTCGCCGCCATTGTTATTGGCGGTTGCTGTTGTGGTGAAACGGACGCGAGTGCGGCAGATTCCCGTGACAACCCGATATCTACCACTGTTGTTGCGCCGGAAGGTTTGAACACAAGCTTCAACCCTTCTTGATTTGCTTTGAGCAAATATCCTTTCCAAGGCTGCCATGCTTCCGTTTCCTGATGCAAACCCCAAGATAAAGTATATTTTTTTATTTCTTTGCTTATCCACCCTTCAGAATCCATAGCAGCCCAAAGACTTATTCCCTGCTCATCGTCTACCGCTCTTATTTCAATATCGGATAGCGCAGCCGCTTCATTTTGAAATGCTATCCCTGCGGAGTTTCCATGAGATGGAGCTTTTATCACATTCTCTCCTGCTTTTAATGCAACCCATTTGCTTACGTTCTTACAGTCAGAAAACCCAGTGGGACAGTTGACTATCCGATATTCGATCCCACTCAATGGCGTAACACTCTCATTGACTATCAGTCCATAATAAACTTCTCCTGCCTCGCTGAATTCCATATCGGATGTCGCTGTTATCATTTCCTCTTGAAGAACAAGCTTATACGGAGCATCAACCCACCCGGAACTCATCGCCTCGCTCAGACTTTTTTCACTCGTTCCTTTTAATACATGCACTTTCCCCCAATCCAATTCAATCTGATATGGATTAGCAACCATGTTCCAGCCGCTATCAAGCTCTATTCTAAAAATGTTTGAGGCGCTGTTGGCTTCTCCATATATCGGCATTGCGCTGATTTGATTTTCCGGAGGATTGTACACCATGAATGCGAGGCCGGGTTTAGCAGTTTCAATTGCGCATTGATTGTTAAACGCCGCCGTGTATCCTGTGTCAGGCGACCATGTCCCCATATTTTGGAATCTATTGCCGTCTTTTTCGCATGTCTCCATTCTAAAAATGCCTTTGTCTTTAAGTGTGTTTAGTACCAATTCTGCTCCGAAATAGTAGTTTGATCCGGGCGTTTTCTGATAGTTCGCGGATATTCCAACAAGATTCCATAGCTTTTGGATCGGCATACTCGGCTGTGTCGGGGACACTGCTCCTACGATTCTACCATTCCAGTTTTCAGAATATTTATCGCTTTCTACTTGAAAGTAACTGCCATATATCCAACCGCTTCGCACTAGGGTGATAGTATACTCATAACTATTGTTTGCATCTGCAGTTTGATCATCGAAATAATAAGATTCTTCGAACATTTCTAAGTCTCGAATTGGTTCATTTGTCAATTTAATGTATTCTTCGTCGGTTCCAACTCTTTTTCTGTATATGTTATATCCAACGAAAGAATAATTATCTATCGTATTTCCGTCTTCATCCAATGGCATTCCGAAATTTGAGAATATTCTCCAGCCTATTCTTGCTGTGTTATGTAATATTCTGCTTGCGTAAACCTCAGCAGGCATTTTTGGTCGCGCATTCGCTCTCACAATTCTGATGGGGATTGTCATGCTGTCTTCTAAATCGCCCGGATCGACAACTGTGACTTTTAGATTGTATAATCCTCCCGACTCTACTATAAACGGATTCCATGTATTCACATCTATGCCGTCTATGAATTGATGATAACCTATTCCAGTATATTCTGATTCTGATATTGTCGCGCCGTATTTGGGCATGGCTCGCGACACCGCATACCAGTTAGGGCCATTATCTTTATCCCATTTGCTAATTACTTTTCCATACCATGATGTATCGTTTAATAGACTTTTGAATAATTCAAATCCTGCAGATAACAATACTCTTTCATTCGCATCTATTAGGTCATATTTAATTCTGAATATTCCCGGCGCAACCTTACCATTCGGAAAGTCATCGTTGTCCCATCCGCTATTGCTGGGATCTGTGGCGATAGCATATACTTCCCAGTCATTGTTTAATGTTATTTCTATCGCTTGGTCAGCATTATCTTTTGTTCTGCACCTAGTTTCTTCGAGTTCTGCGGTTCTTATGTTCACTAAGCACACCTTCTCCACCACTGGATTATTTCTAGGATAATCCCAATCCATTATATTTGCGGCATGACCGGAGCGTTGTATCAATCTTGAAGGGTTTACAGCTGCTTTATTCCTTTCATTTGCATCATCTAATCGTTCTATTATATCGTCTATAGTTTCGCCGTTTTTCAATTCGTATGCGCTAATTGATGTAATATTATATTTCATTTCATCTGAAGGTTCATTGTAAGCTAAAATATCGCCACTTTTGATTATAAACTCATCAGGAGTCCAATCTGATATATGATTATTTATACAATATTGCTCTTTTCTAGTCACACTGGTTTTTGGCAGGTATTTATACACAAACACATAAGGCGTAACACCAGTATTTATAGTTATTGGCGCACTTATATCTGTATGATTCGGAAATAGTAATACCATCCCATTATCATTAAAATGTATGAGTCCATTAGTTATTGATTTTATATATCTATATTCTTCATTAATTTTTGAATAATAGTACACACTATCTAAGTCTTTAGTTTCGTCATCTGTGAATTTTTTATCACCAAAGCCCAATAATACTCGAGGCCGTTCTGAATCAACATAAGCTGGATGATGTTTAAAGCCATATAGATTCATTTCTTTCATAACCGGCGCAGGATACTGAACTTTAATTCTGTGGTTCGTATCTCCACAGTCACTTTTTTCGTAATTGTATATAAAGCTGTTGTAATTATCGTTCCATTTACCGTCGTCCCCTCTTGTCGCTATAGAAAATGGCTTTGTGTCAAGCGGATTTCCCGCCATGTCAAAAGCATCTAATATAATAATTTCATAAATACCTTGGTGAAGTTTGTCTGCTTGATTGTCTTCAAAACTAATTGTCCACATTTCTGAAGAACCGGATTTTTTGAGTAATCTTGAATGTATGTATGATGAAGCTCCATACCGTCTTATTGCTAAAGTCGGACTTTTATTATTGTGCGTATCTTTTATGGTTTCGCTGAAAGTTACAACAAAAGACATAGTGGACAAAGGCAACACTTCACCATCTGACAATGACACTGTCCCATTGGCATTATTGTTAAACTTGAGTTTCATCAATGGCCACATAGGTTCCCATTCAGCGTCATAAATTGTGGCTGCCCCTCTTTTTACTTCAACTTTTTCCACATAAGGCGCAAAATTGTCGATGATGATGTCCACAGAAGCTTCTCCTGTGTATCTGTCCTTAACATTGGTTGCTTTTACAGTCAATGTGTACTCGCCATCTTTATATTTGGCTTTGGAGTTTAATCCGGCATTGTCGTTGTAATCATGACGAATCTTTGAGTTGAAATCTCTGAAATGGAAAGTGTCCGTAACAGCAATATTTTCGCTGATAAAACCCCCTGGAACAACGCCAGTATATTCGGAAGTAGAGTAAAAAGAAGAGCTTGGGCGGTCCTTTCTCAAATTATTATTAGGCATATTACCGCTTGGAAAATGCTCGTCATAACCCAAAGGCCTGCCGCCAAAGTCTATCAGCATTTGATACGGCGGGGTTTCAGTTCTTGACTCATTAATTATTTCCGCTGTCGCTTCCCCTTTTCTTTTCAGGTAAACGCCTACCTTGTTCAAATCAAATCCCGACTTTGCCTTTTGTTCCACACTCGCTATTACCGCCTCGGTCTTTATTGGTCTTTGATGATACACAACAAAAGGCTGCGTCTTAGAGTTGGGCTCTGATATTCGCACGACATAACTTGGATCATTATACCTGAGATGATACAATGGATTATCGAATGTTGGGGCGTTAGGAGCAGTTCTCCATCTATAATTTAGTCCAAGATGTAGGTGGACATCATAATCTCCACCAGAATCCCCCATTGGTCCGACGAAGTCGCCAGCGGTTACCGTTCCACTACATGTTGCGTTGTTTCCATTTTCATTTTTAACATATTGATTGTTTATTGAAATCCAAGAACCATCAAATCCATATTCACAATAGACAACCAAGGCTTTTTGTGTACTTGCATTCCTTCTTATTATCACATTACCGTTGCCTCGCGCATTGCCTGTTACCGGATCAACAAATGATACAGAAGCCTTGTACACCCATTCAACACTTGTGTTTCCCCTTTCTGGGACAACATCACAGATTGTTACAGTTTTACAATCCCTGAAAAGATGAAGGTAATGCCACTCATCTCCGGTTCCACTTCCATCTATTCCAATACTTCTGAAATTCCCTCTTCTTCCTACGCTAGATATTCGCCCGCTCTCTACCGCGGGAATAGGAGTACCGGCATCAGTGTCTCCTGCAGCCGCACTATAGTCAATCCCCGCATGAAAGTCATATCCATTGTTTGCCCTAGGCCCATAATCAGATACCATATCCCATGTCCAAGGCAGGGTGATTGTGGATTGACTGAAGCATAAACATGGAAACTCAAAAATAATAAGAAGAGAAAGAAATAAGTATCTCATTTCAATATTTCTCCTCGCCCTTTTGTAGAAATAGTTTTTTGAGATCAATTGTCTTAAATGTACGCTCTGGAAACATCATAATTGTTGCCATACCGTTATTATTAATAGTAGTTATATTAATGCATTCATCGAAGATATATGTGGTGTTGTTTTTTATATCTACCACATAATAGCTCCAGTTAAAATATTTATCTTTAATGGATTTCTCATAATCTGAAATATCTACAGCAATATATCTTCCATTGGGAGAGACCGTTGGTGGAGAACCGCGGACAACATATCTTCCACTGTTGGAATTTGGGAATTTATGTATAATTTCTCCTTTTCTGTTAAAGATATATAAAGCGCCACTTGGCTCATTTGCAGAATCTCCTTCAGTTGTGCATTCCATGACACATGCCACGATAACGGCAATTGTACTACCGTTTTCACTTATATTAATATCGAGGGGCACTCTATCTGTCGTGAATTCCTTTTTCCATGACAGATCGCCATTAATATCGTAATATTTCACCCTTCCGGTGTCACTTATATGCGAAGCATCATTATCCTCCTCTTTTTCAGTGACGGACTGTAGGCCATCAGATTCTCTAACGATTAAAAAATCATTGCTTGGTGAAGGAAAAGCGTCTTTATAACGGGATATCTGTCTATCAGGCTTGCCCTTCTTTGCTTCAGGAGAGGGAATCAGAATACGCTCTGCCTTCAGATCGAGATCCTTTTTCAACTTACCTTTTTCATCGAAAAACAAAACCTTCCTATCTTGTTTCTTGATTCTTTCTGTCTTAGGGTTCTCCTCGTGTTTTTGGGGAGTTGTTTTCCCCTTCTTTCCCATCTGGCTCTCTTCATTCTCACCAAGCGTTGCTATAGTTATCAATAACAACGCAAAAACACTGATAGCCGCTACAGTTTTTTTGAACATCATTAGCCACCTCATCTTTTGTTATGAAATTCACCTGCTTGTAAATAAAATATTGGATAAAACACTTTCATTTTTCGATTCATCCACTGATATAGCCGCAAGTAGATGTTTCTGGGGCAAATCCTGTGGTACATATATGAACTGAGAGTCAGTGATAATTGTCGGATTGAGTTCTACGCATTCGAATGATGGTATCCCTTGCAGAGGAGGTGATGAAATCGAGTATCCGCCTGTAGACGAGGGCTTGCAGGCGGGAGCGTGGGCAGTGATGCGGCTGTCGGGGGTGAGCGCGCAGAATTCGGCGGCGCGGGTGAGGAATTGTTCGATTTCGGACCAGGAGTTCTGGGTGAAGGCGGTGATGCGGTATTCGCCAAGTGTCTCTCCGCTTCGGGTGGTGAGGTTGAATTGGAGAAGGAATGCGAAGATTGGTTTGGACGGATCAATATCAGCGGAATCGGTAAGCGGCAGCGGGGTAACCGGGTTGTCCTGGTTGTTTATGTCGAGCCAGACGGCGGAGGAGCCGAATGGGGTGGTGTTGTAATCGGCTCCATCGAAAAAAAGCGCGGGGCCGTCGATGGCGAATAAAGCGGCACCTCCCGCATCCGTTCTTGTCCTCTCGCAGACAAGCGGCGTCGCGTCTCCATCGACAGGCCAAACGGCCTCGCATCGGTTCTGTTCGGCAACCATGTAAATATTATACCCCAAAAGATCAGAAATTGGCGAGCCGTCCTCATTTGTCATCGGCGGCGTCCACGCGAGCGCGACCGTCCCATCCGGGTTCTCCGTCGCCATGACATTTATCGGCGGATTCGGCGCCACAACGTCTATTACGATATTCGCAGCGTCTGACATAAAGATATTTGTAATCTAAAGAACAGGAGCCTAATTTTGGTTGCACGACAACAATACTCTCCCGTTAAAACAAAATAATAATAATTTAATACAAGCTCATTGCTCCGATGGGGGGCTGTATCCAGTGAAGCGCTGGTTCAAGTAATCTGCCACCCAAACTATTTTAGTAGTGGGCGACACCGCAACATCATAAGGGGAACGGAGTTTGCCAAACCCCGCGCCGGTTCCTCCCAAAACATTCAATAGTTGATTGCTTGTCGTAAATATCTGAACCCTGTCATTGCCAGTGTCAGCAACAATTATATTCCCGTCGCTGTCGACAGCTAATCCTGCAGGGGCGCTCAACTGACCGTTCTGACTTCCTTGTCCGTAACCGATATTTGAAGTTGGTTGAGGAGTGCCATCAGGCAAATAAGCTCTCACTATGTGGTTGATTTTGTCCGAAACATATAAAAGCCCGTTTTTAGGATTGAATACAACGCCATTTGAATCAGGAACTGTAAATGAAGCTGATTCGTTTACTGATTTTGTGATCGGGTCATAGCTAACGACTTTCTTATAATGTGTGGCGACAAGAATTCTTCCTGTCGGAAGCATAGCCATTTTCCATGGGCCGATCACCTGTCCGTGGTCCACATATTGCCCGGTTGCCGCGCTGAATTTTTGAACTCTTGAAATTGAATCGCACACATAGACATTTCCTGAATCATAAAGAACAGAATTCGGTATGATGAATTGGCCCGGCTGATTGCCATATTCGCCCCATGTCTCATAAAAATTGCAATTTTCATCAAAGACGGAAACACGGTTGTTGTGGTTGTCGGCGATATAAACGTAATTATAACCCGATGGGGAGGCATCTCCTATGGCTATTCCAGAGGGTCTGTTGACATAGCCGGGCGTGTCAGGGGCTATATACACATCGCCCGGAAGCTGGGCGCAGGTTCTAGCTACTGTATAGGCGGCAGGTTCCGTCATCACACATATTTCATTGGAAAACTCGCTTTCGCAATAGTTTTCATCGACTGCAGTGACGACGTAGCAATATGATTCATAATACTTTTCAGGTTTATGAAAGTATTGAATCGCTTCTCCCGGTATAGTTGAGGCAATCATGCCGGCTTGCGTATAATTACCGTCTGAAGCTTTTGATACGTATACATTGTGTTGTGCAATATTCGCTAAATTGTTTCCGTCGTTCGTCAGTGTTGGCGTCAAAACACTAATCGTCACGCCCCCGTTGCCGCTTATCGCTTCTGTAATAACAGGAGCGGCAGGCATTGTAAAACAATTATTAGCGCATGATGTTACAGTTATACTAGTAGATAATGCAGCAATATTGACCCCATTCTCAAACAAATAGAGACTCAATGCATAATCGCCAATAGGCGCATTCAAAGAGCTAAAACGCCCTGTTCCGAATGCTTTAGCGCTAGGCTCTATGTCATCCATTGATTGACTAAACTGGGCTATTATCTTGTAATTATCATCCAATGGTTTTATCATGCCGCGCATTTCGAGTCCTGAAAGTGACCGATTGAGCAAATTTTCTACATAGTAATTTGCAACCGGCTGAGAATACTGAACGGCGATTGCAGGAACTGGCTCTCCGCTGATTATAATATTATTATCAGCAACAACTGTAACTTTTATATTATCATAACTAGTATTCCCCGCCCGGTCGGTAACTTTCAGCGTTATTGTATATTCGCCTATCTGCGAAAACACTCCATTAACGAATATGCCTGATTCTTCAAAGTCGCCGTCTCCGTTTAAATCCCATAAATATTCTGATATTCCAGAACTCGGTTGCGCATCTGAAGTGTCTAAAGCGTTCAATCTTAACTGCTGCGATGGTGATCCTTGTATGTCATTTCCTGCGTGTGCTTCCGGCGGTGTCTTATCAATAAGTATTAAATCACACTTCATGTTCTCTTGATTGCCTAATGCGTCAATCGAGTAATAACACAATTGATACTTGCCTTCGGTTGAGAAAGTTATCGGGTCGCTCGAAGCTATCGTGTCCGGCTCACATACATGTTCGAAATTAGTGTTTATACAATACAGAGTGCTCTGTACTCCAAGAATATTGTCATCCGAGAAAAAAGAAACAACAACATCGGTGTTTACCCACTTGTTCGCAACCGGCTGGCACTTAACAATCGTTTCCGGCGGTGTTCCGTCGACAATGAATTCCACTTTGTCAATCTGTACATATCTGAGAACATTAGAAAATGCGTATTGCCATTCGAGCGCAACATGATATTCTCCGTCGGGAAGATAAATGTTGTTGAATTCGAACTGACCTGTCACAGTTTCTCCAACCGTTATAGATGACACGGTATTTTCTATAAATGCCACGTTGCTGACTGCGTTTCCGTGGTTATCATAGATTGCGCCTCTTAACAATACGTTCGCATAATCAAGCGATGAAGAATTGTTAGTAACATTATAGTAAGCGAGTATATTGATATCGTTGTCGCCTTTTACAACTGTGTCCTCCATATCTATCGTTCCGACAATATTCTCGATAACGTACACACCGGGATTTATAGAATCATATTGTTGAGAACCACTAAACAACCTTAAACTGTAGATTTTTGAATTAATGTTCACTGAATCAAAAGTGAAAGTCATGCTTCCCGCTTCTCCGGGCGCAATATTGACTGGTTTAGTTACACTAAGTGGATAGTTATTATTATAAAAACGCAGTCTCATTGCCATATTACCATAATTCTCCGTCGTATAATTGGCATATTTGACAGTAACATCCAATTTATCGCCTTTGTAAACAACATATGGCGTACCTGCTATTTGAAAAATAATGCCATCCGGACTAAACACTTCAAATTCGTTCATTGCTAATGCATATTTGATATTATCAATCTGTATTGTCAATACTACCGTATACTTGCCGGGCGGGATAAACGGTTTGTCTAACGTATAATTCCTTTCGATTGTATTCTTCCAGTTTATCGAAGAACCCACCGTAGTTAAATATTCGATTATAACTTCTCCGGTTTCTTCAGGAATTATTGAAATATATAGTGGCGTTTCTGCTGGTATCGTAGTGATGCTGCTATAATTTGTTATACTGTATCTAATTCTTACATCTCTTCCAGATTTGATGACTTGGTCGCTTGAAACAACCGGTCCAATAGATAATATTTCTCCGACGATACCTTCGCCGGTTATTGATGATGATAATACTACAAACTCTTTTGAGCCCTCTAGAATCGTCACGTCATCATAAGTTATGCTAAAATGGGCGCTCCACAAGCCCGGACCTAAATGCCCGGCGGCAACAGTTCTTTCAAACTCAATCATTCCATTGGGCGTCAACGTTAGCCCTGTTTGATTTACGTTAACAGGAGCAGTATTCCCGTCTTGATCCTTAAACCAGATATCAATGCTCAAATCCTCCAGAACTAATAATGTGTTTAGGCTCTCTAATGCGAGGTTCGCAGTCACATCTTCCGTCATTCCGTATTCAGTTTGATTCAGGCTGAATGTCGCGCTAATTGACGGCTGTTCCGCCACTTCAAAAGCAAATGGTCGGTTAGATGCCACATCTTCTTTTTCTATCGTTGTAAACGGCGTTTCTGGGATAATAGCCAGAGTTTCCTCTTCATTTCTAATAATTATCTGCGCGATATACACACTAGGATAGTAATTGCTATGCTCCCAAACAATGTCACCTGCCAACTCATCTCCTGCATGGGCAAAGCTTATAGATTGAGGACCAAGCAAGTTTTCAACAGTAACACCGTTTGCGTCCAGTATTCTAATCGTTAAGAACATATCGCGCGCTTCAATGGCGTTGCTCGTCAACTTGTAATCTACTGTTACAGCATCGTTGGCATAATCGTACAATCCACTATCGGTTGATATTTCAGCATAAGCCAAATCTGAAACGATTTTGACATCTATGTTGTTGTAGACAATGAGATCAATGATTTCACCCGCAGTGGCGCTCAACATCGTGAATTTTATCGTGTAGTCTCCCGGACTGTTTCCTCCTGTATTCCACGAGTACGAAAATGTTTTAGATTCAAGAAAATCGAATGACACAGCATTGTCTTCCTGTATCAACGCAACGGGCGGCGATATTTCTTCTCCATCCGAATTGTAAACCGACACCTTAAACGTTGCGTCAAACGGATATCGAGTGTCGTTTTCAAGATTCAGCGTTATGTTCACATCCTGATGCTTCAAATATTCGACAGACTGAATCTCGAACGTCTGAACGAACTGTTGAGGCTCAGGCAATGGCCATACCGTAAAATAGTCTGACAAAGCTGTGTTATTATTATAGATATCTTCTTCGTGGTTCAAATCCTCGTTGATTACTACCTTGATACGATACGTTCCGGGCTCCGTGTCGCTTGGTATTCCTACTGAGTTTTCAAACAATAATTGTGTTCCGAAACGTATATCGGGTATTAAAGCGTTAGGCAGTTCATTTTCAATTCCTTCTTCGTTAACTAGATAATAACTCGCTTTAACATTCTCTCCTATAAAACCGATTCTTCGCACCTCCGTTGCCACATTAAATGTGTCACCCGTGAAAAGCTGCGTTTTCGATAGAGTAATATCGCCTTCTTGAACAAACAGATCCTTGAAGTCTATATCCGGCATAGCTAGCCATTCAATTATTCCAAGACCAAATTTCAGATTATCCAACGCGTAAACGCGATATCTACGGATGGCATTAGGAGAAGGAGGATATGTTTCGACTTCATAAGGATGATACAAACAGTTTTCAGCTTTACCTATATTGTCTAATATATTCAAATCTAAAACAAATGCGACTTTTCCTTTTCCTGTTTTTTCATTAATATTAGATGGCAATCCAACAGCAACAGAACGATTTGTTTCATACCATTCATTGGCATTTGAACCAGATTTCATAAACGATATAGCATAGTCAGGAACAACGTTAAAAACGCCGATCCAATTCGGCGTCACTCGATTTACATTATACTTGCTGCTGAACTCTTGATTTAAACACTCGCCTGCAAAATAATAATTGACATCATTCCATTGGCCCGTTTCATCTTCAGGCCAATGTCGATAAACTCTAGCAGCCATTCTTTGACTCTGAATAAAACCATTAGGATTATGTATAACGCTTAATCCGTAATAGTTAGCAAATTTGTTTCTAATACCGTAACCTTGAGTAACGTTCCAATCTCCAATAAAGAATAACCTTCCGCCATTTTCAACATATCTGTATATAGCGTCAAGTTCGCTGTTCTGATATGCTAATCTTGGTTGTAGCATGACAAATACATCAACACCTTTTAGAATATCATCTGTAATAACATCGCCTTTAATCGTTCTATTCACCTCGTAGCCTGCTTTTCTAATTTCCTCCGCAAATATCATATATCCACCGTAGTATATCGGCCTATTTTCAGAGTCTTCAAACTCAACGTATTCTCCGGTCTCATCGTCAATAAGAGGCACTTTATCTATCGTGTAGCTTGGATTGTGCGATTCGTCGAACAATATCTTTTTCGACGCCCCGTATTTTAAATAGCTATATGTCACATTATTAGTGGCATTCATGTCAGTTGGTGTCGTATCGGAAATAAGGGCCGACACGTTGAATGTTCCGTCAACCATCATAATATTCACTTGTGTTGAAAAAATAATCGCTTCGGCGGTGGCAATATCTCCAACGTGGCTATACAAACCTATAGCGTCTCCTGCGACAGAGTCGCCTTCATACAAATTTACAGCGAATCCTTGTATTACAACATTAGACAGATTCCTTGCTTCCATCTTCACATCGATTATTCCAAGATTCTCCGCTGCCATGCCAATGAATTCCATGTTTAGTATCTTTATCGAAAGGTCTGGCTCAGAGTTCACCACAACAATTTCTTTGTGTGCTTTGTTGTCGCTTCGCACCCTGTCTATGTAATCCATTTCATTCGATGTGAAGTTCGCTGTCACAAATAGTTTTATTACTCCACCTTTGAAGCTTGTGTCAAACGATTGAGTAACAACTTCGGACTCCTGTCCATCAATAAGTTGGCTTATTATTTGATCTGAACCAATCTGATTCCCACCTACTAAAGGATCGCCATCGTAAAACCTGACAACAATGTCTCCCGGCACGATCTCTCTGCCTTCGTATTTAACCTTTGTTGACATGCTGACAATATCTCCAGTATTAACCGCATCATGGTCAACTTCCAAACCTTGAACAGCTAATTTTATCGGTACGACGATATCGCCTAAATCGTAATCGTTATTATCCTCTATCCCTTCCGTTACATTATTCTCATAATCAACATATAAATAGAAATGTCTCGCTCCGGGGTAATCGTTTTTATATACAAGCAATTGAAATTCTTTAGTTGCGCCTGATGCGAGGCTTCCCGGATTCATTACTATTGAGCTTTCGATCAAGCCTAAAGACAAATTATTAATATCCGGTTCTCTATCGTAAACAGCTATTTTAAACGATTTATTTACTTTTAAACCTCCCGCGCTAAACACAGTCGCATTAATTCTCACATACGGATATATAGGCAACGTTTCTTCATAAGACGCCGATTGTATCTGCAAATCCATGTCTTGGGTGTTAACATACGCGCTTGCTTTTGCAGTATTGTCATTTTCATTGAATTCGGGAAACAACTTCTCCGCATTAGCAACCATGTAAATGTCATGCTCTCCTATAGGATGGCCTGTAGTGTCCCAGATCAGAGTCACAAGAACACTACTATTGGCTTCGATAAACAAATCTTCGGAAACGGCGATTCTGTTAGAATTGTCTGGCAACGGCAATCCGCTGTATACGCTCATTGTAGTCGTGAGGTCATAATCGCCGTCATTGTAGATTCTTGCCTTCACATTAATTGCATTGCCTTGCACTATATGCGTTGGATAGAATGAAACCGTATCTGCATCGACATAAACATTTTGATAATACTGGTTTGAACGAACAGCGAGCGCGCCGAGAGCAGTATCATACGCGTTTCCGTTCCAATCGCCGTTCTCGCTCTGCTTTCTCGAAATATAATTATATGCGTATCGTCTTTTCTTAGCATAGTCGTAATCAGACGCGCCCCAGTTAATCCAATCATTGCCTTGATAATTTCGCCTCATCTTCGCGAGCGCAATATATACCAACGCCGTCTCGTGAAAAGTGCAGTTTTCTTCGAAGCCGGTTAGTCCTGAATTCCAGCATCTTTCATCGTCGGCAGGCTCTGCAGAGCTTTCATTTATATACCTTCTCATTTTCAAGCCAAACCGATCATACCTTTCATCTTTTTCGATTATGTTTGCAATCAACTCTCCAAACATGGCTGTGCCGCTGGACACTCTAAGCAGCGATAGCTGTCTTCTTGCATCATTTGTGGCAGGGGGCACAGTGAAGTATACCGGCTTATTTGGAAACCAATTAAGCGCGGTATCATATAAAGAGGGCTCATCAAGGAAAGCGTATTTAGTGTATCTAAAAAAAGTGTCGGCATCTTTTAATTCATAATTGTTTCCGGCGCCCTTTGAAATAAGATAATCCATTATTGGTTTTGACCATGACAAATCCTGCTCTCTGTCCAAAGTTAACGCGATCATTGCAAGCAATGTGTCTTCAAAAGACGCCATCCTTTCTCCCGGTAAATGTGGAAATCCGGCGCCTTGTGTGAGCGTATTATTTTCTACGGGAACCATTCCTATTTCGATAATCCTGTTTTTTAATTCCGTCTCAAATTCGCTTATGTCTTCTCCCACGATCTTCAATGCGATAATTTTCATTGCTAATTCGTCAGAGCCAAGGTTTGACTGCGCAAGGAACCAATCCTTAGCTTTCCCTAGTTCCTCATTTGCCGCAGGATAATACTGGAGAGCCTCCACCGCCCTCATCGTGTCTCGCATAGCGGTTGCGCCTTCCCCCCAAGAGCCGTCTGCATTCTGATTCGCGCGCAACCATTCCGCGGCTCCCTCGTATCCGACCTCTCCTGACGCATGATTTGCCCATCCAATTATTGATACAATAAATGCCATGACAATTCCGATTCTTTTTACTCTCATTTTTTCACCTCGTGTATTCTGTTGAGAACTATCAACATAGGGGTAAAAGCCTCATTAAACTATGTATACTCTCTGTATCAGACGAGACTTGTTTTAGAATTGTTTAGCTATCACTTCTTTCTATGTCTCGATTCATTTTTTTCCAAACGCTATTCGCAACAGTCGTGAGTCAAATATTCAGTAGTCTTCCGCCGCCTGAGCGAGGGTGGCGGACACCTTTTCGATTTCCGTGGGGTCGATGCCGGAGATGGCTCCTGTGGCCTCGTCCACGGATATGCCCGCGGCTATCTGTTGCGCCGTCGTTTCGGGGTCGAACCCCATGTCGGAGACGATGTCCGGCGGGGCGATGATGT
>Ga0209606_1003657_pt1 | contig 15204 bp, 11 predicted proteins | sample AD_UKC057_MetaG_FD_184412 | JGI IMG/M metagenome (GOLD analysis project Ga0209606, IMG submission 184412) | Active sludge microbial communities of municipal wastewater-treating anaerobic digesters from USA - AD_UKC057_MetaG (SPAdes) (version 2) | ecosystem: Engineered > Bioreactor > Anaerobic >...
AAATACTTTAGTACCTACAAATTTGAAAATTACAGCATATACAATTAATGTGAGAGGTTGATAATTACTAAAATAAAAATTAGAAAATATATCTTTGATATTTTGCCAACTCAGACTGTCTATATATGGATTTTTAAGTATATATCCAGCATCATCCCAATTATATATAAGTTCATTTTGAAAAGAATTGAAATAAACCAATAAGCAAGAAATGAATAGGAGTAAATAGATATAAAGAGGTTTATCTAATAATTGATTTTTACTAGTTGAAATATTAATGCTTTTATTTGAAGTGATTTTTTTGTTATTTACTTTGTTTTTATTAATAGAATGAATTTTATTTTTACTTGTGTTACTCATCGCCTTAATTTTTTATTAATATGTTCTATTTTATTACGTTATTTTTTTGTAATATTTCGATATCTTTTTGAGCATTAGCTAAATCTCCTATTAATTTATATGCATTAGATCTATAAAGATAAGCAGTTAAATTATATGGATCTAGTTCTATAGCTTTTGATAACTGTTCGATAGCTTTATGATATTGTTGTGTGTTTATGTAACACGCTCCTTTTAATCCATAAGTATTCGAATTATTAGGATTAAATTGTATACTTTTATCTAAAAAATATAAAGAGCTATCGTAAATAGATTGATTAAAGTATGCAACCCCTAACCAATAGTATGGTTCATAATTAGTGGAATCTAGTGAAATACTTTTTTTTAAATCTTTAATAGCAAGATTATAATTTTGAAGATGTAAGTATGATAAACCTCTCCACATATAAGCTTGTGGATCTTTATCTCTGTGCTTTATATAATTATTAAAATCTTGAATGGATTCTTCATACTTCCCCATAAATGCTAAAGTATTACCTCTATTTAATAAACCATCCACATTATTAGGTTCTAGTTGAAGAAATTTATTCAGATCAGTGAGGGATTCTTCAAACTTATAAATATTATAATATAAAATACCTCTGTGTAGATATGGCTCCGCATAATCAGGAAATATATTTATTGCCATAGTAAAATCTTGGAGTGCTTTTTTGATATATTTTTCTTTTAAAGCAGGATTATCCTTATATTTATCTTTAGCATAATAATTCCAATATAAAAAACCTCTATTATTATAAGCAAAAGGATATCTGGGATACTTTTTTATAACATCACTAAACAATGCTTCTCCATTTTTCCAAACATAAGTACGTTGATGTGCTGAAATAGTAAATATTACTACAACAATGATAAGTATAATATAATTAATTTTAAAATTTTTAATATATTTATCCATCAAAGTCAATACAGCAAATGCTAATCCAATATATGGTACATAAGTATAACGCTCATTAGCTACCATACTACCTATAGGTATTATTCCCACAACCATTAACAAATTAATAGTGAAAAATAAAATACCCCATACAAATTTTTTATCTTTTCTGAGTAAATAAACAATTATACATAATGCTATAAAGACTATTGGCATAATAAAAAATTCAGTAGGGAGAGCTCCACCAACAATTCTAGGGGGATATGGATAAGCCACACTTAGTTTGAGTGGTAAAAAGAATTTCCATAAATAGAGTATATAATTATGTATAACTATTAATGCACGCTCATAAGTTTTTAGAATCGGCCCTATATCTGCTATAGCACTTTTCTGAGCTGTAAGAGTGATAATGCCAAAGCCTAATGATAATAAAAAAAATGGTATCTTTTCTATCCATGTTCTCCATCTCCATAATCGCTCATAATATAAATCCATTGCTAATAAAACTACAGAAAATATTACCGCTGATGGTTTAGACAAAAGGCTGAGAATAAATAAAAATATGGTCAATAGATACCATTTAGTTTTTTTATCTGGTTTATAAACATAATAATGATAGGTAATGAGGGCTAATAAGAAAAAGAATGTATAAAGCACGTCTTTCATCTCAGATATCCATGCTACACTCTCCACATGCATAGGATGTACTGCAAAAAGCAAAGCCACTCCTATAGAGATCCATTTTTTATTTTGAAGTAATGAAATAAACTTGTAAACTAAAAAAGTATTTAAAACATGAAAAATGAATTGTACAAAATGATATAAAAATGATTCATTACCTACAAAATGATATATAAGTGCATTTAGCAGTAAAGTAAGTGGGTGATAATTGCCTGGATAAAAAGATGTAAAAATTGCTTTAATATTGTTCCAATTTAAACTACTTATGTAAGGATTTTCATAAACATAAGCCCCATCATCCCAATTATATATAAGTTCATTTTGAAAAGAATTAAAATAAACCAATAAGCAAGAAATGAATAGGAGTAAATAGATATAAAGAGGTTTATCTAAAAACTGATTTTTTTCACTTGATAATGAAGGTGAAGAATTTTTAGTATTTTGGTGATTTTTGCTATTATTTTTATTATTATAATTTGTTTTATATGTAGTTTTACTCATTATAAAATAATATTTTAAAGCAAAAATACAATATTTTATTATAAACTATTTATCTGTATTTTTCAAAGTTTCTAAAGTTTTAGCCTCTCCATATTCTATCAACTCTTTTATATTACCGAAATCTAAAGCTTTACAAATATCTTTAGGAATATCAATTATAACATCTGGTGGATATGCTTTAATAGTTAAATCTGCAATGCGTTCTATCATAGCTATAGCAGAGCTGTTAAGTAATTGGATGTATCCAATATTATCTGCACTGGTGGCTGAACTAGTAATATAATCTAAAATATTTTTAACATTAGCACGAGAAATGAAATTTTCAATACGATTAATAAAAGCATTATAACGTCTATTACGGCGATTTTGTGTTATTGTATTTTCGATTTTCTCTTTTACAATCAATTTCTTACCTTCTTCGTCAGCATATAAATTTATAACAAATACATCTAATTTATCTCTATTAGGTAAAGGCTCTATGGGGATAGGATTCAATACTCCGCCATCTACCAAAATTGTATTATCATAGCGAACAGGCACTATCAATGAAGGTATGGCTATAGATGCTCTCATAGCTTTATATAAACTACCTTTTGTGAAATAGATGGGTTTATTACTAATGATATCCGTAGCTGCTATAGCACACGGTATATTGAGATCTTCAATATTTTTATCTGGAAATTTTTGATTTAAAATTTCAAAAAAACCATCAACTTTTAGTATGCCATTTTTTTTAAGTGTAAAGCCTAGCAGATTTAAAATCTCTTCTTCTGAGAGAGAGGTTATCCATTGCTCAAACTCATAGAGATCACCTCGAGCATACATACCAGCTATCATGCTGCCTATAGATGCTCCCGATACAGACTTTATATTATAACCTTGCTTTTCTAAAGTCTTAATTACTCCAATTTGTGTGGCTCCTCGTGCACCACCACTACTTAAAACAAGTCCTATATCTTCTTTCATAATTGAAACTGAATTTTTTCGTTTTTAAATATTTATTTATCAAATTATTATACAAAATTACATATCTCAAAAATAATAAACAATAAAAATAAATTATTATTATAAAAAAATTTTTTTAATATTTACCTAGAATAATTTCATTTAATGGGTTACGAGATAATCTCAATATTGGAGCAAATAAATGCCTTTTGAATTCATTTTTCTCAATCATACGTTTTACTGATTCAAATACTCTTATTTTTTCATCAGAAATGTCAATGTTTAACTCATTTAGTATTTCCCCTATAGGTTCATTCCATTTATTATCTTCTATCCATGCATATAGTATTTTGTCTAATAAATCATATGAAGGTATAGAGTCCTCATCTTTTTGTCCAGGATGCAACTCAGCAGATGGAGCTTTTGTGATGATAGATAGAGGAATTATATCTTTATTGTGTGATTTATTAATATATTTAGAAATAGAATAAACTTGAGTTTTATATAAATCACCTATTAATGAGAATGCTCCTGCTAAATCTCCATATAAAGTACCGTAGCCTACAGTTAGTTCACTTTTATTACTAGTATTCAAAACTACATGACCAAATTTATTGGAATATGCCATTAATAGTAACATTCTGAGGCGAGCCTGAATATTCTCTTCTGCAATAGAAAAATTAGTATTAGCAAATACTGGATTTAATGTTTCTAATGTTTTATCATAAATAGATGTAATCGGCAAAATATGATATTCTATTCCTAAATTATTGGCCAGTGATACTGCATCATCTACAGAGCTCGGAGTCGAATACATAGATGGCATTATCAGACCTACGATATGATCTGCTCCTAAAGATTCTACAGCTAAAGCTGCTACTATAGCACTATCTATTCCACCAGATAACCCAATAACAATATCCGTAAATTTATTTAATTTCATAAATCTCCTAGTACCCACAATCAACGCCTCATGTATCACACTATCAAAATCGTATTTAATATCTTTTGCCTCATAAATATTATTATCGATTAATCCATCATCCCCAAATAATTTAGAATATCTTATAGAACCATCAAAGCTATTAGCTGATAAACCATAGTACAATTTACCATAGTCAAAACTATTTATACTTTGATAAATGAAATTATTTCCCCTGTGATTTTGAGTATTATTGAAAACATCTAAATAGTGCTGATAAGAAAAAGGTTGGTAATCATGAATAATAATGTTATTATTTCTGAAATCTACTTTATTATAAACATCATCTGAATAAGTAACGATGGTATATTGCTGATCTTTATAGTTAAACTTTATTTTACTATTTGCATCGATATTTTTATCAAGATTCAAATAAATAGAGCCGATAAATTGCCTTTCATTATTGCCTAATATATAATAATGTACTTTCAAAAATTCATTTTCTATCGCAGCGGGATATGATATTAATATATCATTATTCAATTCTTTAGCCAGTCTATCTAGCATATGATTTAATAAATCATTTTGTGTATCTATGGTACTAGGATGATAAAGTCTCAAAGTAGATGGAGGCATAGCATAGAGAAAATCAGTTTGTTGTGGTAATTTATTAATAATATTTAAAATTCTATTACAATTATCTTCGATATCAAAAGGATGAGTTACCAGATTAGCTAGTTTAATGTTATTCATATATTTTAATAAATTTAATTAAACAAAATTACTATAATTTATAAAAAAGAAAAAGATATTTAAATTTGTATAAAATATACAAATAATGAAAATTTTAATTATTTGTACTGGTAATAGCTGTCGCAGTCAAATGACAGAGGCTTTTCTACAATCATTTGATAGTAATGTAATTGTTTTTTCAGCAGGTACAAAGCCAGAGGATAAAGTAGACGATATGGCTATTGCTGTAATGCAAGAACTTGGGATAGACATGAGCCAAAAAATCCCAAAATCAGTAGAGAAATACATAAATGAATATTGGGATTATGTGATAACAGTATGCGATAATGCTAAGGAAACATGTCCAGTTTTTTTAGGAGATGTGCGACATCGCATTCACATTGGCTTCGAAGATCCAAGCAATATACAAGGATCATATGAATATAGATTGAATGAATATCGAAGGATTAGGGACGAGATAAAAGAAAAATTTCTTCAATTATATAACGAGATAAGATAGCAATAAATATAGTCGAAAAACCCAATATATTAGATAAATTATTTCAGGGCTAAAGCCCACCACCTTTTTTAGTTTAAAGTTCATAAAGTTCATAAAGTTTGTGAAGTTTGTAAAGTTATTGGTTTGATCAGATGATATTGACAGGGTTTCATTAATACTATCTATATCACAAATAATTTTAATTTTTTCCACTACTTTTAACTTTATGAACTTTATGAACTTTCTACTGTTTTTATTATAACCCTTTCCACTACTTTCAACTTTATAAACTTTTAACTTTATAAACTTTCTACTGTTTATATTCTCAGCCCTTTCCACTACTTTCAACTTTATAAACTTTTAACTTTATGAACTTTCTACTGTTTATAGTTTATAAAGTTTTGATAAGTCCTGAAAGAATTTTCGATATTTCTTCGGTAAGTTCAACGTTTTTGTTAAAACTGCTTTCTGAAATTTTATTTAGCTCTTTAGCAATGTATAACATTGAGCGAACTTCACCACACGAGCCTTTTGCTATAAAAAGAAATTGCTTAAATTCATTATTTGTTTTCCTTTCAAAACCCTCTGCTATATTATTCATTACTAAAACAGATGATCGTTGTATCTGGTCTTTGAAACCAAAATCTTTGCTATCGGCAAAATCCTTATAAATAAAAACAGTCATATCCTTTGCTTTTTGCCATGCGATAATATCCTCAAATCTTTCTATTTTCATCTTTCTACTTTTAACTTTATGAACTTTATGAACTTTATGAACTTTATAAACTTTTAACTTTCTACTGTCTTTATTCGCGGCGGATAAGGGGGGCACAGCCCCCCTTATAATCCCCCCAATAGTCAAATTTACCCTGTTAAATCCGCTTCGCGGAAGGCTATGCCTTATTTAACAGGGTAAACTCAAATAGTCATTAATCACGTAGGCATCGCACTGAGAATCCGTCCCTCTTATAGTCGTTGTAGCGGAGGACATTAGCGTAATTGTAGTAGAAGTAACGGTACCATGCGCTGCTGCCACCGTACTCCGTACTACTCCACCAGTAGCCGCCGTCACCAAGATTGCAGAATGAACCATCGCTGCTGCCACGGAAGCCACCAGGCAAAGCAGAGAAGCCCGTGCTATTATTAGCTGATAAATTATTACCTACAGCACAAGTAGTAGTACTTGAATTCCACGATGTAGTGCTAGCAAGTGATTTCGCTATATAACTGCTATTACTTCCACACCAATATGTGCTATTTGCACTTAAGTAATTAGTTAATGTAGTCCATTCAGCATCAGATGGGACATGCCAGCCGCTTGGGCATAATTTACCAGTGTTTACTGCATACCAATTGTATAATGCTCCATATGTTACACAATTTGATGGATCGTTTCCATAACAACAATATGCACCAGATGTGGTAGATGTCCATGTAGCATTATCTGTTACATTTGTTATTGATGTGCCATCATTGTATTTAGTTGTGCGTAAGTTCTCTTTGAACCAACATTGATTGCCTATCTGTACTGTGTTGTATGTGACTCCATCATATGTGACTGTAGATGTGCCACATGTAAATGTGTTTACTGTTACTGTCACAGTCGCTGTATTAGTACAATTAGCTGTGCTTGTGCCTGTTACACTGTAGGTCGTCGTAGAACTTGGTGTTACTGTCTTGGAGCTACCACTACCTAAACTGTGTGACCAACTGTATGTATTAGCACCACTTGCAGATAAAACGCTGCTCTGACCACTATTTATTGTAGAGGGATTAGCACTCGCTGTAACATTAGGCAATGGATTGACTGTAACACTTACTGTTGCTGTTCCTGTACATCCTGCTGTACTTGTTCCTGTCACGGAGTATGTAGTCGTTGCACTTGGTGTTACTGTTATGCTGGCTGTATTGCCTCCTGTATTCCAACTATAAGTATTTGCACCACTTGCTGTTAGTACTGAAGTTGCTCCATTACATATTGCTGCTGGACTTGCTGATGCACTAACTGATGGCAATGGATTTACTGTTACGCTTACTGTTACTGTTCCTGTACATCCTGCTGTACTTGTTCCTGTAACTGTGTATGTCGTCGTTGCACTTGGTGTAACTGTTATGCTGGCTGTATTGCCTCCTGTATTCCAACTGTATGTATTTGCTCCACTTGCTGTTAATACTGATGTTGCTCCATTACATATTGCTGCTGGACTTGCTGTTGCACTAACTGATGGTAATGGATTTACTGTGACACTTACCGTCGCTGTGCCTGTACATCCTGCTGTACTTGTTCCTGTAACTGTGTATGTCGTCGTTGCACTTGGTGTTACTGTTATGCTGGCTGTATTGCCTCCTGTATTCCAACTATAAGTATTTGCTCCACTTGCTGTTAATACTGATGTTGCTCCATTACATATTGCTGCTGGACTTGCTGTTGCAGTAACTGATGGTAATGGATTTACCGTGACACTTACTGTTGTTGTGCCTGTACATCCCGCTGTACTTGTTCCTGTAACTGTGTATGTCGTCGTTGCACTTGGTGTTACTGTTTTACTTGCTCCACTTCCCAATCCCCCTGACCAACTATAAGTATTTGCACCACTTGCTGTTAATACTGATGTTGCTCCATTACATATTGCTGCTGGACTTGCTGTTGCACTAACTGATGGTAATGGATTTACTGTTACACTTACTGTCGCTGTGCCTGTACATCCTGCTGTACTTGTTCCTGTCACGGAGTATGTAGTCGTTGCACTTGGTGTAACTGTTTTACTTGCTCCACTTCCCAATCCCCCTGACCAACTATAAGTATTTGCACCACTTGCTGTTAGTACTGATGTCGCTCCATTACATATTGCTGCTGGACTTGCTGATGCAGTAACTGATGGTAATGGATTTACTGTGACACTTACTGTCGCTGTTCCTGTACATCCTGCTGTTGTTGTTCCTGTAACTGTGTATGTAGTCGTTGCACTTGGTGTTACTGTTATGCTGGCTGTATTGCCTCCTGTATTCCAACTATAAGTATTTGCACCACTTGCTGTTAGTACTGAAGTTGCTCCATTACATATTGCTGCTGGACTTGCTGTTGCACTAACTGATGGCAATGGATTTACTGTTACGCTTACTGTTACTGTTCCTGTACATCCTGCTGTACTTGTTCCTGTAACTGTGTATGTCGTCGTTGCACTTGGTGTTACTGTTATGCTGGCTGTATTGCCTCCTGTATTCCAACTGTATGTATTTGCTCCACTTGCTGTTAATACAGATGTTGCTCCATTACATATTGCTGATGGACTTGCTGATGCACTAACTGATGGCAATGGATTTACTGTTACGCTTACCGTTGCTGTTCCTGTACATCCTGCTGTACTTGTCCCTGTTACTGTATATGTAGTATTACTGGTCGGTGATACTGTCTTGGAACTTCCTGTACCTAGACTGTGTGACCAACTATAGGTACTTGCTCCACTTGCTGTTAATGTTGTACTTTGCCCTGAACATATTGTAGCTGGTGATGCTGAGGCTGTGATACTGATAGAAGAGGTTTGTTCATTTAGTTCAAGAAATGAGGATGCGCCACAACTGTTATATGCCCATACATAAAGGGTGTAGTTGGTTTCACAATCGAGACCGGCTTGTATGTATGATGTACTAGTTCCATTATCTGTGGCACTAGTATAATCATTAACAGTGTTGTACTTATAACCATCTGCATCTGCTACCGTGTTCCAGTGCCATTCTATTTGATCTTCGCCAGCTATATGTGTGCCTGCCGTGGGAGTAGTAGGTACCATGTGATTGATGTCAAAAAAGTAATCTTTACTTCCAAATGGTGTATCTATAATCGAAGCATAATCTCCAGAATCATAGCCTGTAAATCTTAATTGATCTCCCAAATTATAAGGGAAAAGAGATTGTAGTGATTTTTGTTTTATTTTTATTGAATTCATTGTAGTTGTTCCATTATATTCCAAATAAGGTACCCCACTACTTACTTCTCCAAATTGTATCATCTGAATATACTGCAAATATTTCTTTGAACTAACAGTTAAAATGTAGTTTTTTGAATTACCTCCAATAAAGGTAAAATGTTGCATGCCACTTTCATGGCTACCTTCATAATTGGCTACTTTTCTTCCCAAAAGGTCATAAACATCTATAGTAATATTATCGCATTCAGGCAAAAAAACATCTATATTTGTTTTTGTTTCAAAGGGGTTGGGATAATTCTGAGACACATAAAAATTATTAGATCCAGTTAAAAATTGATCTATACCTGTCAAAACTAAGGTTAGCACTGTATCAGGATAATACAAGGTGGTATCTCCTCCCTGCGTCAAGTTTTCAACAAAAACACTATCCAATGCAGTATACTCACAAGTGTGGTTTGCCGTGAAGGTAAAGGAAATTTCCTGGGCATTAAGGTTGATCGCATTAAATCTTGTAAGCAACATAATAATCAGACTCACAGGAATAATTTTTCTGTTTTTTGTAAACTTTTTCATTTTTATTGTTTTTTATTTTTATAATTTTTCCCTACTCTTATGGCTTTTCGGGTTACGCCCCGTTTTTTAAAGTGGTTTCTGGACTCCATTTTATTACAAAAATAATTAATTTTTTTAAATAAACAATTTTTTTGTTAATTTATAATACAATTTTTATATTATTTTAAAAATATTCTTATTTCCCTATGAAAAACAATTATGAGTGGGAAAATAATATATATAAATTCATATTTGTCTAAACCACTAATTTTATTAATATTATGGTGATTGGGCGTATGGTGGTAATACGCTCCTATGATGGGTTTTTCATTGGGATAATTTGTGAATTGACCCTACAAGGTGTTTTGTCTGGTGGATCATCTGATTTCAGGGCTAAAGCACATAGCTTTCTTTTCAGTTCATAAAGTTTGTAAAGTTTGTAAACAAATATATTATACATAAAATATAGGTTAATAAGCAGCTCATTTCTTTCTGACCTAAAGGTCGAGTCATTAGTTGCAATTAGTGAATTGACCTAACAAGGTGCTTTGCCTGATATTTTATCTGATAATCTGCTGTTCAGACTATTTCAGGGCTAAAGCCTATTCCTCTTCTTTGTCGTCCCACGACCTAAAGGTCGTGGTTAATTAACCTGACTTTGATATATGAACTAAAGGTCAGTAGTTCTTAATTATTGGTTGTCCCACGACCTAAAGGTCGTGGTTAATTAACCTGACTTTGATATATGAACTAAAGATCAGAGATACTTAATTCATAATTTTTAGGCAATTCACGAATTGCCCCTACAAGGCGTTTTCTAATGAATTAACTAATGATCTGCAATTATTTATATTTCAGGGCTAAAGCCCACATCTTTCCTTTGTTGTTCCACGACCTAAAGGTCGTGGTTAATATCCAGTCTTTTTTGTTCTACATATAGGTTGTGCCCATTAATAGCAATTCGTTATTGACCCTACAAAGTGTTTTGTCTGATGTATCATCTATTTTCAGGGCTAAAGCCCACAGCCTTTTCTTTGCTGTCCCACGACCTAAAGGTCGTGGTTACTATACAACGTTTTTATCCTCGACCTTCTCATTGTTTTGTCATAAAACATTTTATTAACCATAAAAGCCTTTATAATCATCCTAAACTCCTAAACTTCTCCACTCCTAAACCTTTTATCTTTTATCTTTCAACTTTATAAACTTTTTCACTACTAAACTCCTAAACTTCTACACTCCTCCACTCTTTCCCTCCTCCAATCCAAAAAAATTATCATTATTTTTTGTTTAGAAAATTCTCCAGCATTTTTAATAAATCATAAAAATTGTATCAAAAAAATAGTTCATTTTAATTTTTTGAATTAGGCGTTTAAGTAATAATTGATTTTCCTTTGTGAACTCTGTGATTTCTTTGTGTTCTCAGTGGTTAATATTCTATTTATAACTTCTTATTATTTTTTTAACACAAAGGGCACAAAGTTTTACATACAAAGAACACAGAGATCTATTTTGAGGTTATTATCTAAACGCCTAATTCAATTAATTTTTTTATATACTGCAAAAAAATTTTTATAATTCAAAATTGTTTGTAATTTTGCAAACAACGAACAATAAATTATGAGAGAAATAAAAAATGAACAAGAAGTATTTATGATAGATAATGAAGAAATATCTCGCTTTGCCAAAGCATTAGCCCATCCGACAAGAATAGAAATATTAAAATTTCTTTCATCATTAGATACATGCTATTTTGGTGAAATACATAAGGAACTACCAATATCAAAAGCTACGGTATCTCAGCATTTGAAAGAGCTTAAATATGCTGGTTTGATAGATGGAGAAATAGAAGCACCTAAGGTGAAATATTGTATTAATAAAAAGAATTGGGACAGAGCACGTAAATGCTTTGAACAATTTTTTTCTATTAATTCAAATAATAAAAAAACAGATTGTAAATAAAACTCAAAAAAATAAAGAATATGGAAATTAAAGTTTTAGGACCTGGATGTGCGAATTGCAAAGCACTAGACAAGTTAGTTAGAGAAGTTGTAGCACAAAATCACATTGACGCTACTATTGAAAAAATAGAAGATATCACAGAAATTATGAAATATAATATCTTGACAATGCCCGCATTAATAGTTGATGGTGATGTTGTGCTGAAAGGTAGAGTACCCTCTATAGAAGAATTAAAAGGAATATTAATAACTAAAAAAAAATAATTATGAAAAAATTAATTTCATTTATAGTATTACTTGCATTAAACATTTCACTATTCACAGTAAATGCTGTCGAGTCAGCAAAGGATGATGTAAATATGGTTATATTAGCCCCAAAAGTAGAACTATATTATTTCCATTTTACTAGACGTTGTGGAACATGTGTAGCCATAGAAGAAGAAACACAAAAGGCTCTCTCCCAGTATTTCCCGGAAGAGTTAAAAACAGGCATCATCGTTTTCAAATCTATCAATATTGATGAGAGTAATAGCAAAGCATTAGTTGAAAAATATAAAATTGGTGGTCAGGCTCTAATAGTGATCAGTGGATCTAATAGAGCAGATTTAACGCAACAAAGCTTTATGTATGCACAAAGCAATCCAGATAAATTTAAACAAATTGTAAAAAGTACTATTGATCCATTTTTAGAGTGATAGATATGGAGTTTTTGCAGAGTATACTTGATAATTCGCAATATGCATTTGTTACTGCATTTATTCTTGGTCTTATGACCACACTTAGTCCATGCCCATTAGCTGTTAATATTTCTGCTATGGGATACATCAGCAAGGATATTAAAAATAAGAAAACTGTTTTTTACAATGGACTAATTTACACACTTGGCAGAGCTTTCAGCTACACATTATTAGCAGTCATAATATTTTTGGGTGCAGATCAACTAAATATATCAATGTTTTTGCAACGTTGGGGCGAAAAAATATTAGGACCATTACTAATCATTATTGGCTTTTTTATGCTTGATGTTTTTAAATTAAAAATACCATCTTTCTCAAAATTATCTGATAAAATTAGTAGTAAAAATAATGGTACCTATTGGGGATCTTTTGCTTTAGGCACATTGTTTGCGATGGCTTTTTGCCCTTATAGTGCAGTTCTGTATTTCATGATGTTGATACCTCTGACTATTGCAAGTCCCAGTGGGATTTATTTACCTGTAATTTATGCCATTGCCACTGGACTACCAGTGATACTTTTTGCATGGCTTATTGCTTATGCTGTCGGAAATGTTGGAAGATTTTATAATAAAATTAAAAACTTTGAATTGTGGTTTCGCAGAATTGTCTCTGTTGTTTTTATTGGCGTTGGCATTTACTTTCTAATATATTTATTTGTTTAGATTTATTAAAAAAAATTTCTAAATTTTGTTCGTTATTTTACAAAATACAAACTACTAACTTAAATTAAATATGAAATTACATAAAAATATAATTATAACTATTCTGCTTTTAATAGCATGGGTACTAGTATACATGAGTTTAGAACCATTTTCTAATTGGCTCGTTGATCAGGTTTTCGGAATGTCTGCAGGGGCAAAAATTACAGAATCAGTGAGGTTTTTCATTTATGATTTTCCCAAAGTGCTATTATTGTTGATATTAATAAGTTTCGCAGTAGGTATAGTCCGCAGCTATTTCACCCCAGATAAAACTCGCAAAACATTGGCTGGCAAAAGGACATTCACTAGCAATGTACTGGCATCAGCATTGGGTATTGTTACACCATTTTGTTCATGCTCTGCCATTCCTATGTTTATAGGATTTTTGGAATCAGGAGTGCCTCTTGGCATTACATTTTCATTTCTTATTTCTTCACCAATGATTAATGAGGTGGCCGTAGTGTTACTATATGGAATGTTTGGGTGGCAGGTGGCATTGATTTATATATTGATGGGCCTTATAATTTCTATTTCTTCTGGCTGGGTTATAGGTAAACTGAAATTAGAGAAATGGGTAGAAGATTGGGTGTATGCCACACAACTAGGGGAAGGTGACAATAGTGAAGAACAACTGACCTTTGACGATCGAATAAAGTTTGGCTATAATTCAATGATAGGAATAGTCAAAAAAGTATGGCTATATATAGCGATAGGAATAGCAATAGGTGCAGGCATGCATGGCTATGTGCCAGCAGAATTTTTATCATCATTTATGGGCAAAAGTAATTGGTATGCAGTGCCATTAGCCACTTTAATAGGCATTCCCCTATATTCTAATGCAGCAGGCATTTTGCCAATTGTGGCAGTACTTGTGGAAAAAGGTGCTGCTATTGGTACCGCATTATCATTTATGATGGCAACCATCGCTCTTTCACTGCCTGAAATGATTATGCTTAGAAAAATATTAAAACTACCGCTTATTTTATCATTTATTGGAATTGTTGGCGTAGGTATAATGATAGTTGGATTTCTATTTAATATAATTATTTAAATTTCACCTTATTAATTTTTCGGGATTAATTATTAAGTGAATAATATGGAATAAATCAAATAATAAATAGCTACAATAAATTTTGTTGCAATAGTATTTTTTTCTCAAACTTCTATACCAATTGTTCGAGGTTAATAAAATACTCTTTAGCATTATTTTCCAAACCACTGATTTTATTCTAATTTTATTTATTTCCTTTGTTTTTTATAACACTTTTGATAAATCATAATAACCTTTATAATCATCCTCCACTTCTAAACTTCTAAACTTCTCCACTACTCCACTCTTTCCCTCCTCCAATCCAAAAAAATTATCATTATTTTTTGTTTAGAAAATTCTCCAGCATCTTTAATAAATCATAAAAATTGTATCAAAAAAAATATTTTTTGATTATTATGAATAAAATCATTATTTTTGTATAAAATAATGATTTATATGCTTAAGCAAAGTCAGCAACTTAGACTATTACAAAAACTTTCTCCTCAGCAGATACAATTGATGAAATTGATACAACTGCCTATTTCAGAGCTAGAGCAAAGAATTAAAGAAGAAATAGAAAACAACCCTGCATTAGAATCAATGGACGATCCAGATATAGATAATAATGAACAAGATAATGTAATTAACGATTTTGATGATAAAGATGTTATCGAGGATTTTAATACAAATAATCAGGATAATGAAATTGTAGAAAACAATTATGATGACAGCGTAGATGAA
>Ga0209606_1003658_pt1 | contig 15178 bp, 6 predicted proteins | sample AD_UKC057_MetaG_FD_184412 | JGI IMG/M metagenome (GOLD analysis project Ga0209606, IMG submission 184412) | Active sludge microbial communities of municipal wastewater-treating anaerobic digesters from USA - AD_UKC057_MetaG (SPAdes) (version 2) | ecosystem: Engineered > Bioreactor > Anaerobic >...
CGTTGCCTCGCTCTCCGAGAACAGGGCTGGGCCATTAGTCAAGAGCGGCACGCCGCGGCTGGTCATCTACAGTCAGCCCGACTTTGACGGGGAATATGAGGTGCGCGAAGGCCTTTTTCTGCACTCCAGCCGCAATGCGGGATCGCCCCGCGTGCGGGGGGTTCGCGTGAGCGGGCCCGGGGCGGTGTTTCAAAACGGCAGCGGGACGGCGGTTGACAACACGCCTGAAAAATGGGACTTGGTGAATCCTCTGGCTACGCTGACGCTCGGCGGCGACTGGGGCGGCGGTGAAGTGGTCGTGCCGTGCGGCGCCGAGGATACGGTGTATCGGCAACACTACAGTGCGCTGGAATTGGCCTTCGGACGCAGCCGGCTCACCACGACAGGGTACACGCCGACAAACGGCGCCGCGCTGATTCTTGGGACAATCAACAGGGACCCCGGCGGCGCCTTGGCGGTGACCACGACCACCAATCTGAATGTGACCGTCAGCGGCGATCTGTCGGGATTCGCTTTCGGCGCGACGCATCCGGTCGTGCCGGCGGCCAGTGTCGGCGTCACGACGGAACTGGCCACGCTCGACGCGGAGGGACGGATCGTGTCCCTTTCCGAGTATGACGCCGGGTTCGGCGCGGATAGCAATCTCTTCCTCACGGCGTCGGCGACTGCGGACGGTTTTGCTGTGAACAGTGTGCGCCTGGATGACGGCAAGGTGCTCACTCTGCAGGAGGGCGGCACGACCGTGGTCGGCAGTGGCGTGGTGCTGGCGCGCGCCGGGACCGGCGGATTCACGACGCTCAGCGGCGGGTCGCTGACCAGCGGCAACGGCACCGACCTGATCCTGACGGATTTTCACAGTGTGATTGAGCGGCGTAACGTGTCCAACGGCAAGTCCGGACTGGTGGCGGATACCCGCCTCACCGACAACGGCACGGGGCCGGTCGCGCTCTTTGCTCTGGGACGCACGTGGGATCCCGCAGCCATGTCAATCGCAACGGGACCTGCGGTCGAGCTGACCCGCACCGACAACACCTACTCCGGCGGCACATACATTCTCGACACGACGCTGGCGGTCGCCGGTGACGGCTCGTTGGGCGCGGTGCCCGCGCAGCCTACCAACGCCATCTTCACCTCCGGCATGGCGATGCTCCGCGCGCCGGCCACCTCTGCGACGGTCACGCTTCACCGCAACCGCGGCATCCGTGTCTGTGACGGCGGCTTGACCTTCTTCGGGGATACCGGTTCGCAAGCCGGGCGTGTATTGTTCGACGTGGCCGGCGACATCAGCGGCGAGGGTGTTCTGGTGATGAACCACTGGTCCGGATCAGGCGTTCGCAGCGTGGTGCTGCTGGGCGGTGACAATCGCGGGTTTGCGGGGACTGTGGCGGTGCACGGGATGTTGAGGCCCGGGATGGCCGACAGCCTGCCGCCGCGAGCGGGATTACTGCTGTGCGATGTGAGCAGCACGGACTCAGCCGGCGGCGTTCTGGAGACAAGCGGGACCTTTACGCGCACGCCCGGAACCGGCCCGGGGCAGGTGTGGTGGGGACGCGTGACGGAGGTCGCGCCGGGGTATGTCGCGTCACTCTCCACGCCGGCCTCGGGCGGCGGATTCTCGGCGTACGGCGGCGATCTCACGATCAACCTGGGCGGCGACCGCCGGAAGCTGGTCCTCGGTGAAATCGGGTTTGCGCCGCAGCGGCTGCGACTCCAGGACGACGAGGCGACGGATGTGCTGTATTGGGAGAATCCCGTGGATGTGACCAACGGCACGTTGACGGTGCAGGTCGCGTATCAGGTGAGCGGCAAGCGGGCGGTGTGGCGCGGCGCGGCGAGGAGATCCCGCTGCTGACCTGGACCGGAACAAAAACCGGAACGTGGACATCCGCCACGGCTTTGCCGGCCGGATGGAAAATTTTCGAGCGGACAGGCAGCCTTGCGCTCTGTTATGTGCCGACAGGGACGATGATCAGTGTAAAGTAACAAGAGGGGGAAAGCGATGATGAGAATCGGACTTGCGGGCCTGTTGGCGGTAGCGGGATGCGTGTCGGCGCCGGAGAAACCGGCCCACAACCTGTTTGGAGGTTGGCCCGCCGGAACTTCGCCGGCAGAGGTGGGGCTGCGGATCGCAGAGCGTTTTCTGACACAGCCGCACAGCCAGTTCGGACGTTTCACGCGGGCCCCCAAGCAGATCACCTACCCGGATGTCTGCACGTGGTACGGTGCGCTGTGTTTCGCAAAGGAGACCGGGAATGACGGGCTGGCGGCGCGGCTGGCGCTGCGGTTCGAGCCGCTGTTCGCGACAGAGGCGCCTTTGCTGCCGCTGCCCAACCATGTGGATAATACGGTGTTCGGCGCCGTTCCGCTGGAACTCTACATGCAGACGCGGGACATCCGTTATCTGCTGATGGGCAAGCACATGGCAGACGCGCAGTGGACGCCGCCGCCTGCGGGGGCGAAAGACGACACGCCAGAGGCGCGGGCATGGACGGCGAAGGGCCTGACGTGGCAGACGCGCCTGTGGATCGACGACATGTTCATGATCACGATGGTGCAGGCGCAGGCGTTCCGCGCGACGGGCGAACGGCTGTACATCGACCGCGCCGCGAAGGAGATGGTGGTGTATCTAGACGAACTTCAGCGGCCGAACGGGCTGTTCTACCATGCTCCGGACGTGCCGTTTTTCTGGGGACGTGGCAATGGCTGGATGGCGGCGGGCATGGCCGAACTGCTACGCTCTCTGCCGCAGGACAACCCGGACCGCCCGCGCATCCTTGAGGGTTACCGTAAGATGATGGCGTCGCTTCTGAAACACCAGGCGGCGGACGGCATGTGGCGGCAGTTGATCGATGACGGGGACTCGTGGCCCGAGACCTCCGGCACGGGGATGTTTGCGTTCGCGATGATCACCGGCGTGAAGAACGGCTGGCTAGACGCGCGGACGTACGGGCCTGCTGTGCGCAAGGCATGGCTGGCGCTGGTGACGTACATCGACGAAAACGGGGATGTCCGCGATGTGTGCGAGGGCACGAACAAGAAGGCTGACCGCCAGTACTATCTCGACCGCAAGCGCGTGACGGGTGATCTGCACGGGCAGGCACCTGTGATCTGGTGCGCGACGGCTCTGCTCCGCTGAACAGTTTCTCCCGCATGGTGATTATGCAAATCCTTTGGCTTCATCTGATTGTGGCGCTGTTCGCCGCAAGCGCGGCGTTTGCCGCGCCCGCAGGCGATTCGGTCTTTTTCGACGGCCGGACATATTACGAGGTGCCGCAGGCCGAGATCAGCGTCACCCCGAGCAACTTTTCCGTGTCGTGCTGGGTCAAGACAACGGCCACCAACTCGCAGATGTTTCTGAACATGGGTGAAGCCGGCACCGGCTTCACGCTGTACCGCTACAACGTGCCCGGTGAGAACGGTGTGCGCATGCTGGTGGAGCACAATCCTTCTGGCGCGACGAAATATCTGTCAGCCAAGGGGCCGGCGACGCCCACGAATGTCTGGTTCCACTACGCCGGCACCTATGACGGCGCGACGATCAGGCTCTACACGAACGGCGTCTTGTGTGCTGCCACGCCGGCCGCCGTGAACCGTTCCTCGCTGCCGTATGCCTTGCAGATCGGCGCGGTACCCAATTTCCCTGACCGCATGATGCGCGGCGAAATGGAGGATATCCGGATCTGGAACCGCGCGCTCACGTCCGGCGATGTGGCCGCCGTCTACGCGCAAGAGATCGGCGGCGCACTCACGAACGGCCTGATCGCGTGGTGGACAGCGGAGCATATCGGCGACGCAAGCCTGGTCTCTGCGGTGACGGGGGGGCCTGACGCCCTGCGCAAGGATCAGGCCCAACTGCTCCTGATGAACACCAAGATGGACGGCTTCCGCGGCATCTGGTACTACAACCAGCCTTCCGGCGACGAGTATGTCTACAAATACAGCGGCGGCATGGGGACGTATTGCGCCAAGCACATCCCGTTCGCGTGGTATGCTCCGGAAACCAACCGTACCTTTTTCTGTTACGGCGGCACGGATACCAACAACAGCACGCTTTTCCACATGGTTTCGTATTTCGACCACGCTACGGGGTTGGTGGCCAAGCCGACCTGCGTGTTGGATAAGCGGACCGACGACGCCCACGACAACCCTGTCATCAACCTTGACGATCAGGGCTATGTCTGGATCTTTTCCAGCAGTCACGGCACCGCGCGTCCCTCGTATATTTCGCGCAGCGTCCGCCCGTATGACATCGATCAATTCCAACTCATGTGGTCGGGCAATTTTTCTTATCCGCAGCCCATGTACTATCCCGGCAAGGGGTTCCTCTTCATTCACACGTGGTATGTGGCGGGACGCGGCAACTATATGATGACCAGCAACCCGGAGGGCACGGTCTGGACACAGCGGCGCGAACTGGCCTATTTCGAAGACGGCCATTATCAAATCAGCGGCGTGTGGGACGGGGTGAAGACAGGCATCGCGTTCAACATGCATCCCGCAGGCAAGGGTCTCAATTACCGCACCAACATCTACTACATGGAGTCCGATGATTTCGGCACGACTTGGCGCAATGTCGAAGGGACGATTCTGGACATTCCGCTCAAGAGCAAAACCAATCCGGCGCTGGTTTATGAGTACGAGAGTTGGCCGCGCAACGTCTACATCAAGGACACTCGGTTCGATTCGCAGGGACGGCCGATCATCCTCTTCGTACTGAGCAAGGGGTACGAATCCGGTCCGGTGAACGATCCGCGCGAGTGGCGCATCGCGCGCTGGACCGGGACGTCGTGGACCAACCTGTTCACAGGCATTGTCTCCGACAACAACTACGACACCGGTTCGCTCTATATCGAGAGTGACACGCGCTGGACGATCATCGGCCCCACACGCGGCGGACCACAGGCCTACAACCCCGGCGGCGAAATCGCACTGTGGCGGACCGACGACGCCGGCGTGACGTGGCGGCATGTGCGCGAGATGACCAATCGCAGTGCGATGAACCACACCTATGTGCGCCGTCCGGTGAACGCGCACCCTGATTTCTATGGTTTCTGGGCTGACGGCCATGGTCGCCAGCCGTCCGAATCGCGGCTCTATTTTTGCGACAAGGCCGGTACGGTGTATCGGCTGCCGCAGGCCATGACGGGCGATTTCGCGCTGCCTGAGCGTGTGCACGTGACGGGCGGCACGGTTCTGATAATAGGGGGGAGATGACGATGCGCATGAAGCGGAATATGGCAGTGATGATCATGGCGGCGGTCTCCGCGTGGGCCGCGCCGAAACAGGCGGGGTATCCGTTTGACGGGCGAACCGGATTCAGCGTGAGCAACATCCATGCTGTGCTGAAGGCGGACGGCTTCTCGGTCGCCGCGTGGGTCAAGGTCGCGGATGCCGTGCGCCCGCAGATGTTTCTCACGTTGGGGCAGCCGAATCAGGATTTTTCGTTCTACCTCTACAACGGGGCTGTACGAATGCTGGTCGAAGGCGAGCCGGGCCGTTACGGGTTCGCTGCGGCAAAGCCGCCGCGGCCTGAGGTCTGGACCCATTACCTGGGGACCTACGACGGCAAGACGGCAAAGATCTATCGCGACGGCGTGCTGGAGGGACAGCAGGCGATCCCGCTGAAACGGACAGCGTTCGCGCATCCGCTGACTGTCGGCGTGATCGACGGCCAGGAAGAACGCATGCTCAAAGGCAGCATGACCGATATCCGCATCTGGAACCGTGCGCTCGACGCGGCTGAGGCGCGGCATCTCGCCGGCGAGGAGGTGTGGCAGGCTCAGACGCGCGAGCTGATCGCGCACTGGCAGACCCACCCGACCGATACGACGATCGCAAACCGTGTGAAGGGCGGCACCGACCTCGTCAAGTTTCAGCCGGTGCTGACAGTACTGCTCAATCGCAAACTGTCGGGATTTCGCGGCATCTGGTACTTCAATCAGCCCTCGAACGATGAATACGTCTACAAGTACAGCGGCGGTCTCGGCACCTACTGCGCCAAGCACATCCCGATGGCCTGGCACGCGCCGGTGGTCAACAAGACCTTCTTCTGCTACGGCGGCACCGATGAAAAGAACAGCACGCTCCTGCACATGGTCTCGTACTTTGACCATACGACGGGGCGCGTGGCCAAGCCGACCTGCCTGCTCGACAAGCGGACCGACGACGCGCACGACAACCCGGTGATCAATCTGGATGACAAAGGCTATATCTGGATTTTCTCCAGCAGCCACGGGCGCGGGCGTCCCTCCTACATTTCGCGCAGCGTCAAGCCGTACGACATCGAGGCGTTCCAGCTCATGTGGAGCGGCAACTTCTCCTATCCCGAACCCTTCTACTATCCCGGCAAGGGCTTTCTCTTTGTCCACACGTGGTATGTCAAGGGGCGCGGCAACTACTATATGACCAGCAATCCGGAGGGCACCGAGTGGAGCGAGCGCAAGCAGACCGCCTACTTCGAGGACGGCCACTACCAGATCAGTTGGCAGTGGAAGAACCAGAAAACCGGCATTGCCTTCAATCAGCATCCCAAGGGCAAAGGGCTGAATTGGCGCACGAACGTGTACTACATGGAGAGCGATGATTTCGGCGCGACCTGGAAGACCGCCGGCGGCCAGGTGCTTGCTACGCCGCTCGCCGACAAGGCCAATCCCGCCCTGGTGCTGGAGTACGAAAGCAAGGGCCGCAACTGCTACATCAAAGACGTGCAGTTCGACTCCAAAGGGCATCCGATCATCCTGTTCGTGCTGAGCAAGGGGTATCAGTCCGGGCCGGCCAACGGCCCGCGCGAATGGCGCACGGTGCGCTGGACCGGCACCGAGTGGCAGGAACGCTTCACCGGCATCGTTTCGGGCAACAATTACGACACCGGCCCGGTGTACGTCGAGAGCGACACCACGTGGCGCATTATCGGTCCGACAGAGCTGGGGCCGCAGCCGTACAATCCCGGCGGGGAGATCGCGATGTGGCTGACCGAGGACGCGGGCACTACATGGCGTAAGGTCAGGCAGATGACGGCGGGCAGCGCGATGAACCACACCTACGTGCGCCGCCCCGTCAACGCGCATCCCGATTTCTACGGCTTCTGGGCGGACGGGCACGGACGCAAGCCGTCCGCGTCGAGCCTCTACTTCTGCAATCAGAAAGGCGATGTTTTCCGTCTGCCCGCTGTGATGGACGGCGACTTCGCGCAGCCGGAGAAGGTGCCGGCCAAGGAGTAATACCGTTGCCGAAAAGTTCTCAGACGCTATACGGGTACCCGACACACGGGAGGGGCAAGCGTCTGCTTGCCCTTGGACGAGCGGACGCTCGTCCCTCCCTGTGTGTGGAATAGCCCGTTTAGTACAACCCCTTTTCGGCAGTGGGATAACCCCTCCGTCGAAAGATGCGCGCCCGCCGCGCGGCTGCGCCGCGAACTTTCAAATCTCAACGTTCAACTTTCAAGGTATGGACGATACGATGACGACCCACTCCAAGCGAGGATTCATGATGTCGGCCGCGCGCGTGCTGATCGGCGCGGTGTTCTGTCTGGGATGGCCGCAGCCCGCAAAGGCTCGGGAGACGGTGTTCCGCGTGGATTTCGGGCAGGAGGGGAAGCCCTGCCCGTATGAGAAGGTCGGGCGCTTCCAAGGCGCACTGCCGCCGAGGGTGCGTGAAAATTTCGCCGCGTGGAACGCTTCCGTGGCGCGCGCGGAGCGGCTCACGGAGAACGGGCGCGCGTTTCTTCGGATCCATGCGGAAAAAGTCGATGCGGCCGTGCAGTTCTCCATCGATGGCGGCGAGATCGCGCTGCCGGGCGTGTTCGAGCTGGTCGTGACAGCCCGGCCGCAGGCCGCTCCCCTCCAATTCAACCTGCGGCAGGTGGGTGCGCCTTATCACGGTTTCGGCGAAGCCGAGTTCCCGGTCGCCGGCGCATGGAAGGAACGCCGCTTCATCATTCAGACACGGGAGCGCTGCGCGTCAAACGTGGCGATCTTCTTCTGCACGGGCGGCGGCGTCACGGACATCGCCTCTGTGGAGTTGGCGCGCCTCGGCAACGAGGAACTCGCGGCCACCGTGCCGCGCCCAGACGCCTCCGTGAAGAACTTCTTCCGCAACAGCCGCTTCCCGCTGGGGCTGCCCTGCGGCTGGAACATGGACCGCGACAGCCGCACCGCCACCTGCGGGGCGGACGCCGCGCATCCCGGCGAAGGGGGCCTCCCTTCGCTCGCAATCAAATCCGCACAGGGCTTCGCACTGTATTCCGAGCCCTTCCAAACCAACCAGCCGGACAAGCCCCATACGATCGCGTTCGACTATCAGGGCGACGGCGCGTGCCGCGTGGAGGTGATGGGCGAAGGACGCACCCTGGCCGGCAAGGCACTGGTGCCTTCAAACGGCTGGCAGACGGCCACGCTGGCCTTTGTGCCGCCCGGCGAGGCGCTCTGTTTCTGCCTGCGCTTCACGGGCAGCGGGACCTTCCGGCTGGATACCTTGCGCGCGTACGCCGATTCGACGGCCGCTGATCTGGCGGACCGCGCGTGCGAGGTGGCGCTCGCGCCGGGCCGCTCCGAGATCGACGAGACGCGCATTCAGTTCGCGGACGAGCGCGCCGAGGTGCGCTTCTGCGTGACGGGCGAGGCGGGCGGCGCGGTGTTGAAAAGCTGCGTGACGGACCTGTACGGAACACGTGTGCCGCTGGCGGAACGCCGCGTGCCGGCCGGGGCGAAGCGGTTTGAGGGCGCGCTGCGGTTTGACGTTTTTCCCGACAGGCCACTTGGTCAGTTCCGAGTCGAGGCGTGGGTAGAGCGCGAGGACACGCGTGTCTCACCTTATAACGAGATCGTGATGACGCGACTGGAACGCCCGGTGTTCTGGAACCAGGACGCGCCGGACTCGCCCTTCGGCTGCCATTTCCTCGCTTCTGAGCCGACCCTCCGCATGATGAAGGCCTGCGGCATCAACTGGGCGCGCCTGCACGACGCCGGCACCGAATACTGCGGCTGGTGGAATCTTGAACGGGAAAAAGGTCGATGGACGTTCATGGACGAGGACCTTCAGCGTTACCGCAAAAACCGGATCAAGATTTTCGCCCAGTTGGGCACCACGCCGGTGTGGGCCTCGCACTACGGCGACTTAGGCTGCACGCACATGGGGTACTTCGAAAAATTCCTGCGCCCGAAGAACAACGAAGACTTCAACGCCTATGTGAAAACGTTTGTCACGCGCTACAAAGGGGTGATCGACGAATATTTCGTCTGGAACGAGCCCTGGGGCAGGTGGTGGGAATCGGGACTGGACGCTAAGTTCTTCGGCAAGGATGACGCGAAGCGCGATTTCGCGGAGCTTTGCCGCGGCGCCTACCGGACCGTGAAGGCGGTGGATCCTTCGATCAAGGTAGCCGGGTTCAATACCTATGGAGGTGGGGGCGGTCGGCTGTGGACGGCGGGCGTGCTGGCCGCCGGGGGCATGGAGGCGTGCGACATCATCGACTTCCACCTGTACACCAAGAACGCGACGTGCCTCGCGGACGACAGCGTGGAACAAGCCTATCGTGACGCGGTCGGCGAGATCTTCGACAAGGTCCCGAACGCGGGCGGCAAGCCGATCTACATGAGCGAGGGCCAGGGCGGCAGCACAGGCTCCGCAGGAGGCGGGCAGCGTATGACCGGCCTATATAAACACGCCATCACCTGGCAGCAGGAAGAGGATACGGTCGGTTTGGCGGAGAAGAACTGCCGCTACACGGTCAGCCTTCTGGCGCAGAAGGTGGCCAAGGTCTTTCTCTACACGGCGCACGGCTACTCTTCACTCGCCCGCGCACCGAGCTTCATGGTGCTGCTGGGCGCGGACGGCTATCCGCATCCGGGCCTGGCCGCCTACGCCCATCTCACGCGCGCGCTGGAAGGCAAGCCTTTCGTGCGTAAAGTCGCGCTGGGCGAAGACCGCTTCGCCTATCTCTTCGCGGGGCGGGGCGGGACTTGCGCGGTGCTCTGCGGCGGACGCGACGCCAAATTGCCGTTCATTCAGGACCCCGCCATCCGCTGGACCGATCTCTTCGGCAATCCGATAGTTGATCCCGCCACGCTGCCCGGCACGATGCGCTATGCGGCGAGCGCCCTGCCGCCCGAGGAACTGGCGAGCCGCCTGGATTAATAAACGGAACGCCGGTACACCAGCCTGCACGGTCCGGGTTGGTGTACCGGCTTCAGCCGGCTGTCATTCTGCAACCGTTGGTGTACCGGCTTCAGCCGGCTGTCTTCCCCATAACCGTTGGTGTACCGGCTTCAGCCGGCTGTCATTCTGCAACCGTTGGTGCACCGGCTTCAGCCGGCCGTCTTCCCCATAGCCGTTGGTGTACCGGCTTCAGCCGGCTGTCTTCCCCATAGCCGTTGGTGTACCGGCTTCAGCCGGCTGTCTTCCCCATAGCCGTTGGTGTACCGGCTTTAGCCGGCTGTCTTTCAACAACCGTTCATGTACCAGCTTCAGCCGGCGCGCCTCTCACATGTCCCACTTTCTTCCGTATTCCTTAACCGGATATTCCGCCCAAAATGCCGCGGCCTCCTCATGCCCGATCCGTTCGAGCCACGAGGTTGCGCTCGAGTACGGCCATTCCCGCCATTTTGTACACACGCCGTGCTTCACCGGATTGTGATGGATATAGTTCAGCGTCACACAGGCGTGCCGTTCCGATTTCATCGCCGTCTCTGCAGCCTTGCACCAAATCTGACGGCCCCGCTGTCCGTCCTCGCCATTCCACTGATGTGAGATTCGACCATGCAGTCGGCCAAGCACGTGTAACAGTCCAAGAATATCTCCGCATGACACCAACAGGTGATAATGGTTGGGCATCACCACCCATGCGAGAAGGCAGGGACCTGGTTGGCCGGCTGAAGCCGGTACACCAGCCTTGCATGGACCGGCTTGGCCGGCTGAAGCCGGTACACCAGCCTTGCATGGACCGGCTTGGCCGGCTGAAGCCGGTACACCAGCCTGTATGGTCCGGATTGGTGTGCCGGCTTCAGCCGACTCCGGCCCTATCGCACCTGCCGCAGGATGTTGCCGTCCCTGTTCATGCGCCAACCACGCTTCCACGGTGCCGACCAGCGCGGCCGAAAAGCCCACCAGCCGTTCTTCAGACGCTCCGATAATGGGACGGTGCTCATAACAGGCGGCGGTGACATGATAGCGTGAGGAACAATTCGAAAACCTGTGCGCGGGACTGTGCATCGGCCGGTTCAGTTCGCGACGCTCCCGCATCAGTGCGTCTCGTTCTGCGTCCGACATTCGGCGCCAGTCGTACATCTCAGCGCTCCTTCTTTTGTGCCGGCTGAAGCCGGGACACCAACCTGTACGGTCCGGGTTGGTGTACCGGCTTCAGCCGGCTGCCTTCCCCATAGCCGTTGGTGTACCGGCTCTCCCGCCTTATTACTGCAAGAATCGGACAGACTTTAGCGCGAACAACATGCGTTCTCAAAAGAGGGTGAACAGTGTGCCGGAAATGATCACTGCGACCCCGTTCCCGGCGGCGTCCAACTGGAGGTAGATGTTGTCGCCGCTGATCGCGCTCTGTCCCTCGCCCAGCGAGAGGCCGGATACGGGTTTCCAGCGCCGGCCGCCGACCATCCGCTCCTGACCGGTCAGGAAGACGTTGAACAAATCCCGCATCTGCGTCTGGTCAAAGCCCAAGACGGGGTCATAGAGCGCGATCGCCATGCCGTCAGTCAGCGCATCGTACCACAGAGCCACCTCGTCCAGACGGCCAATGAAATTTCCTTGGTTGTTGAACTCAAGCGGGGACGTGTTGCCGAATCCCGTGCCGTGGTCGTACGTCTGGCTCAGCTTCAGCACCCCGTCCACGAACTTCTTGGTTGTTCCGTTGGCGGTCGTGCCGTTGCCGTTGTCATAGGCGACGATAACCACATGGTGCCAGGTGCCGTCAATCTCGCTGCCGGAGGAGGAGAGCCTGTTCTGGTTGAACGTGCCGCCGCCGCCAGCCGTATCGTACCGGATTCCGATGTTGAAACTGCTGCTGTCGCGGTCGATGAGCCACCCGTTGCGTGCGCTGCTCTCGTCGCTTTTCCTGAGAAAGCGGGTCCAGCTCGGGGTGTTGGTATACATTTTCACCCAGAAACTCAGCGTCATGGCGTCATTGACCGCCAGCGTCTGGCTGTTGGGCACGGCGATCTGGGCGAGCGTGTCGCTTCCCCCGAAGAAGGCCGCCGCTCGTCCGGTCCCGGTCGGGGTGTCATTGGTGAACGCCACGTTGGACTCGACCGTGCCGTCGTTGCCGAAGCCGGAAAGGTCCGAAGCGTCTTCGCCGTCGAAGGTCCAGTAGCCGACGAGATCGACTGCGGCGGTGGCGAGGTTGGTCGAGGCCACGCCATGGCCGGCGGCGTCAAGCTGCAGGTAGTATTCGTTGCGGTTGGTCCACACGAAGCTCTGCCCCTCACCCAGCAGCAGGTTGCTGACCGCATGCCATTGCAGCTCGCCAATCGTGGCCGGCACGCCGCTGGTGTAGACGTTGAACAGGGTCTGCATCTGCGTCACATCGTACCCGCAGATCGGTCGATAGAGCGCGAGCGCCATCCCGTGGTTCAGCGCCGTATCCCAGACCGCCTCGTCATCCATGAGGCCGTCATACTCTCGGGCGCTTTCTTGGAAGCTGCGGCCCAAGATCAGGTCGGCGGTGTTGTCAAATCCGCCGGTGTGGAAGTACGCGCTGTTGTTGACCGTGCGCACACCGTTCAGCCAGGCGCTGGCCATCCCGTTGTTCAGCGAGAAGACGATGTGGTTCCACGCGCCGTTCCAAGCCGGGCCGATGGCTTTCGATTGGTTGTTGGTGGCCGTGTCGATACGGAGCGCGGCGGTGGCGCCTGCATCGTTGCGCTGGATCTCGAACCCGTGCGAGCCCCCGTTGTCTTTGTTGATGGCGCGTAACCAGGGGCTCGGGTCTGCCGCGTTCGCCTTCATCCAGAAGGACACGGTGACCATGCCTCCGGTGAAAGAAAGGGAATCAGCATGGGGGATCTGAACATACGACCCGGTGTTGTCGGCCCCGTTGAACGAGATCGACCGCGCCGAGGGGATCGTCGCGGGCACATCGTCGGTGAAGATGGGCCCGTTGACCAGCGTCCCGTCGTTGCCGTAAGCAGAACCGTCCGACGCATCGCCGGCCTCGAAGGACCAGTAGCCGACAAGATCAGCCGCGGCTTGGCTTGCGGTGAGCAGCGTGAGACAGAGAAGGCCGGCGGCTGCCCCACGCCCCGGACCCTGATGCGCCCCCACATGCACGGATGCGATCTCGATCAAACATTCGATTGCTCCTTCCTTATGGCCCATGCGTTCTGAACCCAATGCGCTGCCATTATAAAGGTCTCGGCAAGTGACGTCAACGCTGACGCCATGATCGAAACCGTGCTGTCGCGCGATGTGTTCCAACTCGCGCCGGTCACGAAGCCGATCCTATTTCTGCAGCAGTACGCCGGCGTATCCGCAGGGGATCACCACCTTGCCGGCGTGGAAATCGGCGATGTCGGGATTGCCGGATAATTTCCAGGCATTCAGCAACGCGGGACGTTCGGCGTCCGTGAAATCGTAAAGCGCGGCGCGGCGTTCGATACGGCTGGTGAAGACCACCCGCTGGCCGTCCGAACGCGGAATGCCGTTGATCGCATCCCCCCGTCCTTCGCCCGGGAACGCCACCGGCAGCTTTAAGAATTTCCATGGGCTTCCGTCCGCCGGATCGCCTTCTCCAGGCTGGAGCAACACGTAGCTGCCTCTCGCGCTGGCGATGGAAAGCCCATCACGGAAGGTGCAGATGCCATTCGACAGGCTCAACCGGTTCACCAGCGTCTCAACGGTTTGCCGCGGCGCGGGCACGGCGGCGAGGTCAAACCACTTGACGCTGGCGTGAGCGTTGTTGAACGCAAAGAAACGTCCGTCCGGCGAAGCGTCTGAGAGGTACTTGTCCCAGCCCGGGCACGAGCCGCTGTGCAGCACATGCTTGAATGTCGGCAACGCGCGCACGTCATAAAGCTCGATCCCGCGCCGGTCGGAACAGAACAGCCAGCCCGGCACGGCCGGCTGCACGTAAAGCGCCAGGTCCTTTTCACCGGAGATCTTCGGCAACCGCGCGACTTCCTTGAACTGCACCTCACCGACCAACTCGTACACGCCGAAGCCGTCATGCCCTTCGGCCGTGTAAAGGCGGTTGCCTTCCGCCTTCACATCGAACACCTTGTCGTGTCCCGGCAGTTTGGCGAGTTCCTTGAGCCCGCCGTTATCCGGCAGAATCTGCAAGGCGTAAAGACCCGCGTCGCCGCAGGCGGCGTAGACGACATCGCCCCTCACGGCGACGCCGCGCGCCTGGCCGACGTCGCGCGGCTTCCACACATGCCAGGCGGATGCGTCCACGGCATACGGCTCGCGATAGGATGCGTTTTTGGGCGGCGCGCCGCGGTCGAAGGGCTCCGCCTTCGCGCGCGGGCACGGGATCGCGAAAACGCCCGCGCCGTTGACGGCCGCGTAGACGACGCCGTCGGCAACGGCCACGGATCCGACGCAATCGCTCGGCCATTCCGGCCGCTTCGGGTTCGGCGAGACCCAGCGGTCGAGCGTGCGGGGACGGGTTTTATCCGAAATGTCCACGGCGAACACGCCGTTGTGCGTTTGTGACGCGAATAGCAGGTTGCCGGACGTGCGGGGCGTCCACATGTCGAGGCCGCGCGCGTAGAAAGGCGGATAGTCCACGCGGCCGACGCGTTTCGGATGCGCCGGGTCCGCGACGTCGAAGATGTCGAGCCCGTGCCCCATGCCGCCACCGTCGGCGGGACCGCCGAAACGTTTCATCTCGGCGGTCATCACGCCGCCTGAAACCTTGCGGTGCTTGGCATGGTGTCCCGTGGCGGCGTACAGGTAGGTGCCCTGCAGCCACACGCCGTCACCGAACCCGTAGAGCTGCACATGGTCGGTCTGTCGGATAGCCTTCATGTCGCGCGCGTCAAAGACGGTGACGTATCCCGACCCCCAATCGCCCGAGTAGAGCCACCCGTCGCGATAGACGACGCTTTGAGACTCGTCCGTCTTGCGCATCGCGATGTGGCGGGGATGGTCTGGGTCAGAAACATCGATGAACTCCACGCCGTTCTGACGCTGGCCGAGGAAGCAGACGTCGCCCGCGACATCCACGCCGGTCGCG
>Ga0209606_1003665_pt1 | contig 15163 bp, 11 predicted proteins | sample AD_UKC057_MetaG_FD_184412 | JGI IMG/M metagenome (GOLD analysis project Ga0209606, IMG submission 184412) | Active sludge microbial communities of municipal wastewater-treating anaerobic digesters from USA - AD_UKC057_MetaG (SPAdes) (version 2) | ecosystem: Engineered > Bioreactor > Anaerobic >...
GCCGTAGGTCCAGGCGAAGAGGTTAAAGACCGCCACAAAAACAGACCCATACAGCACGCCCGCATCGCCCAACAACGCCCGCAGCAGCGGTAAGGAAAAGAAGCCGGCGTTGTAAAAGACCGTGGAGTAGGTCAGCATGGTCCTGCGTTCAGGGGCGCTGTTCCGGAACAGAAGCCTGGAAATTAGAATGCCGAGGAAGTGGGTCAGGGCCGCGAAGAGAGCCGCGATCAACATATTTTTAATCAAGGACTGCTCGAAGGCGGTCTGAAACGCCATGATAATCACGCAGGGAATGACGATAATCAGAAGTAAATCGGTCAGCTGACGCGCGCCCTCCTGCCCAATCAAGCCGAATTTGGCCGCGAGAAAGCCGATGCCAATTAACAGGAAGATGATGCCAATTTGTTGGATGACGATGAGGGCGCTCTGCAGAATCATATGGTGTTCTTCTTTTGCTCAGAATGCTTCAAAGTTCTGCCTCATTGTTTAAGACAGTCCTCTGAATGCGTGCCCGCGAATCATACCATCAAAAGCGCAAGGGACTGAGAAATTCTGCCTTTCTGATTTAGTTTTCCGGTCAAAACCGCCCTCAATGAAAAAGCCAGTGCAAGGTATTGCCCTTCCGGGACTGCAGCCGGTAAACAAAAACAGCCGCTGGTCAGAGGGCCAGCGGCTGAGCATATTCAGGCGTTCTGCAATAACGGAGCACGCACGTGTGTGATGGTGCGGGAATTCAGATTAAATCTGCCACTCTCCGTCCTTCAGCAGCACCACTTCGCTGCTGTCTGATTTCACACCGGTCACGGTTACGTCCCGCCCGCCGACCATGAAGTCCACGTGGATAAGCGAATCATTCATCCCCAACTTGCGGTTTTCGGCATCCTCACGTTCGGTCGCGCCCTTCAGGTTCTCACTATAGGCGGCGCCCAGGGCGAAATGGCAGGAAGCATTCTCATCGAACAGGGTGTTCTTGAACAGAATACCGGTGTTGCTGATGGGAGAGTTGGCTGCCACCAGCGCGATTTCTCCGAGCCGCCTGGCGCCTTCGTCCATCTCCAGCAGGTCCGCCAGGATTTGTTTGCCGGTACCCGCGTCAAAATCTACAACCCTGCCGTCTTTGAAGGTGAAATGGAAGTCATCCACAATCTGCCCGCGCACGCTGAGGGGCATGGTGGCGCGCAGGGTGCCGTCCACGCCGTCGGCGTGCGGCATGCTGAAGATTTCCTCGGTGGGGATGTTGGGCATGAAGACTTCACCGGCCTGGCTGCGGGAAGAACCGCCTTCCCAGATATGGTCCTGCACCAGATGGACTTTCAGGTCAGTGCCGGGACCCTGGTAATACAGGTAGTCGAAACGGGCGTTGTTCAGGAAGTTCTTGCGAGCTTTCAGGGCTGCGTCGTGTTCCTTCCAGGCGCTCACGGGGTCTGCCAGGTCCGCGCGGGTGGCGGAAAAGATGTTGTCCCACAGTTTGTGCATGCCCTCCTCTGCCGGGAGCTCAGGAAACACCGCTTTTGCCCAGGCGGGGCAGGCTACACCGACCACACACCATTTGACCTTATTTTCCATGGTGTATTTCTGCAAGGGCTTGGAGGCTTTTCCGGCGGTTTTTTGCCAGGCAGCGATGCGCGCCGGGTCGACCGGTTTCAGCAGGTCCGGATCTTCAGCCAGCAGGGAGAGGCGGTTGTAGCCGTCCTTCAACAGGTTTTCTATGGCTTCCACGCGATACTGAGGGAAAAACTCCAGGGCCTTATCGGGAGCGTACAAGTAGCGGTCCAGCGCCATGATGTCGTCGGTAAATTCCAGGCGGATGTCGATGACACCTTTCTGATAAGCTTTCCTGGAGACCAGCCGCGCCAGAGACAGACCGTCTTGGTTAAGGTAGATGATTAGCTTGTCATCCGGTTTCAGTCCCAAGCCGATAGTGACGATCAGGTCGGCGTATTTTTCCAGGTTCTGCTCAAAAGTCATTATTCCTCCGGTGGTTATGGTTGGATTATTGCGTATCCATTCCTATTCGATTTTGCAGGAATGCGCAAAATCTGTCTGGATAATATACTACAAAAATCCGCGCCGATATGTCTCAGCTTTGGAATTGTCAGCTTTGGAATGAAGCGGAAAGTTTCAAAGCTCAGCAGACTGAGTTCCTTTCCTCGTTCATTTCTCTGTAAGAGTGATATTGGTATGAAGGGCTTACAGAGATCCTCTGGTGACTTGTTTTAGTTGGACGGATTCTCCCATTTCAAAAACGCGTCGAGGACGTTGACATTTATCAGGTAATCGGAGTCTGCATGATTCCGGAGCTCTATGTCCACAGAGGGTATCCCTTGCGCGGAGGTCCAATCGATAAATTGTCCGGTGTAGAGACAATCACCATAATTCGGCGGAAACCAATATGAACTCGCTATTGAAAGCGCGTTTGCCAGATCGATTGAGTCTTCATCGTATGGATAGCCGCCCGAGAAAATACTACCGGCCGCGCTGTGATAGCTGATGACCGCTTCAATATTCATTTCGATGAGAAAGTCCCTGAGGGCTTGGGTTTCTGGCTCTGATTCCGGTGCGCTCCCGGCGGTGATAAAACGATAACTCCAACAGTTTTTTCCGTACCAGTTTGCCTGCCAGTTTGCGTCCCAGTTTCTGTTTATGTCAACGTTGTTTGCATTTGCTCGACCATCAGGACCTTTGTCCTTCTCATATCCATCAGGATTCAAGTTAGGAAGGATGTAAAGGGTTCTATTCTGGGGTACTCTTTCTGGTTCTTTATTAAGAAGATCAATTAATTTATAAGCAAGTTCTATAGTATTCCATTCATAACCACCGTGAATTCCAGCGATGATCATGTAGGCGTGTTCGCCATTACCAAAACGATATACCTCAAGAGGTCGATCCTGTACAGAATACCCGATTGTCTCCACACCGAAAAATGCAGGTGTAGCTGTGGCTGTCGGTGAGAGAGTCTGCGTGGCTGTAGATGGGGAGGTTTTCGTCGTAAGAGCTGGTGTGCTCGTAAGTTGTTCTGATAAAGGTGTGGCTGAACTCCGCATATCATAAGAAGGATTAGGCGCGGTTTCTGTAAGATTGAGAAGAAGCTGGCTGCCTAGATCCCCATCACTTTGTGCAATCCCATAGAACACTGCCAAGACAATCAATAGAACAACGAATAATAGAACATTAACTTGGTCGTTTTTATTCATTATTTTAATGGACAGATATAGTAGGTATCTTCATCATCACTGCCTTCTCTAACCCAACCCTCGTATTCAGTGGTCGTTAAAAACTTCTCATCCGAGAAGACCCACGATCCGATCTCCACTCGAACTTTCCACCAGGTAGATTCATTAGCGCATATGGGACCATCGATGATTTGTAGTTTCGTTCGGGGATACATCCGGAAAATTTCAACCGTATTATTGGGCGGCGGCGCGCTTCTCAAAATTAGCCGGTCTTGTTTAGTACACACCACGGCTTTGTCTCCTACCCTGACTTGTTGCGGCTCTGCTCCTGGGCAGGATCCATAGGTTGGGGTGACGCTCCGAGGCGTTGAGGTCTTATCTCTGGTCGATGTGGGCTCTCTCGTGGAAGTTTCTTTCTTTACGAGAGTTGACTCCGGTGGCGCGTTGGTGGATTTTGCATTTGTACTAGAACTTGCCTCACTATTGGTAAGGCGTGATGCTGTTGTTCCAAGTTTCGCTATCGGCTCTGTTTTCAATTCTTTAGTTAACGAGACGGGCGTCGCTCGCATGGAAGACATTATCACAAATAATAAAATGAGGACAGCTCCGCCTCCAATGAAGAAAAAAAGATTCTTGCTCGGTTGTGAAACAAGATGCGGATGAATAGGCTTCGAATTTTCATCAATTTCCTGAGGCGATTCCAGAACAGAAATTCGGTCTGGGATGAGTTCCAAAGAGGCATTGAAGGCTTCACATAGGGCAGAGAGCAGACCCTGGCAGGAAGCGAAACGGGCCGAGGGATCCTTTTCGAGGGCGCGCAGGACGACAGCTGAAAGCTGTGGGCTGATCCTGGGATTGATGAGATGTGGATCCGGGGCTGGAAGATTGAGCTGGGCGAAACGAATGCGTTCGTTGACAGTCTGTCCCGATTTCTCGGTTCCGCTCTCAGTTCCGCGGAAAGGACGCCTGCCAGTGAGGAGTTCAAAGAGGAGGATTCCGAGGGAATAGATATCTGTTGCCTGAGAGACGGTATTCCCCATGATTTGTTCCGGGGTCATGTACGCGGGGGTGCCAGCGCCAGGCATGGCAGTAACATCGCTTTCGGCGTGTCTGGCGATGCCGAAATCGCCGAGATAAACATGACCACCGCGGTCGATCAGGACATTCGCCGCCTTGATATCGCAGTGGATAACGTTGTTGTTGTGGGCGTATCCGACAGCAGAGCACAACGATTTGATGATGCAAAGCACATCCTGATCTGGGAGGGGGGAGCCGGAGCGCTGAGCGAGGATATCTTTTAGGGTAGGGCCGTCGATGAAGCGTTCGAGCAGAAAAGTAAGCGAAGGGGTTTCGTATAGTCCATAGAAGGGGACGATATTGGGATGTTCCAGTTTTTTCAGAGCGCGGGCTTCACGTTTGAAGCGCTCGAAGATGACGGGGTCCTCGGCAAGGTCTGTGTGAAGGACTTTCATTGCGAGAGGAACGTTTCTCTTAAGGTCCCAGACGCGGTAGACAGAACCCATTCCTCCAGCGGAGATAAATGCGTCCACTCTGAATTGCTTTGCAATGATTTGACCTACGATGTTAGTTGACATGCAATAAACCTAATTCCATGCTTGTGACATAACCATTTTCATCAATACACATAATCGAGTTTGATAATATTCCAAGATAAAAATTTACCAAATAGCCGATAATGCAAGACAATGATTTCCCAAAGGCATAAGGGCAGTAAAATATATTTCTTTGCTTTTTTCACGATTTGGCTTACCAATTCCGGCTCAACAGTTCTGTCCTGACTTGATTGTCCTCATCCACAAAAAAGAAACCATTCGCGTCTGGAGAAAGGGCTGGGAAGAGGAACCAGCCTTCCTTCGTCCCTCCGGACTTTAGTGTGACTGATTGATTTGTTCCGCCGCCCGTTGAAATGTGATCTAATCGGTTTCCCAGGTCATCAAGCAGGTACATATTATGGTTATTAGTGTCCGCTTGAATGGTAACCCCGATTGTGGGAGAAACGCTTTCCAATTTCCAGACGAAGTTCACTTTCATATAACCATTGTCGTTGATGTTAACACTTTTCACGCATTCAAATAGCGTTGATTTTTCCTGGAGGCTCAAATCTATCTCCATACATGCATTGTATTGGGTAACTACTGAATTAGATTTTGTTAGCTCTCCTGACCCGCCAGAGGATGTTAGGGCTAATCCAATTACGATAATGAATACTGCTACACCAGCTAAAATTGGTAATAGTGTTTTGTGCCGTTTAATGACCAGGTCATCACCAGACTTGTTATTCACTGTTTGTTCGGTTTTCTCGGGGATGTCCCACATCCGTAGGTTTTCCAAAGCCTCAAGAAGCGTAAGGGCATTCGAAAAGCGTTGATGTGGGTCTTTCGCCAGACATTTCAGAATAACATCGCTTGGATTAGCACCTGAGAATGCTATGAGTTGGTCCGGAGGGGGTGGCATTCTGTATTGTTGTTCCCAGCGGATTCTATCGGTCAGAGAGTAATGGGATGGAGCCGTATCACCATTAAATGGCTTTCGCCCGGTAAACATCTCGAACAAGATAATCCCCAAGGCGTAAAGGTCTGTCTGAGGTGTGAGATGTTTTTTTTGAATCTGCTCGGGAGCCATGTAGGCCGGAGTGCCAGCAGACCTGATGATGTCTGCGTTTGTTTCACTAGAATGAGCAATCCCAAAATCGGTGAGGAAAACATTATCATCTTGATCGATCAATATGTTTTCCGGCTTCACATCGCAATGGATTACTCCCTGCTCATGAGCATAATTCAATGCTCTGCAAATGGGTGCCATGATAGACAAAATTGTGGGAAGTGGGAGGGGTTTTCCTGCTTCTTTCAGCAATTTTCTTAATGTAACTCCCTGGATGAAATCCATCAGAAAAAAAACCAGACCATCTTCGCGGACCATCTCATAATATCGGACGATATTTGAGTGTTGAAGCATAGATAACGATCTGGCTTCGTCCACAAAACTGGCTATCAGTTCGGGATTATCACTCCATTCCGGCTTTAAAAGCTTTAATGCCAGGTGCGTTGAGCGTTTTTCATCCCAAACCTTATAGATCTCTCCTCCACTGCCTGTGCCAATCAGGCTCTCAACTCTGTAACGCTGAGTAATTAATTGCCCTTCGACGAATCTCATTGTCAGTTTGAGAGGAATGTAAATATGTTGCCGCCGATAGTAATCGTATCTCCTGATACCAGTCTGATGGCGTTAATTCTGACGCCATTGACAAAGGTGCCCCGGTTGCTGCTCAAATCTTGTATGTACCAACTCCCTTGTGCAAACCTGAATTGGCTATGGCGGCGGGAAATGGTCGAGTCGGAGAGCTTCAAATCGCATAATTCTCCTCTGCCAATCACAAATCCATCATGCAAAACGATAGTTTTCTGACGGTAGGGACCCGACCGGCCCAAAAGTTTTCCTCCTGATATGTCTGCTAAGACCGTCTTCTTTCCTGCCCTTTTGAGAACATTGCTATAAGCATAGATGGCAATTCCACTGGCGCCCAGGACCAGGAGCACCAAAAAAATCGAAACTCCTCCAGTCGGAGTTATGGGAGCTGGTGTCGGTACTGGGGTTGGCACTAGTGTGGGAATGACGCCGGCCCGCGTGGAGAGAATGGCATTGTAATCGCACACGCCTTCAGGAATATCAATGCCGATCAGTTTCAGCTGCCAATTGCCTGGGGTTGGATTATTGAGAATGTAGGAAATCAGGGTTGAGCTTTCAGAAATGGAAATCCCTGGATAAGAACTATCAACAGTAATCCCAGAAGGATCAATGATGACTGGCTGCAGTTTGCTGCCAGGCCAATTCACCGTGAGCAGGAAGATCTCCTGATATTCCGGGATGTCTACGGTCCCTAATGGTTTCTCTTCCCCGGCGGAAATCTGGCCGGTCTGTTTGAACTGAATCACGCCGGTTGAAGTGTGGCGAAGTTCTACATAGACGTTCGCAAGTTCTATCGCGTCAATGGCGCTGTAATATTTGCCGCAACCGGACGCATCGGCCACTTGTCTCAGTAAATCTTCGTCTATGGAATCACTGCCCCGGTTTGGATCTCCAAATCCTACAGTATTCACGCATATGCCTTGCTGCCCTGCTTGCGCGGCAAGGTCTATCACTTGCTGTTTAATTTCGTCATAATTCTGTGAATTGCCAGAGTTCAAACTGATGTTCGGAAGCCCGTCGCTGAGCAGGATCAGCACCTTGTTCGTCGAACCGGAGCTGAACAGGTTCATGCCTGTTTGCAGCCCGTCTGCCATCGCAGTCCTGCCATTGGCGTACATTCCCAACAAGGTGTCTTTTAGCAGCGCAATGTCAGATGTCAATGGGCTGTCAACAGTAGGTGTATAGTTATAACTCGCGATGCCAATTTGATTTGAGGCACCCAGAGCGGTGTTTTCTGCCTCGATGACATTCAGGATCTGAAGTCCGGCGCGTTGGGCTGCCTCGATTTTGCTGATGCCGCTTGAGTCCGAATCACTCATGCTTCCAGATGTGTCAAATACGAGGACCGTTTCAGTTGAGTCGGTCTGTTGTTCAGGGTTTACGGGCAGCGCGGAACGAAAAAAGGCCGCATTAACGGGGTGAACATTCCCAACGGCACTACCAAGCAAAATGCTAACAAGAAAAACAGATACAAAGAATAACCGATGAAATAAGAACTTTCTGTTCATGTCCTCACCCTTTCACATACTCAAATACCAGTTGAGCACCAATTTGGATAACATCATGCTCCTTTAGCTGAGTCGGGGCGGAGATCCTTCTGCCGTTAACAAAGGTGCCAAAGGTGCTGCCGTCATCGCGAATATAAACTGCCCGGTTTGTGCGGATCAGCGAGGCATGCTTGCGGGAAACGGTTCCGTCCTGCAGCTTTATCTGGGCTTGTGTACCGCGCCCAATGCTCGTCTCGCCCAACGGCACGGGAATTTTGTGGCCTGCCCACAACCCTGCCCGGCAGTACAAGTACGATCCCCTCCCGATCACCTGTAATCCCGAGGTCTGGGTTTCCTTGCGCTGCGTGATAGGAGGCGTGTGTTGGCTTTGCGAGTTTCCCTGCGTATCGCGCCGGATTGTGGATGGCTGGTTGTTTTCCGAGAGTTTGTTCAGCGCCATGGTCGCAAAATTGCTCGCTGAGTTTGAAATTCTGGATAAGATTGACCTATAGTCCGATCCAAAGCTGGTGGTCCCTCGAGGTGAGGAAGCGCGTGCTTTCTCAAAAGCGTCATAAAAGCTGAGGGCGGATGGAAAGCGCTTATCCGGCTGCTTCTGCATAGCGGTCAGGATCACTTTTTCCATCGCTGGCGAATAATTAGGGTTAATTGCCAGCAGACTGGGCGGTTGGGAATTTAGGTGTTCCCAGGCAATTCTTTCCTTTGTTGTACTGCCTTCACTGGACGGGGCTAATCCCCTGTAGGGTGTTATGCCGCCTGTAAGAAGCTCAAACAATGTGACGCCCAGGGCGTACACATCCGTGCGGGCATCAATCGCATCCCCAGTAAACTGTTCAGGCGCCATATACGCTGGCGTTCCACCGCCGCCGGTTGTCTCCGCAAGTTGGGCGACTCCGAAGTCAGTTAACAGCGTATCAAAGGTGTTACCTTTGATGTCCAACATGATGTTCGCTGGCTTGATATCGCAGTGATATATCCGATTCTCGTGCGCATAGTGTAAAGCGGAACAGACTGCTTCAAAAACTTTTGAACAGTCGTCGAGCGAGAGCGGTTGGCGCGAATTTGTGAGGACTTGTCGAAGATTGGAACCATCCACCCACTGCATGACGATAAACGCGATCTGCCCTTCCTGTTCGAATTCGAACAAGCGCACAATGTTGGGGTGTTCAAGTTTCCGCAGGATGTCGGCTTCATTCGCGAATCGGTCAAAGAACCGGGCATTGCTGCTGAGGTCGCGCCGTAACACCTTCACGGCCATTTTTGTATTCCGTTGTTGATCCCAGGCGGAATAGACGTCTGCCATTCCACCAGAGCCGACCAGCTCACGAAGAAAGTATCTACCTAATAGTGTTCGGCCGGTCAGAGTTTCCATAAGCTACCATAACGCGAATGCCGCTTTATTGTTGAGGAAGATGAAATCGGAAACGGTATGGTCCGATAGCAATTTCGTCTCCTTCATTCAGACGGGCTGCGTCAGTTCGGGAACCGTTCACATAGGTTCCGCCAGAGCTGTCTTGATCCTGCAGAAACCAGGACCCCTGAGAGTTGCGAAAGATTGCATGTTTTCTGGAAACCGAAAGATCCTCCAAATGTAAATGATTGCTTGATGAACGCCCGATTGAAAAGCGATCAAATCCAATCTGTACATTCTTGAACGGCAAATTACCCGATAGCGACGTGAGATATGGTTGGTGATACTGTTGTTGTGGATCTGAATCTTGAGAGTACTGGTGAGCGATTGGAGGCGGAAGAACATCTAATGGCGGCTCTTCTGGGTATCCATCTGGAAAACCTTTTCCTGGCGTACTTGCTCCTAAGAGTTGCTTCTGCTTGCTCCAAGCCACGAAAAACATAACTATTGCACCAAGGATGAAGAACGTCCCGAATGTAGGGGTCACTTTAATCACGCCGTACGTGCCTTGCCCGACCTTACTCATTAACGAAAGAAGTGTAATAAGCAGGGTCACCAGTAAAAGTAAAATCGCGGCAAGCTGGCCCCACAAGAAAGAAAGGACATTCGGGCTGGTGTCTTTCTGGAGGAGAGAGAGGACGATTGCCGCGATTGCCAGGATGGGCACAAGATACAGTATTGGCGTGTCAAAATTCCCGGCAATATCCGCGAAACTGATGGATTGACTCTGTTCCATAATGCCTGCATTGCAGGAAACGAGAACAGCGGGCATGAAGAAGCCCAGCACAATCAGTAAGCCGGCAGCACGCGACAACCACTTCCATTTTTCCATGGTAAGCCCCTTGTCTTCTGGCTATCCAGAGTCTATTCCAGGATCTTCAACACAAATTGCACGTCCCCGATCTTGATAATGTCGTTTTCCTTCAGCGTGGTTTCCGCGCGAATACGTTCCCCGTTCACACAGGTTCCGTTCTTGGAATGGAAATCGATCAGGATGTATTGACCATTCTCCACGACAATTTTCGCATGGGTGCTTGAAACCTTGGGGTCGTCCAATACCAGATCCGCAGCCTTACGCCCCACGATTGTTTCTTCCTTGATCTTGTAGATGCGTCCTCTTTTACGGCCTTCTTTAACCCAGAGGATAGCCTGAGGTCCGACATCTTCAAAGTCCAGTTCGGTAACATCGTCGACATATTTGTTTAATCCAAGATTGGTTGGTTCTTCGTCCATATCCAGGATGCGGCGCGAAGAGCCTGGGCCGCCAGGCAGAATGGTCGGGGCTTCATCTTCGTCTCCGGCGGGCTGGAAACCTCCTTGACCTGCGCCTGAGAAGTAATCCGTGGGCATGTCATCCTCAGACGCGCCGATTGGACCCGGATCCTGAGGGCGCGCGCCAGAGCTTTTCGCGCAGCGTGGGCAGGAGCCCAATGAAGCGGGGTAGGGACCGTGTAGTGGACAAGTGTATTCCTGAGCCATAATAAAACCTCCCAAATATTAGCGATTGGTTGTTACAAAGGTCACGATGACCTGGTCGCTGAAGCGAACTTCGTCGTTCGGCTCCAGTAAGGTCATCTGATGAATGAATTTACCGTTGACTTTGGTGCCAGATGAACTTGCCAGGTCAGCAAGATAGAAGCGGCCGTTCTTTTCCTGGATTTTTGCGTGATTTCGGGAAACGCTGCTGATCCCACTAAATTGAACATCGTTCGAAGCTGAGCGTCCGATTGTTGTTTCGCCCTGGCACAGTTGATAACTGCGGCCGCTCTGATCAACCAACCAGGCATTCGCCTTGGGTTTCACCTGGCGTGGTTCCTGAAAACTGGGTCCCGGTACGTGCTGGTATCGAAGACTTTCTCCACCAACGGGAGGCTGGGGAATGAAAGGCTGATTCACGGCGGCGCATTCAGGGCACTGCCCCAGAACCGCTTCGTAAACATGGCCGTTCTTGCAACCCAGCAATCCCTTGTAGGTGACGTAATAGCCAATCGCCAGCACCGCCGGCAGAATCCCACCGAGCAGACCCAGGTAAAAGATTGCTTCAATAAAGACGTCCAGGCTTAAGCGGGTTTCCGCTGAACTGAAGCGGTAGATGATGACTGGGAGTAACAATAATGCCAGAAGGGATGCGCCTAATCGCCACCCTAAGACCGGCAAGTTCCTCTTCGAACTATCATAGAAGAGCCAGATGACGGCTGCGAAAGCCAGGAAGAGGAAGATAAGCCACCCTCCCAGCCCGTTGAGCCCTGTGAAAAACCAGATGAAAAACGCGTTCGTTGCACTCATTTTGACTCCTTTTCAATAAGCTTATGGTTTGATTATCATCCAATAACTGTTACCTTGTGCCAGGCACTCACTTTGATTGACATCGTAGATGAGCAAATTTAGACCTTGATTAATGTTATTGGGACTTGTAATCTCTTCTCTACCATTACATAATTTTTCACCAAAGTTACAGTGTGTCGTCCAATAGGATTTCGAAGGATCAAATACTTGAGAAAAATTAGAAAGAATTGTTGAAATGAACTCGCCACTTTGAACAACATGTACACAAACGTATCTCGAGAGGTCTATTGGGATAAAGGTTGCTGTTGGGGTCGAGCTTTCAGCAGTTGGGAGCGTAGGTGCCAGTAAGGTTGGCGTATTTTCAAATGGTAGTATAGGATAGGCAGCGACGATCGCCGTAGGTGTAAGGTCCATTGTTGCAGTTGGCGATGGTGCTTCTGTGGGGCCCGCGGTCGGAAGTGGAACGGGCTGCGATGTAGCGGTCTTTTCTCGACTAAAGAAGTAATACGTACCTGACACCACGGTGAGGAGGATTAATGCTAGCAGAATCGCTCTGGTAAATTTGCTCCGGGAACTGGTCATAGCCTTAGGCGTTCGATATTTTCCCGTTTGTTTCCTTAGCTTAATGGAGTCCCAGGATACTGGTTCAGGGATAGTTTGAGCTTCATCATCTATTATTCTTGTTCCCTCAGGGTTGATTTTGATAACATAAACCGAAGTATTATCTGCACCTCCCCGTTCATTCGCGAATTCGATGAGCTGTTCGGAGATTCTCTCCGCGCTTCCCCTGGAGCATATTCGCAGGATGTCGGCGTCCTCTGCATATCTTGTCAAGCCGTCACTGCAAAGAAGAATGATATCGCCAGGATATAGATCAAACTCGCCAAAGATATCAACCTCAACATCTGCCTCGCCGCCTAAACTGCGCATCAGCGTATTACGAACTTTGGCCTGTTTGGCTGCTTCAGGGCTTAAGGAGCCATTTCTGACCAGCTCCCCGACGAAATTATGATCCTGAGTGATTTGAGTAACTTTTCCAGACCGTATCAGATAGCAGCGGCTATCCCCAACGTTAGCGACGGTGAGTTTATTCCCTCGCACGTTGGCAGCGACCATCGTTGTCGCCATGCGGGAGAGATTGCTCTCCTGAGAATACTCAAATATTTCTTTACATGCTTTTCGAATACTTCGTTGAAGGCGCTGCTTAGGAGGGATTGTCTGGTCTTGAAAAAAATCAAAGAGGACTTTCTTTGCAGCAAATTGGCTTGCCTCTTCTCCTTTGCTTGCCCCACCAACGCCGTCCGCGACGATATACAGCGATCCACTTGCCTGGAGTTCCTTGGGATTAATCGGCTCAAACCCAGCGACCCAATCTTCGTTATTCGTTCGCTTTTTCCCCGTGTCCGAATTTGGAGCGGATTCAATGGTATAGATTTCTTCCGCAGGCTGCTCTTCCACCATAGCTTATCCTTCGAACCAAAATTCGCTTTCGCCAGCCCTAATGACATCTCCATTCTTAAGTATCGCACTATCAGAGATTGGGATGCCATTCACGAAAGTTGGATTCCCAGGATTTAAATTGCGCAATTCATAGCCCTCAGGGGTCAGCATAATTACTGCATGATATCTTGATGCGGATAGCCCCTTAAGGGGTACGTCATTTTCATCCCGTTTTCTGCCCAAACGGGTCTCGTTGCCCATAAGTGTCCAAATGTAATTGGGTGTAAGCCCCGCTTTTTCTACGAGCTTCGCAGTCCCTTCTCGTCTGGTCTGGAAATCACTACTGGATAGCGCCGACCTTTTCACGGTTTTATTCTTACGAATGGCAATTGGTAGAATAACTCCAAAGGCCACGAGCAAGGTCGTAAGGGCGATCCAGAGCAGGTTGTTGTTCTTTTGGATTTCCACGTTAACTCTTAGTTGTTGTTCGCCGGTGTATTGCTCAAGGTCCGTCGCAATAAAACGTAAATCGTGGTATCCCGGACGAATCTTGGAAGTATCCCATTCAAACTTATAGGGAGCGTCGATATCCTCCGCTGTCTTCACACCGTCGACGAGAAATTCGACCTTTGCGACTCCACGCGAAGCTATAACCTCAATTGGGATTGTGAGTTTGCCAGTAACATTTTGATTTGCTACCAGGTTCGATTCTACCCTGACAGGAGGGACAACCTCTAAATTCAAAGTCTGAGTGCTTGTATTGCCGACCTTGTCAGTCACAATAAAATCAAAGGTATGTAAACCAGGCGTGACGGATATCGAATCCCAAATATATTCGAAGGGTTCCGTGAGAATCGAAGTTAATGTTTGTTGGTCCATTTTAATTTCAAGAGATCTGACCGGGGCGGGTGCTAGAATATTTGGAGAGAAGCGGACCGTCCCGGAAATTTCCTGACCATCGACGAGGTCGCCAAAGCTGATGGTGATATTCCCGGGTTTTGCGATGAAGCGGTAGCTGTCGTTGACTGAACCGCCCTGATAATCGTAGGCTATGTTTAGTTCATGCTCTTTTCCATCAGCAGCTAATGCAGAGGTGTATTCAAGTACGTACTGATCGCGTAAATTATCCAATACCTTGGCCAACGAAACAGAAAGTGTATCAGCGTCCGGATTAATCTGCGCAAATCCGCCGGTAAGTTTAGCAATTTTTTCAACTTTATTCCGATTTACTCCTCCAAAGCCAATGGGGTAAATCGGCGTAGACCATCTGGCAGCTTCGTCGATAACTTGATCGATAGAATATGAGCTTATTCCAGATTCGTAACCATCTGTGATTAATACGATAACTTTCCTTTCTGTACGCGGTTTCAGGACTGCTACAGCTTCAATTAACGCATCGTGTAGTGCTGAATTACCAGCGGCTTTCAGTCCCTCGAGAGCCGTTGACAATACTGACCGATCTGTAGTGAATCCCTGAATAATCGTAGGCTTATCAGAGTAGGTAATAAGTGACACCTGGTCGTTAGGGCCTAATGTGCCTATGAAGTCCTTAGCTGCAGTTATTGATGTTGCCAATGATTTCACCATGCTGCCGCTGGTATCGAGAACAATCGCGACAGCCAATGCCATCTCAGTGTTCGATATTTGAGTGATGGTAGGATTATCGATTAATTTATTGTCTTCTGAAAGTTTAAATGAAATTGCCTCTAAGCCAGTAACAGGAAAACCTTGAGGATCCGATACTGAAAAAAAGGTTTTTACCTTCGGGAACGAATCGCTATCGACAGAAATTATCTGCAAGTTGATTGGGGAATCCTGGGCGAACACCGAGGATAGTGGGGATGCAAAAATAAGTCCAATGATAGCAAAAAGAGAAAGAAATTGGCTATTTTTCCTCATATGATCACCCCAAATCTATTTAATTATTGGCGGCAGTAAAGCCTAGGATGAAACACTCAAAAAATCTTTTGATAGTATATCACATTACCAGTTTATTTTTTGTGAATATCAAGGAGTGTAAGAGCAACATGATAATGTCCTAAAGTAGCAAAATAGAAATGTCCTAATTAAAATTAGGAGCTATGACATGGACCATCGAAATGAGCAGTAAAGAACTAGCCCGCAAAACCGCAGTGGAACGG
>Ga0209606_1003667_pt1 | contig 15156 bp, 15 predicted proteins | sample AD_UKC057_MetaG_FD_184412 | JGI IMG/M metagenome (GOLD analysis project Ga0209606, IMG submission 184412) | Active sludge microbial communities of municipal wastewater-treating anaerobic digesters from USA - AD_UKC057_MetaG (SPAdes) (version 2) | ecosystem: Engineered > Bioreactor > Anaerobic >...
CTCTACCGACGCCGTGTGCGCGTGTCAACTTTCAAAGAGCGTTTAAACAACTATTACAGAGACTTATCTCTGGTTGGCTGTACGAATATCCCGGAAGAGCCAATTTTTTTGAATAAGAACATTTAGTAGAAAACAGGCTTAAGGCGAAAATGAAAATCCATGGAAACAAGAGGCACCGGGCAATAGGCATCTATTGCAACAGCAGGCATGATCATCTGACATTCAGGAAGAATAAAGCACGGGTATCCGGCGCAGGGAAGCCGGCAACAGGAAATTCAGAAGGTTATTCCCCCACATTCCTGGTGCCTGATGCCTTATGCCTGATGCCTAATGAAAAGGAGACCCATACCATGAAAAAGCACCTGACCCTCGTCGGCCTTCTGGCCATCGCTGTCGTCTTCGCCCTGTCGGCCACGGAGGCCGCCGCGCAGAAGATCGGCTTCATCAACATGCGGGCGATTCTCCATGACTCCGAAGCCGGCAAGAAAGCACAGGCGGAGATGAAGAAGGTCGTCGAGAAGAAAAAAGCGGAAATCACCAAGAAGGAAGAGGAGCTCAAGAAGCTCAAGGACGAGCTGGAAAAGCAGAAGTCCGTGCTCACGGCGGAGGCCTACCGGGACAAGGAGGCGAGCTACCAGGTCAAGTTCCGGGACTACCAGCGCATGGTCCAGGACGCCAACGAGGAACTGGCCAAGAAGGAGCAGGACATGACCGGAAAGATGATCCCCGAGGTCCTCAAGATCGTCGAGCAGGTCGGCAAGGAGGGCAAGTACGACGCCATCCTCGACCTCAACAACCCGATCATCGTCTATCACGACAAGGCGGACAACCTCACGAAGAAGATCATCGAGGAGTACAACAAGGGCGCCGGCAAGTCCGCCCCCGCAAAGGGCAAGAAGTAGCCCGGGCCGACCGAAGAGGTGATCCCCATGGGGAAGACCCTATCCGAGATCGCCGCGTTTCTCCAGGCAACCGTCGTCGGCGACGGCACCGTCGAGATCCGCGATATCAAGGGGCTTGACGAGGCCGGCGCGGGGGACCTCACGTTCCTCGCCAACCCGAAGTACCGCAAGAAGATCGCCGCGACGGCCGCCTCGGCGATCCTGGCGTCGGCCCCCGTCGAGGGGTCGGGAAAGAACTTCATCGTCGTGAAGGACCCCTACGCAGCGCTCGCCCGGCTGCTCGCGCTGTTCTACCCCGAAGAACAGGAGTTCCGGGGGGTGAGCCCCGACGCCTTCATCGGCCCCGGGGCCGCCGTCGCGGAAGGGGCCACCGTCTACCCGGGGGCCTACGTGGGCAAGGACGCCCGGGTCGGCAGGGGATCCATCCTGTACCCCGGCGTCTACCTCGGCCCGGCCGCCGTCGTGGGCGAGGACTGCGTCCTGTACCCCAACGTGACGGTCTATCGCCGCTGCCTCATCGGCAGCCGCGTCATCCTGCACGCGGGCGTCGTCGTGGGAAGCGACGGGTTCGGGTTCGCCAACCCCGGCATCGAGAACCGAAAGGTCCCCCAGGTGGGCATCGTCCAGATCGACGACGACGTGGAGATCCAGGCCAACACGACGATCGACCGCGGCACCCTGGGGAAGACCTGGATCCAGCGCGGCGCCAAGATCGACAACCTCGTCCAGATCGCCCACAACGTCGTCATCGGCGAGAACTCGGTCGTCGTGGCCCAGGTCGGCATCTCGGGCAGCACCCGCCTGGGCAGGCGCGTCATCATCGGCGGCCAGGCGGGGCTCGTGGGGCACATCCACGTCGGCGACAACGTCATGATCGCGGCGAGGGCCGGCGTCAACAAGGACATCCCCGCCTCGCGCGTCATGTCCGGCGCCCCGGCCATCCCCCACGCGGAGTGGCTGCGCCTCAACGCCCACATCATGCGCCTGCCGGAGATGCACAAGACCGTCCAGGAGCTCCGCAAGAAGATCGAAGAGCTGGAGAGGAAGCTCAACCCCTGAACCGGTTCGGCGCAGGAGGCAACACACACCGATCCGCGGTTTTCCGCCCTCTGCCTCAAGCCTGACGCCTCGAACCCGAAAAGGAACGCACATGAAAATCCATCCAACCGCCGTCATCTCGCCCGACGCAAGGATCGCCGAGGGCGTGGAAGTGGGCCCCTTCAGCGTGATCGGGCCGAGCGTCACGATCGGGAAAGGGACCGTCATCGGCCCCAACGTCGTCATCCAGAGCCACACGGACATCGGCGAGAACAACCGCATCTTCCAGTTCGCCTCCGTCGGGGCCCCGCCGCAGGATCTCAAGTACCGCGGGGAGGAGACGCGCGTCGTCATCGGCAACAACAACACGATCCGGGAATTCGTGACGATCAACCGCTCCACCACGGCCGACATCGGCGTGACGAAGATCGGCAACAACAACCTGATCATGGCCTACTGCCACGTGGCCCACAACTGCCTGCTCGAGGACAACATCGTCATGGCCAACGCGGCCAACCTCGCCGGGCACATCCACGTGGAGCGCTTCGCCATCATCGGCGGGCTCACGGGCATCCACCAGTTCTCCCGGATCGGGCAGCACTGCATCATCGGCGGGGCCTCCGCGGTGACCAAGGACGTCCCGCCCTACACGACGGCGGCGGGACACTACGCGTCGCTCTACGGACTCAACCTCATCGGCCTGAAACGCAGGGGCTTCCCCGAGGAGACGATCGCCGCCCTGAAGAAGGCCTACAAGATCTTCTTCCGCTCGTCGCTCACGGTGGCCAGGGCCGCCGAGAAGGCCCGCGCCGAGGTTCCCGACCTGCCCGAGGTGCGGACCTTCATCGAGTTCATCGAGACGTCCAAGCGGGGAGTCACGAGATAGGGGACAGGATTCAGGGGACAGGGTCCAGGGTTCGGAAAAGATTCCTCACCCTCTCGCCTTCTCACCCTCTCACCCTCTCCCGAAGGACCAGGCGCCCTCACATGCAGCGGCAGGGATGACAGAAGCAAAATGAGCAGACAGATACGAGTGGGCGTGGTGGGGATCGGGCACCTCGGGAACTACCACCTCCAGAAATACCGGAAGCTGGAAAACGTCGAGATCGCAGGCGTTGCCGACGTGGAACGGCCGAAGGCCGAGAAGGCCGCGGCGGCGTTCGGCTGCGCGGTCTTTCCCGATCACCGGGCGCTCGTGGAGCACGTGGACGCCGTGAGCGTCACCGTCCCCACCCGGGACCACCATGCCGTGGCGCGGGACTTCCTGGCCGCCGGCAGGGACGTGCTGATGGAGAAACCGTTCACGGCCACCCTGGAAGAGGCCGACGACCTCATCGCGCTGGCCGCGGCGAAGGATCTCGTCCTGCAGGTCGGGTTCATCGAACGGTTCAACCCGGCCATCGTCGCCCTCGACCCCGTCATCCGCCGGCCCCTCTTCATCGAGTCGCACCGGCTCCACCCCTTCGTCGAGCGGGGCACCGACGTGGACGTCGTCCTCGATCTCATGATCCACGACCTCGACCTCATCCTGCATTACGTCCGTTCCCCCCTGACCAATGTGGAGGCCGTGGGCGTCTCGGTGCTCTCGGACAAGGTCGACATCGCCAACGTGCGGCTCACCTTCGAGAGCGGCTGCGTGGCCAACATCACTGCAAGCCGGGTGACCCTGAAGCACATGCAGAAGCTGCGCTTCTTCGGCCTCGAGGGGTACCACTCCGTCGATTTCAGCAAACGCGAGGTCGTCTCGCTCGCGCGCAGGGAAAAGGACGGGGGGAAGATGGAGATCGGGCTCAACGACGTCAAGATCCGCCAGCACGACCCCCTCGAGGAGGAAATCCGCGCGTTCGTAGACAGCGTCGTGAACCGCACGCCGCCCCGGGTCTCGGGGCTCGAGGCCCGGAAGTCCCTGGAACTTGCCCTGCTGATCAACGAAAAGATGAAGACGGGGAGGGATCTCAGGTTATGATCCCCATGGTGGACCTGCGCAGGCAGTACCTGCGGCTCAAGGAGGAGATCGACGCGGCCGTCCTGGACGTGCTGGACAAGACCCAGTTCATCCTGGGACCCAATGTGTCGGAGCTCGAGGCCGAGGTGGCCCGCTACCACGGGGTGCCGCACGCCGTCGGCGTGGCCAACGGGACCGACGCCCTCCTGCTCGCGCTGCGCGCCCTCGGGATCGGGGCGGGCGACGAGGTCATCACGACCCCCTTCACCTTCATCGCCACGGCGGAGGTGGTCGGTCTGCTGGGCGCCGTTCCCGTCTTCGTAGACATCGACCCGAGGACGTTCAACCTCGACCCGGCGCGCCTCGAGGAGGCCGTCACGGAAAGGACGAAAGCGATCATCCCCGTTCACCTCTTCGGGCAGCCCTGCGACATGGACCCGATTCTCGCCGTCGCGGCGAGGCACGGCCTGAAGGTCATCGAGGACTGCGCCCAGGCCTTCGGCGCCCGCTACAAGGGGCGGATCGTGGGGACCCTGGGCCACGCGGGCTGCTTCAGCTTCTTCCCCAGCAAGAACCTCGCGTGCTACGGCGACGGCGGCATGGTGATCACGTCCGACGCGGAAGCGGACGCCGCGCTCAGGGTGCTGCGCAACCACGGCAGCTCCGTGCGTTACCACCACAGCGTGCTGGGCTACAACAGCCGCCTCGACGAGATCCAGGCCGCGATCGTGCGCGTCAAGCTCCGCCACATCGACGCCTTCAGCGAGGGCCGGCGAAGGGCCGCCGCGCTCTACGGAACGCGCATCCGCCGCCCCGGCGTCGTCCCGCCGTTCGAAGCGGCGGGCTGCCGTCACGTCTACCACCAGTTCACCCTCCTCACGGACGAGCGCGATCGGCTCCAGGATGCGCTCACGAAGGCCGGCATCGCCTGCGCCGTCTACTACCCCGTCCCCCTGCACCGGCAGGAGGTCTTCCGCACCGGTGCGGCGTGCCGCCACGGGGATCTGCCGGCCAGCGAGGACGCGGCCCGGAGGGTCCTGTCGCTTCCCATATTCCCGGAAATCACGGAAGAGGAGATCCTGCGGATCAGCGACGTGATCAATGGTGCCACCGCATAAGGAACATCGCCGAGCCGTCATGATCGTGGCGGGCGAGGCCTCGGGAGACCTGCACGGGGCGCACCTCGTCCGCGAGATGAAGGCCGCCGACCCCTCGCTCGCCTTCTGCGGCGTGGGCGGGCAGAACCTCGAAGCCGAGGGGGTCCGCCTCATCGCCCGCTCCTCCGACATGGCCGTCGTGGGCCTCACCGAGGTCCTCTCGAAGCTCCGCTTCATCGCCGGGGTCTTCTTCCGGCTCCGCGGGATGCTGCGCGCGGAAAAACCGGACCTGCTCATCCTCATCGATTACCCCGACTTCAACCTCCGGCTCGCCGCGGCGGCCAAGGACGCGGGGGTCCCGGTCTTCTACTACATCAGCCCCCAGGTGTGGGCCTGGAGGAAGAACAGGATCCACCGGATCCGGCAGGTCGTGGACCGGATGGCCGTAATCCTGCCCTTCGAGAAGGACGTCTACGCTCAGATGGGCGTCGACGTCGACTTCGTGGGCCACCCCCTGCTGGATGCCGTGACGCGAACCCGCAGCCGCGAGGAGGCCCTGGCGGCCTTCGGCCTGCGCGATGCCCGGCCCATCGTGGCGATCCTTCCCGGCAGCCGAGAGAAGGAGGTGACGACCCTGCTGCCCGAGATGGCCGGCGCGGCGGAGATCCTCGCCCGCGATTTCGAGGGGGCCCAGTTCGTGCTCCCCCTGGCAGACACGGTGGACCCCGCGCTCGTGGACCGGATTCTCCGGGGGCGCCCCGTCCCCGTGACCGTCCTGCCGGGTCAGATGTACGACGCCGTCGGCATCTCCGATGCGGCCATGGTGGCCTCCGGCACGGCAACCCTGGAGACGGCGCTGCTTGGGACGCCCCTGGTCATCGCCTACCGGATCTCGCCTCTCACCGCCGCCGTCGGCAGGAGGGTCATCCGGGTGACGAACATCGGCCTCGTCAACCTCATCGCCGGCAGGACGCTGGCGCCCGAGCTGATCCAGGAGGACGCGACGGCGCCCCGGCTGGCCGCCGAGATAGGGGCGATCCTCGCGGACCGCCGGCGCGGCGACGCCATACGCCGGGAGCTGGCCGAAATCCGGCAGAAGCTCGGCGAGCCGGGCGCCGCGCGCCGCGCGGCGGCCATCGCCCTGGGACTGATGAACAGAGGGGCCGGGGTCCAGGGTTCAGGGTCCGGGGCGGGAGGGGAAAAGGCTTGACCCCGGAAATGATCCTGCATACATTCTGCCTGACACCCGGTGCCTGAGGCCTGGAGCCTTTTTTCGAATGAAGCTATACCTTCGACTCCTTCGACTCGTCAAACCGCACTCGCCGAGGCTCGTCCTCGCGATGCTCTGCATGGCCGTGGTGGGCGCCGCGACGGCGGCGTCGGCCTACCTCGTCAAGCCGGCCATGGACGACATCTTCCTCGACCGAAACGAGGGAATGCTCATCCTCATCCCCATCGCGGTGATCGTGATCTACCTGCTCAAGGGGCTCTGCAACTACGGCCAGACGGTCCTGATGAGCCACATCGGGTTTCGCATCATCACGGATCTGCGCAACGACCTCTACCGCCACATCCTCCGCCAGCCCCTGTCCTTCTTCCAGAAGCACCCCACGGGGATCCTCATCTCGCGGATCACCAACGACGTCACCTACCTCCAGGGCGCCGTGTCGGAGGCGGTGACGAGCCTCCTGAAAGACAGCTTCACCCTGGTGGGCCTCGTCTTCGTCATCTTCTGGCGCGACTGGAAGCTCGCGATCATCGCCTCGCTCGTCTTCCCGCTGGCCGTGTACCCCATCGCGCAGTTCGGGCGCCGGATGCGGCGCATCGCCACGGAGTCCCAGGTCTCCATGGGAGACCTGATCTCCCTGCTCCAGGAGACGATCACGGGCAACCGGATCGTCAAGGCCTTCGGCATGGAGGAGCACGAGAACCGGCGCTTCGCGAAGGAGAACGAGCGCCAGTTCAGGCTCACCATGAAGTCCGTCACGGTCCGCGCGCTCTCGAGCCCCCTGATGGAGTTCCTGGGCGGCCTCGGCATTGCGGCCATCATCTTCTACGGGGGGTACCAGGTCATCGCCGGGACCTCGACGCCGGGGACCTTCTTCTCGTTCCTCGCGGCGCTGCTGATGCTCTACGAGCCCGTCAAGCGCCTCACGAACGTCAACAACACGATCCAGCAGGGTCTTGCCGGGGCCGAGCGGATCTTCCAGATCCTGGACACGGAGCCCGCCATCCAGAACAGCCCAAACGCCGTGGAGCTCCCCCCGATCCGGCAGGAGATCTCCATCGAGGGCGTCACGTTCCGCTACGACGAGGACCCCGTCCTGCGGGACGTGTCCCTGAAGATCCGTGCGGGCGAGGTGGTCGCCTTCGTGGGGATGAGCGGCGGCGGCAAGACGACCCTCGTGAACCTCATCCCCCGCTTCTACGATGTCGACGAGGGCCGCGTCGCCATCGACGGCACGGACATCCGCACCGTGACGCTCGAGTCGCTCCGCGCCCAGATCGGGATCGTGACCCAGCAGACGATCCTCTTCAACGACACGGTACGGGGCAACATCGCCTACGGCGACGTGCGCCGAAGCGACGAGGACATCGTCCGGGCGGCGATGGCGGCCAACGCGCACGACTTCATCATGAAGCTCCCCCAGGGCTACGACACGGTGATCGGGGAGCAGGGCGTCAAGCTCTCCGGCGGCGAAAGACAGCGCATCTCCATCGCGAGGGCCCTGCTGAAGGACGCCCCGATCCTCATCCTCGACGAGGCCACCTCGTCGCTCGACACGGAGTCCGAGATCGAGGTCCAGGACGCCCTCGAGAAGCTGATGAGGGGCCGAACGACCCTCGTCATCGCCCATCGCCTCTCGACAATCCGCAACGCCGACCGGATCATCGTCCTCGTGGACGGCAGGATCGTCGAGGAGGGGACCCACGAGGGCCTCATGGAAAAGAAGGGCGAATACTACAAGCTGTACAACCTGCAGTTCAAGGACGACGCAGCGGGAAAGAACAGCCTGGATGCCGGCACGGGATGACGGACCCGCCCCGGAGCACAGGGGAGCAGGCCAGACGTGAAAGCCCTGATCCGAACCATGTGGGGGGACCCCCGGAACGAGTTCCGCAGGCCCCTCCACATCTTTTTTTATCTGCTCTCGCTGCCCTACGGGGCCGCGGTGCTCGCGCGGAACCGCCTGTTCGACTCGGGCGCGCTGCCCCAGCAGGACGTCGGCTGCCCGGTGGTGAGCGTGGGCAACCTCACCGTGGGGGGCACGGGCAAGACGCCCATGGCGATCCGGGTGGCGGGCACGCTGCGGGACCGGGGCATGCGTCCCGCCGTGCTGAGCCGCGGCTACGGCGGCAGGAGCGCCGCCGGCGTGCTCGTCGTCTCCGACGGCAGGCAGATCCTCACGGGGCCCGACGAGGCGGGCGATGAGCCCGTGCTCATCGCGCGCCGCCTGCCGGGCGTCCCCGTGCTGGCGGGAGCGAAGCGGGCGGTCACGGGGCGATACGCGCGCGAGAACTTCGGCGCCGACGTGCTCGTGCTCGACGACGGGTTCCAGCACCGCTGGATCCGCCGCGATCTCGACATCGTGCTGCTCGACAGCCGCCTGCCCCTGGGAAACGGCTTCCTCCTGCCGCGGGGCCCCCTCCGGGAGCCGCCCGAGTCCCTCGAGCGCGCCGGCATCATCGTCCTGACCCGGTCCGGCGGGCAAAGCGATGCGCTCGGCGGGACCCTCGCGGGGCTCGTTGCCGGGCGTCCCGTGCTGCGGACGCGCATCCGGCCGACGAGACTCGTCGCAGCCGACGGCACGGAAATGCCCCCGTCCCATCTTGCAGGCAGGAGGGTCTTCGCCTTCGCCGGGATCGCGCGGCCCGATTCCTTCCGGCAGACCCTCGAAGGCCTGGGGGCTGAGGTCGCGGGGTTCCGGGCCTTCCCGGACCACCACCGCTATGATGCGGGGGTCGTGCAACAGATCGAAAAGGCGCTCCGCGAAACGGGGGCGGAGATCCTCGTGACGACGGAGAAGGACGGGGTCAAGCTCTTTGGGGTTGCGGCCTTTTCCCGCAGGCTCTTCTGCCTAGCCGTCGAGACGGAGCTCCTCGACGGGGCAGACGCCCTGGAGACGGCGCTGACCGTCTGTATCGGAAGGCGCTGAGGAAACAGTCGACCCGCTTTTCGAGCACGTCCTCGATGGCATCCTGTGAAGTGAAGAAGCGAGGAAGTGAGGAAGAGCGGAGAGAGACGGCACAACAGAATCTCATGGAACCGACGCGGACAACGAAATTCATATTCTTCACCGTCCGGCTGATCCCCCTGGGGCTGCGCCGGGCGATCTTCAAGGCGATCTTCCGCCTCTTCTACCACGCATCGGTGAAGCAGCGCATCATCGCCCTGCACAACCTGCGGAACGCCTTTCCCGAGAAAAGCTTTGATGAAATCGAGGCCATCGCCAAGGGGGTCTACCGCCACCTGGCCATCGTGATGGCTGAGCTCTTCGAGATGCCCTGGATCACGCGGGAGAGCCTGCACGAGTGGGCTGACGCGGAAGGTCTCGAACACCTTGAGCGGGCCTTTGCGCAGGGCAAGGGGGTGCTCTCCGTCGTGGCCCACTTCGGCAACTGGGAGCTTATGACCGTCGCCGTTCCCCTGCTGGCCCGGCCGATGCAGATCGTCTACCGGCCCCTGGACAACCCCGTCATGGACAACCTGCTTGGATGGATACGAACCAAACGAGGAAATGCATTAATCCCCAAAGGAGGTTCAGGTAAGAGAATCCGTCGTCTGTTGAGGGAAAACCACATCATCGGGATTCTGAGCGATCAGAATGTCGCGCATTATGAAGGCGTTTTTGTGGATTTCTTCGGCAGGCTTGCCTGCACTGGTGTAGGAACAGCTGTATTAGCTTTACAATCCGGCGCGCCCGTCCTGCCTGCCTTCATGCCCCGGATGCCCGACGGGCGCTACCGGCTGATCATCCTGCCCCCCGTCGAGATTGCCCGGACCGGCGATTACGAGTCCGACCTTGTGGTCAACACGCAGCGCTTCACGAAGGTGGTCGAGGACATGGTGCGCAAGTACCCCGACCAGTGGTTCTGGATCCACCAGCGGTGGAAGACGAAACCGTGGCAGTGATGCCAAGGGGCACAGCCCCTTGCGAGAAGGTGAGAGGGTAAGAGGGTGAGAAGGTGAGAAATGACGGGAACTAACACGGAGAGAAAGAAGACAATCCGTCATTTTAGAGATCTGGAGGTCTATCAGCGATCTCTTGCTTTAGCGGTCCAAATCTTTCAGATCAGCAAAAAATTTCCGTCGGAAGAACGTTATTCTCTCACGGATCAAATACGAAGATCGTCACGTTCTGTATGCTCGAATCTTGCCGAGGCTTGGCGAAAAAGGCGATATGTGGCCGTTTTCAAGAACAAGCTGACAGATGTGATGCAGGAAGCATCGGAGACGCAGAGCTGGTTGGAAATCTGTCTCGCCTGCGGTTATATTGATGCAAGACAATTCAAGGAACTGGATGACGAATACGAAGAGATCATATCCATGCTGAATTCGATGGAGAGGAATGCCGGGAAATTCTGCTACTGATTTTCCAACTTTCTTACCCTCTCACCTTCTCACGTTCGTGATGCGGAAGCGAAGGCCATGGGTAAAGGCATTGACTTCAATAAACTGAATCATGTGCTCATTCGGGGCACCAACTGGATCGGCGATGTCGTCATGACGTTCCCGGCGATTGCCGCCGTGCGCGCGACGCTGCCGAAGGCGCACCTCACGGTCCTCGTGAAGCCCTGGGTGGCCGATCTCGTGCGGATGCACACGGCCGTGGACGACGTGATGGTCTACGAGCGCCCCGGCCGGCATGATGGTCTCGCGGGGCTTTTCACCCTTGCCCGCGAGCTCCGGCGGCGGCGCTTCGACGCGGCGATCCTCCTGCAGAACGCCTTCGAGGCCGCCGTCATCGCCCGTCTCGCGGGAATCCCCGTCCGGGCGGGATACAGCACCGACGCCCGCGGCCTGCTGCTCACGCACCCGGTGAGCCGCCCGCCGCGGATCCGCACGGTCCACCAGTCGCTCTACTACCTCGAGATGCTCCGGGCGCTGGGCTTCGTCCCGGCCGGTACAGCCGCGTCCCTCGTCCCCTCGGAAGTACAGAGGCAGGCGGCGCGGAGGCACCTTGCCGAGCTGGGCATCGCCGGGCGGCGCCCGCTTGTCGGCATGGCGCCGGGCGCGGCCTACGGGCCGGCGAAAAGATGGTTTCCCGAACGGTTTGCAGCCGTGGCCGACCGGCTCGCCGGGCGATACGCCTGCCCCGTGCTTCTGTTTGGCAGCGCCGGGGACCGTCCCAGCACGGAGGCGGTTCAGTCCGCGGCGAAAACCGCCCTCGTCGACGTCGCCGGCAGCACGAGCCTGGGCGACGCCATCGCGCTTATCGCCTGCTGCGACCTTTTCGTCACGAACGACTCGGGGCTCATGCACGTTGCGGGTGCCCTGGGGGTCCCCACGGTCGCCGTCTTCGGGTCCACGAACCCGGAAACCACATATCCTTTGGGCGAGAAAACGGTGCTCGTCCGCAGGCCCGTAGACTGCAGCCCTTGCCTCAAGCCGGAGTGCCCGACCGATTTCCGGTGCATGGACCTCGTGACCGTCGAGGAGGTCCTTGAACACTCGACCCGCCTCCTCGAGGAAGCGGGACATCGCAGAGGAGGCTCATGAACGGAAAGCACGCCGCCGTCTTCCTGGACCGCGACGGCACCATCAACGAGGAGGTGAGCTTCCTGAGCCGTATGGAGCAGCTGAAGCTCTTTCCGCAGACCCCCGAGGCCATCCGGCTGGTCAACGCCGCCGGGATGAAGGCCGTCGTGGTGACGAACCAGTCGGGGATCGCGCGGGGGTACTTCACGGAAGCGTTCGTCCGCAGCGTCCACGAACGGATCAACGAGCTGCTCCGGGCCGGGGGGGCCCGAATCGACGGATTCTACGTCTGCCCCCACCACCCCGTCTACGGCAACGGCATCTACAAGCAGGACTGCGGATGCCGAAAGCCCAAGCCGGGGCTCCTGCTGCAGGCCGCAGCCGAAATGAACATAGATCTGACCCGCTCGTACATGGTGGGCGACATGCTGAAGGACATCGAGGCGGGCAAGCGTGCGGGGGCCAAGGGGGTTCTCGTCCGGACGGGCTACGGGTTGAACATCGTGCGGACGGACATGCCCTCGTACATCGCCGAGGATGTCCTCGAGGCCGTGCAGTGGATCCTGAAAGACCGCGAGACATGAACATCCTGATCGTCAAGCTCAGCGCCATCGGGGACGTGATCCACACCCTACCGTCTCTCGCGGCGCTTCGGCGCTGCTACCCGCAGGCCCACATCAGCTGGGTCGTCGAGGAGGCCGCCGCGGACCTCCTGTCCGACCACCCCATGCTCGACCGGGTCCTCGTGTCCCGGCGCAAGCGGTGGGTGCGGGACCTCCGGGAGTGCCGCAGCCGTGCATCCGCCCTCCGGGAGATCCGGGAATTTCTCCGTGCGATGCGGGACCGGCCGTACGACCTCGTCATCGACTTTCACGGCCTCTTCAAAAGCGCCGTCCTCGTCCTGCTCAGCGGGGGGAAGCGGCGCCTCGGCTACGACAGCCTGCAGGAGGGCAGCTGTCTCGTCCTCAACGAACGGATCCCCGAGGACATGACCAAGCACGCCGTGGACCGCTACCTCGACCTGCCGCGGCACCTCGGCTGCACAACCCAGAAACCCGAGTTTCCCATCGCCCTGCAGGAAGCCCATTTCGAGCGCGCCGCGAAACTTCTCTCCGCATTCGCGGTTGACACATCGGGGGGTTTTGTGGCAGTAAGCCCCGTCGCCTACTGGGAAACGAAGCTCTGGGACGAGGCGAAATTCGCGGCCGTTTGCGACCGCATCGTGCACGAACTTGGCCTTCCCGTCGTCTTCACCGGCGAGAGCCCCGAGGGGCCCATCGAGCGCATCCGAGCGCTCATGCAGGCCCCTTCGGCCTCGGTGGCGGGGCAGACCTCGCTGCGGGAGTTGGCCGCCCTGTACCGGAAGGCATCGGTCCTTCTCACGACCGACTCGGGCCCCATGCACCTGGCGGCGGCCGTAGGCACCCCCGTCGTGGCGCTCTTCGGCCCCACGTCCCCCGATCGCACGGGGCCTTACGGCGAGGGACACGTCGTCATCCGGAGGGACTTGGACTGCAGCCCCTGCTTCCGAAAGGCCTGCAAAACGCGGGAATGCATGCAAGCGATCGGCGTGGACGAAGTGTTCAAGGCCGTGAGGGAAGGGGCCGTGAACCACGGCGCTTCGAAATGAAAGACCCCGGAAGATCCCGGCTTCAGCGAAATGACTCCGAAGGAAAGGCAACGACGTGAAAGAAATCACCCTCAGGCACATCGCCATCGCTCTGGCCGCCCTCGCCATGCTGGCAACTGCGCCCGCCGCCCAAGCCGCCGACGGCAAGCCGACGCCGATTCTTCACAAAGACAGTTTCCTCACAGAGATCGGGTTCATCACCGGGTTCGGCTACGGCACGGTGACGGAAGGGGACTACCTTCCGGTACCCGCCATCGTCCACCTGGGCACGAACATGAGGCGGTGGTTCCCTTCCCTTCAGGACAATCGGGGGGTGCTCACCGTGTTTCTCGAACCCCAGTTCAATACGGTCCTCGGACACGAAACAAGCTTCGAGGCGGGCGTGGGCATCGGGCTCAAGTACCGATATCCGCTGACCGACGTTTTCTCGGTCTACGGCCTTGCCTCTACGGGATTTCTCTTCATCACGGGCGACACCGTCGATCAGGCCGACGGGTTTAACTTTGCCCACACGTTGGGCGGCGGCATCAACGTCCACATCATGCCCGGCGCTGCACTCGACCTGGGGTTCCGCGTGCGGCACGTCTCCAACGCGGACCTCCGGGAGCCCAACTGCGGCATCGATACCTATATGGGCACGATCGGTTTCATGATCACATACTAGGAGGTGAGACCGTGGCCATCAGCAAGGACCTTCTCGACATCCTCGCCTGTCCCAAATGCAAGGGAGACCTGCGCTTGACGGAAAAGGAAGACGGCCTGATCTGCGATGCCTGCCGGCTTCTCTACGAGATCCGCGACGACATCCCCGTCATGCTTATTGACGAGGCTAAGATTTTGGCTTAGAAGATTATGCCAAGTAAAAGAGCCTAGATTGCATGGATTAAAGCGAAAAGCTTGGAGGAAAGGAAAATGTCTGTAATTAGTCATAGGAAAGCTAAACGAATACTGGCGGATGTCTTCCAGAAGAGATGCGCCGAAGGAACACTGCTATCGGAGAGCGAGGATTATTATTATGGAAGTGCAGATCGATGGGCGCTGGCCATCAGCTACTTCAGTCGCTACGCACAAAAAGGAAAGGTTCTTGATATTGGCGCATGGGATGGCTTTTTTTGCTGTTCTCTAATCGCCGCGGGTTTTTCTGCAGCGGGAATAGACTGGGGACAGCCGATGACTGAGGACTTCTGGAAAGCAAAGAAAATCGAATGGGCAGACTGCAATATTGAAGCTGATCCTATTCCATTTGGCAACAATACGTTCAGCGGCATATATATGGGACAGGTTCTGGAACATTTTACCTATTCTCCCAAGAAGCCATTTCTCGAATTCTATCGGGTTCTGAAACCGGGCGGAATTCTTATTGTGGACGTGCCTAATATAGGGGAGTGGCACAATTTTTATAGGCTCATCAGGGGGAAAAATATTCTCTATGATTACAAAATGCACTACATAGATGATGAACCGAAATTTTATAAAGGGTTGCCTTATTTCATTCGGCACAACAGAGAATTTACGCGTAATGAATTGCGAGTTCTTGCCGAGACCCATGGATTTGAAGTCATCCGTGCTGATTATATTAACTCGAGAAGACTGACCAAAAAGGGATGGCGCAAGCTTGAAATTCCTTTTACGGCACTCAGAGATGTGATTCCTCTTTTCCGGAAAAGTATCATGTTGGTAGCAAGAAAGCCCTTTTAAAAAAGATATTTACGAAAATTGGACTGCACCCCTTGAGTTGGACAAAATATGTTAGAGTACCGGGCAGGACCCCAGATCCCCACGAGGGGGAGAAAGGATCTTGCCATGAAGAGTCGAAGAACGTTCAGCAACGAGTTCAAGCGCCA
>Ga0209606_1003670_pt1 | contig 15148 bp, 11 predicted proteins | sample AD_UKC057_MetaG_FD_184412 | JGI IMG/M metagenome (GOLD analysis project Ga0209606, IMG submission 184412) | Active sludge microbial communities of municipal wastewater-treating anaerobic digesters from USA - AD_UKC057_MetaG (SPAdes) (version 2) | ecosystem: Engineered > Bioreactor > Anaerobic >...
AAACCCACATCCATTAAGGTCTTTAGCCTATCATAAATCCCCGGAATATCTTCAAAAAAAGAAAGAGCTTCTTCAACTGTCATTTCTAAGACTTCGTGGATATTTTTCTTCTTGTATTTGACCGTCAGAGTCTCTTTATCAAATCTCTTGCCGTGGCAAACATCACAGGTCACATAAACAGTTGGCAAGAAATGCATCTCAACTGCAATTTCTCCATTTCCTTGACAAGCTTCACATCGCCCCCCTTTAACATTAAAAGAAAAGCGGTTGGCTTTCCATCCCCTAACCCGAGCCTCGCTGGTACTAGCAAAAAGTTCTCTAATTAAAGTGAACGCCCCGGTGTAAGTGGCAATGTTTGAGCGAGGGGTTCGTCCAATTGGTGATTGATCAATTAAAATAACTCTGGATAAATATTCTGTTCCGGAAAAAGAAGCACAATTGAAAATTTGAGCCGTTCTAAAACTCCGGTCATATCTAGCTCTTAGATTTTTATATAAAATTTCATACATTAAAGAGCTTTTGCCAGAACCAGAAACACCTGTAATCGTAACTAGTCGTCCAAGTGGAATTTCTAAATTCATATTATCAATATTAAATATTTTTCCACCAACAATTTTTAATGAACCCTTATCGTTATTTCGCCTTTTTTCTGGGATAGCAATACTTACTTCTTCTCTTAAATAAGCCAAGGTTCTAGATTTTGAAGTATTATTTGGAGCGCTTAATAATTTATCTAAATAATCAGACACAATTAAATGACCACCATGAACCCCGGCCTTGGGGCCAATGTCAACGATGTAATCCGAGGCATATATTGTATCCTCGTCATGTTCAACAATAATAATTGTATTGCCAATATCTCTTAAATCCTCCAATGTTTTAATCAATTTGTCATTATCCCTTTGGTGTAAACCAATTGTTGGCTCATCTAAAACATACAAGGCCCCAACCAACCGAGAACCTAGCTGACTAGCTAAACGAATTCTTTGAGCCTCACCCCCAGATAAAGTATTGGCTCTTCTGTCTAGAGATAAGTAATCAAGTCCAACATTTAATAAAAATTGTAACCTAGATTCTATTTCATTTATAACATTTTTAGATATTTCTTTTTCTTTTGGACTTAGTTTAAGATTAACAAAAAAGTCAGCCGTTTGTTCTATCGTCATTTTTGTTAAATCAGCAATATTCAAAAAAGGAGTATGTTCATCTTCTTTATCCTTTTTGTCTTTTTTTTCATTACCCAAAAAAACATTTAAAGCTTCGGGTCTGAGGCGCTTGCCTCCACAATCTGGACAAACTTCTTGGCCTCCAAAATATTTTGTTCCCAGTCCATTACAAGAAGGGCAAGCCCCGTAGGGAGAATTAAAAGAAAATAATCTTGGCTCTATTTCTGGAAAAGAAAAACCGTCAAAAGGACAAGCAAACTTAGTGGACATTAAAAATTCCTCTAAACTTTTTTCTTTAGATTTAATTTTTTTCTTTTTATCATCTCCAAAAACTACTAGGACTAAACCTTCAGATTCTAAAATGGCTCTTTCCACTGATTCAGCCAATCTCATCCGAGAATCTTCCTTATTATCCTTAAACTCGTGGACCTGGAAAGAGTCAACAATGATCTCAATATCATGTTTTTTATTCTTGGTCATTTCTATTCTGTCTCTTAATTTTTTGATCTCTCCGTCAATTCTAACTTCAGTAAACCCTTTGTTTAATAAATCATAAAGTAATTGGTAGTACTCTCCTTTTCTTCCTCTAACTATGGGTGATAAAATTTTAATTGGCTCATCGCTCCACTTAACCCCAAGAACATCTTTTTTGTTACAATTTTTCTCAATATCTTCTATTTTTTCTACAATAAAATTCAAAATTTCTTCGGTGGAAAGTTTTTTAATCTCTTGTCCGCAAACAGGACAATGCGGGTGGCCAATTCTAGAATACAAAACCCTCAAATAATCATATATCTCTGTAATTGTCGCCACGGTGGAACGAGGATTATTAGAGCGTGATTTTTGATCAATAGAAATAGCTGGAGATAGACCTGTTATTTCTTCAACATCCGGCTTGGGCATTTGATTTAAAAACTGCCTAGCGTAAGAAGAAAGAGATTCAACGTAACGACGCTGTCCTTCGGCAAAAATAGTATCAAAAGCAAGAGATGACTTACCCGAGCCAGAAACTCCAGTGATAGCTATTATTTTATTACGAGGCATTTCAACATTTATGTTCTTTAGATTGTTTGTTTTAACGCCTTTGATTATTATTTTATCTTCCTCTTTTTTCTTCATAACCAACATAAGCCCCTCTTTTGTTCCATAGGGGGTATATCAAATATTAAACTAGCCCAAATATAGCATAAAATAATAATATATGCACCTTAACTTCACGATCGTGAACGAGAGCGGTAAATTGAGTAGTCCGACTACTCAAAAACATACTTCGCCGAGCGGAAAGATAAGCCTCTACAAGAATAGCTTCCACAAAAGAGTACGCAAAATTTTTTGCCTGCCCGAATGCTAAGTATTAGCAGGCGGGTTAAAAATTTTGCTCAAATTTAAACGCCGTACTCCCCCCACCTATTTTTTATATAAACAATAAAGAAAATCTAACTCAATGATTATAACTTACTTTTTCTTAACCATATAACCTAATCAAAAAAATAGGTGGGGGGACTCTTTTATGGAACTATTCTTTGCGTGACCTTTAGTTGTGTAGCCTTGCGGAAAAGATTGTTGTTCCAAAAAACATTGCGGAGCGCGACGGCGCGAGCATAGGAATTTCAGAGCATTGAAATATCCGTGTTTTTTGGGACAACAATCTTTGAAGCGAGGCAAGATTGGTTTACCATTTAACTTCGCGACCGCGAAATTAATGGTAAGATATTTTTTGAGGCAATAATCTTAAATTGAGATTTCTACTTCTGGCATACCCATGACATATGGACCGACTTGATATTGGGCAAAATATATCTTTATACTATCTCCAGTAAAAGTAAAAGTCTTAAAGTTTTCCTCTGTTGGTTCTGTGCCACTATCTATAGAACTGTTTATGTTTTCTAGATAATCTTCTATGGCCTCCGGATCAGAATTAGCTCGGTCTTCATCACTTATGGTAGCATATGCTTCTTTTAGCATTTGCCGGCTTGCTTGAGATAATTTATCCAAATAGTCTTCATCATCTCCATAAATATCAGCTAAAGTGATGGGGCGATTATTTTTTAAATCATAATTATAAGATTTCTTAACTTCATAACCATGAGCCCCACCAGTAAAAGCACCATAGCTTAATATAAAACTTATGTAAGAGGAATTACTCTGAATAATAGAAAAGTCAGAATAAAAATAGAATTTCTCTTCAAGGCTAGGTTGCTTTGGTATGTTGTCTTCTGCTGTTTGGAGATTATATCTAGTTTGCCAATTATCTTTAGCAATTAATCTATCATTTTCCATTTGTTCTTTCAGGAAATCTTCTATTGATAAGTTGAAATTTATATCAGCATCTTTGAAATAGGGATACTTAACATCAAAGTTAATATATGGATCATCTATTGTTAATTTTTTAGTCTGGTATGAACCCTCGACGACAAGAGACTCCTCTTCTTTTAGTTCTATTTTCTCTTTGTCTTCAAATGGTAAGTTTTGTTGTCGGTTAGAGAAAAAGAACACTAAACCTATACTTAATGATATTAGAAGGAAAATAGTGGCTATAATTATTAAATAGATTCTTTTCATATTTATATTATACTCCTATTTCAATTTTTGTCTCAAGACCACAATTTCATCTCTTAAAATAGCGGCCGTTTCAAAATCTAACCTTTTAACCGCTTGATTCATTTGCTCTTCCTTAATTTTAATTATTTTATCTAAAACTTTTTGCTTGCGCGCCTCGTCAGATAATAAAAGATTCTTAATACTATCTCTTTCCCCCTTCCCCTTGTTACTTTTATCCTTCTTAAAAGCTTTTTCAAAAACCTCTAAATCTAATTCCAGTTCTAGATTGACTGACTTCTGGTGTTTATCTTCCAATCCTTCTGTAATATCTTTAATATTTTTCGTAATTGTTTTTGGTGTGATGTTGTATTTTTTATTATGTGCAATCTGGATTTGACGACGACGATTAGTTTCATTGATAGCTTTTTCTAGAGCATCGTTTAAGTGGTCAGCATATAAAATAACTTTACCTTCAATATTCCTGGCGGCTCTACCTATGGTTTGGATAAGTGAAGTTTCTGACCGTAGAAAACCAGCTTTATCTGCATCTAATATTCCTATAAGAGCTAGCTCGGGTAAATCTAACCCTTCTCGTAATAAATTAACTCCGACTAAGACATCTATTTCCCCTTTTCTAAACGAAGTGATGACTTGAATTCTTTCAATAGTTTTAATCTCACTGTGTAGATATTCTGCTTTTAATCCTTTTTCTTTTAGATAGATTGATAAATCTTCAGCCATCTTTTTAGTTAAAGTGGTAGCTATTACACGATTTCCTTTTTCAATAACCTTCTCAGCTTCTTTTATAAAATCTTCTATTTGTCCGCCATATTTATGAAGCGGAAGAGAAACTTTTTGCGATGGTCTGGCCCCTCGTCCTCTCTCATCTGAGGACCTCACAAAAAATTTCTCTTCCGAGTAATTACTACTTGCCGAAACCGGTCGAACAATGACTTCGGGATCAATTAAACCGGTGGGTCTAATTATTTGTTCAACTATCTGACCACTTTCTCGCCTTTCTTTTTCTGCAGGGGTCGCTGAAACATATATCACTTGGCCTACTCTTTCTTCAAATTCATTGTATTTTAAGGGTCTATTGTCTTTGGCTGAAGGCAAGCGAAAACCATAAGAGACCAGAGTTTCCTTCCTTGAGGCATCACCAGCATACATGCCTTGCAATTGAGGCAAGGTCACATGAGATTCATCTATAACAGTCAAAAAATCTTCTCTAAAATAAGACAATAAAGTTTCTGGTGGCTCACCCTCTTTCTTGCCAGAAAAATGTCTAGAATAATTTTCTATACCATTACAATAGCCAATCTCTTTTATCATGGCCAAATCATAAGTTGTTCGTCTTTTTAATCTTTCAACTTCAAGCAGCTTACCTTCCTTCTCAAATTTTTTAAGCTGTCCGGTTAATTCTTTTTTTATTTGTCCAATTGCTTTTTCGACAATTTTTTTGTCGGTTATAAAATGTTTAGTTGGAAATAAAAATATATTTTCTGATTCCCCCACTATCTGTCCGGATACTGGAATTACTTTTAAAATTTTAGAAATCTTTTTTCCGCTAAACTCTATTTGATAAACGAAAGTTTCAGAACTTGGCATAATCTCTACTTTTTGACCAATAGATCTAAATGTTCCAGGAGTTATATCAGCATTTGTTCTTTCATAATGAATATCAACCAGCCTTTTTATTAAGCTCAATCTGTCTATCGTCATTCCAACTTCTAATCTTAGATTAACTTTTTGGTATTCCTCTGGTGAGCCAAGTCCATATATACAAGAGACAGAAGCAACAATAATAACATCCTTTCTGGTCAAAAGAGATTCCGTCGTAGCGTGACGGAGCCGATCAATTTCTTTATTTATCTGAGCATCCTTTTCAATATATGTATCCGTTATCGGCATATAAGCCTCGGGCTGATAATAATCGTAATAGGAGACAAAATAATGCACGGCGGCGTCTGGAAAAAACTCCTTGAATTCTTGCGCCAATTGAGCAGCCAAAGTTTTATTATGAGCAATTACTAATGTTGGCTTATTCCACTTTTCTATTACATTAGCAATGGTAAATGTCTTCCCTGTTCCAGTTGCCCCTAATAATACTTGCTTTTCCATCCCCGTCTTTAAACCATCAAACAAAGACGAAATAGCCTTGGGCTGATCACCTGAAGGTTCGTACGAACTTTTTAATTTGAATATTTTTTTATTAGTCATGGGGATAAAACTTTTATAACAATATACTATCTATTCTATTTATTAACAATAAAAATCAATTTGACAAAAAAGATTATTCTATTATAATGTAATAGTACCTAGTTCATTAACCCCCAAACCACCCACCTATTGTGGGTCGCTCCAAGCCAGAGACTCGTGTTGTTCTCTGGCTTTTTTATTTTCCCACATGTCGGACATGTGGGAAAGACATGTGGGAAATCTCCGCTTGGCTTTTTAGAAAAACCCAACAAGGGAACTAGCAACTAAAAATCTAGAGATTATAACGAAGCCGGATATTCTTTTTGGAATAGTCTGGCCCCTCGTCCTCCCTCGTCCGAGGACTTTTCAAAAAGAATATCCGGCGAAGTTTTCAGGTTTTATCTTGAACCAACAGAAAGTAACTTTTAAGAATCCTGCCTTCTAGCACTTTAAATTATATCTCTCTAAAAATTCTTTTTTAAACTCAAAAAACTTATCATCTAAAATAGACTGGCGGATATCTGAAACTAATTTATTTATAAAATAAGTATTATGTATAGAAGCTAAAGTAGAAGCTAGCATCTCATTAGCCCGAAATAAATGAGCAATGTAAGCCTTGGTATAGTTCTTGCAAGTATAACAATTACAATCTTGTTCCACTTTTGAAAAATCATTTTTATATTTTTGATTAGTTATATTTATCTTTCCCTCTTTAGTAAACAAGCAACCATTTCGCGCCACTCTTGTTGGCCCCACACAATCAAATAAATCCACTCCATTTTCTATACCCATAAATAAGTCTTCTGGCTCGCCTATCCCAAGTAAATGACGAGGTTTTTCTTTTGGCAAAATTTGATTAACCCAAAAAACAGCTGACGACATATCTTCCTTGGCAAAAGAACCACCAATTCCGAAACCATCAAACCCTCTACCTTCTATCTCCATTTCGGCTATGGCCTTGGCTGATTTTTTACGAAGCTCTTCACTTCTGCCACCTTGAACTATGCCAAAAAGAGCTTGGGGATATAACGAAGCCGGATATTCTTTTTGAAATAGTCTGGCTCCTCGTTCCCTCTCATCCCCGTCTGTTCGGGCAGGCGAGGACTTTTCAAAAAGAATATCCGGCAAGGTTTCTAGATCTGGGTTTAAGTCACCAGAAAGTATCTTTTCAAAATCCCGTTCTTTTTCTTTCTCTAAATCTAAATGCCTTTTCAAACTTCTTTTTGCCCAAGCGTGTGTTCGTGATAATGCTTCTTCTTGATAACGAGTATTCTCTGTCGGTGAAGTGCATTCATCAAAAGCAAATATAATATCAGCACCTAGATTATGTTGAATTTCAATTGATTTTTCGGGAGTGATATAGTGCAAAGATCCGTCTAGGTGTGAGCGGAAAGAAACTCCATCATTACCAATAGTTGCTAATCTTGGAACTCCATCTAAAACAGATGATCGCTCCGGAATCAATAAGCTTGGGTCGGTTATAGAAACAACCTTAGATAAATCTTTACCGTAAGCTACACCCAAAGAAAAAACCTGAAAACCACCAGAATCTGTCATCAGCGGTCCTTTCCAATTCATAAACTTGTGCAAGCCCCCAGCCTCTTTCACCAATTCGTCTCCTGGCTGTAAATATAAATGATAGGTATTAGCTAAAACCACTTGGGTCTCGTTTCCCTCTAAGCTTTCTGGTAAAACACTTTTGACTGTTCCCTTGGTCCCAACAACCACAAAAGATGGGGTTTTAATTTCTCCGTGTGGTGTTTTTAAAACACCAACTCGAGCTAGTGTTCCTTTTAATTCTTTTTCTATTTTAAAATCTAAGGCTTTTTTCATAAAATCATCTCTAATAGACATTTATTGTATATAAACAATTGATAATTTACTGTGGACAACTATTGATTAAACTAGTAATTCGTGATATATTATATATGGCGCTTGGATGGGCTTGCCCTCTCACGGTCAATGTTTATCCAAACCGTAGCCAAGTGCCACTAAAGTATCCGCTCTAAGCGGATTTTTTAGTTTTTAATCATCCTCTGGTTTTCCATAACACATTTTTCTTTTTTTTGTTGACTTATCAACTTTCCAGTGTGGAATTATACTCCAAAAATATTTTGGTGCAGTTCCAACTTTCTTTATAACTATTCTAGTTCTTACTTTTTCTAAGATTGCGACAAATTCATAATAAATTACATCTGTTAATATTTTTTCTTTCCTATGATTACTCCTGTTTAATTCAAAAACTTTTCTTTCTGAAATTCCTTGTATTGTATTTGATAATTTAATTACTTCTGGAGCTAGGTGCAATAATTTTAACCTTATGTATTGATCACCTGTTGCCCGAGCGTGATTTTTACTTTTAAATTTTAAATGCTCTAATCCTTTTGTATTAAAGATTATTTTTTCCTTAAAATATGGACAATAAACCTCACCTATAGACTTGTAAAAATCTTCACATTTTTCTTTTAGATTACTAAATTGTTCGTCTGTAAGATTATTCATTTTATCTCAAAAATTTTTAATTCCTTCTAACTTCTACCCACTTTAAATCCTGAATATTTATAGGAGAACTTAGAATAATTTTTTTGTGGGGGTCAGCTGGCTCTGAGATAATCTCATCAACAGTCGCCAAAACAGAAGAATTATTACCTGGTAGATAAACCTTGGCCCCATTTAAAACTGATAACTCCACAGGCACTATGGCTTCAAAATTACCACCCCCGCGACCAACTAAGCTTAAGCTAATATTTAGTTCGTCCAAAAAAGCTTCTGTTATTTGGCTAGGATTAGAAAATAAGGTGGCTGAGGAGGTTTTTTTATAAACTTTTTCTATTTTAGCAATTGGTATGTGCCCATTGGCATAAATTAAATCCCCCTCTTCTACATCATCCAAGAGCCCCACATCTACAATAAAAGTATTATAAAAAGACTGATTATTTTTAGACAAGATATTAGCTAAAATAAAATTTCCTGTAGGTGGTAAACGATTAATGATTTCCTTTAGCTCAAAATTTTCTGTTTCTAAAATCTGATAATCTATATGAGATAATTCCAACTCTAGATTCTGAGCTCTTAATTTTTGGTTTTCCTCAAAAAGACTCTTTTTTGATTTTATTAGAAAACCTAAATTATTTATATTCTTTGTTATAAAGTTACTAGATATCCAAAGAGGTCGGCCTACATAATTAAAAAACTGGCCAGATAGACCGACTAACCCTGTTAAAAATAAAATTATAAAAATAGATAGGATTATTATTCTCCTAACTCTTTTGTTTTGCTTTTTATCTAGATATTGATTCTTCATCTGTTTTTAACAAAACTTCTTTATAAGTTTCAAATTCATCTAATACCACACCAGCCCCCCTGGCTACAGCAGTAAGTGAATCTTCGGCCACATAAACAGGAATCTTTAATGCACTTTCTAAAAATCCATCCAGCCCTCGGAGCATTGCTCCACCACCAGAAAGCACCAAACCATTTTTTATTATATCTGATAATAGTTCTGGAGGAGTGGTTTCTAAAACTTCCTTAATCCCTTCAACCAAGCTTAAAATTGACGGCATGATCGCTTCTTTAATGTCTGTATCTGTCACAATAACTTGCCTTGGCAGGCCAGTTACTAAATCGCGCCCCCTAACCTCCGCCTCAAGAGCTTGACTCTCCGAAACGCTGGCAATAGCAATTTTAATATTTTCGGCAGTCCTTTCTCCAATTAGAAGCTTAAATTCATCTTTAATATAATTTATAATATCTCCGTTTAATAAGTCTCCAGCTATTTTGATGTTTTTTGAACAAACAACACCAGACAAAGAAATAACAGCTACATCTGTTGTGCCCCCTCCAATATCTACTATGACTGAACCCATAGCTTCTTTAACTGGTAAGTGAATACCAATTGCTGCCGACATTGGTTCTTCTATAATATAAACCTCTCTAGCCCCAGCAGATCTAGCAGCATCTTCAACTGCTCTAATTTCAACGTTTGTTATACCCGTTGGCACACCAATAACAACTCGTGGTCTTAAAATTTTCTTAGATATCCTTTCTGTTTTGTTAATTAAATAAGTAATCATTTCTTCTGCTACCTCAAAATCAGAAATAACCCCATCCACAATGGGTTTAACAGCTTTAACGTGCCCAGGAGTTCGTCCCAACATCTGCTTAGCTTCTGCCCCCACCGCTACAATTTGCCCAGTCTTTTGATTAACAACTACGACAGAAGGCTCATTGATAACAATGCCATGCCCTTTTAAATAGACTAGTGTATTAGCTGTGCCTAGATCAATTCCGATATCATTAGAAAACATTTGAAAAAATTTTTTTAACATAATACTATAACTTAAATAATTCTTCTCTTTTGACTATTCTTTCTTTTTCTTCTGTTCTCTTCTTCAACTCATATCCTCCTTCCGTTACTGTTCTGTTAGAAATAATTACCCTAAATGGTATTCCCATCAAATCTGAATCTGCAAATTTTTCTCCAGCACTAACATCTTCTCGATCATCATATAAAACCTCTATGCCTTTTTGTGTTAATTCTTTGTATAGATTTTCCGCCTCTTGTAAGACTTTTTCGTCTTTACCTAAGCTTAATAAATGTATTTTAAAAGGGGCTATGCTTTCTGGCCAAATTATACCTTTGTCATCTGAAAGAACTTCCACTACTGTACCCATTAATCTACCTAAACCAATTCCATAAGACCCCATTATGACCAACTTCTCTCTCCCGTCTTTGTCTTTGTAGATTAAATTAAAAGGTTCTGTAAATTTAGTCCCCAACGAAAAGATATTCCCGACTTCTATAGATTTTTTTTCAATTAAATCTTCTTTTTTTAGTCCCAAAAATTTTAGCTCTTCTTCGTCGTATATTTCTTTGTTTATAGCCAAACCTCTATTTTCGTCTAAATAAATAGTGTCTTCTCCAGCTCCAGTGAGCGTTTGAAATTCATGCGAGTATTTAGAAAAAGTTCCACCAGAAGCAAAGGTCAAATAAGTTAAATGACCTATCCCCACTCTTTTGAAAATATTTTTATAAGCTTCCTTGGCTTTTTCATAAAAAATATTATGCTCTTCTTCATCTTTAGAAAAAGAATATAATGCCTTCCAGAAAAATTCACGACCTCTTAATATGCCCGATTTACTTCTTGCTTCATTTCTAAATATCTCTTTAAAATCATAGGGGTAAGCAGGAAGATCTTTATAAGAATTTATATGCTGTTTTAAAATGTTGGCATATGCTTCTTCGTTGGTAAAAGATAGCCCTAAATCTCCTCCGTTTTTTAATTTAGTCTTAAACCAGATATCCACGACGCTATCATCCCAACGCCCTGTTTTATCCCAAACATCTTTACTTTGGAAAATAGAAGTTTTCATCTCTGTCCCCCCAATTCTGTTCATCTCCTCTCTTATTATACCTTCTATTTTCTTCAATACTCTTAACCCTAGGGGTAAAAAAGAATAAACCCCAGACATTTCTTTATAAACATAACCGGCTTTAATTAATAGCTCTGCGTTAAGAGAAACTTCGTCAGAAGGGCTTTCTCTTTGTGTTTTGGTAAATAAAAGTGATTGCTTCATATAATCACCATATTACCCTAAAAACAAACCCTAGTCAAAAATTTTGAGTTGCAAAATAATGTCTTTTCTGTTATTATAGTGTTCGTTCCGTGGTCCAACGATTAGCGTTGGATTAGCCTTAACTCTTAGTTTCGGCAAGCTGGAATGCTTAAAAACGGAACTTTATAAGATAATTTATTAACTTAACGTTAATAAGAATAATTAATCATAAAATGGATACACAAAATATTGTAGATGATATGTTTCGTGCTGGGGTTCAATATGGATACTCTAAAAGCCGTCGGCACCCCTCTGTTAGCCCTTATGTCTTCACGACAAAAAATGGTCTAGATATTATAGACATAGAAAAGTCAGAAATCTTGTTGGAAAAAGCCTGCCAAGAAGTGTCAGCCTTAGCTGCTAGCGGAAAGGTGATCCTTTTTGTTGGAACAAAACCTGAATCTAGACAACAAATTACCGAAACCGCCTTGGCCTTAGAAATGCCTTATGTTTCTGAAAGATGGGTTGGTGGAGCTTTGACTAATTTCTCAGAGATTAAGAAGAGAATCAGTAAATTGTTAGACATGAGAGAACAAAAAGAAAAAGGAGCTTTTGAGAAATATACTAAAAAAGAAAAACTTCTAATTGACAGAGAGATGGAAGATATGACTAGAAACTTCCAAGGGTTAACTGGTATTTCTAAAAATCCAGATGCTGTCTTTGTTGTTGATCCTAAAAAAGAACACATTGCTGTTTCTGAGGCCAAGAAATTAGGGTTGCCTGTATTCGCCGTCCTTAACACAGACTGTAATTTAAAAGAGATAGATTACCCTATTGTTGGAAATGATGCTTCTGTTACGAGTATCACTTTCTTTTTGGATAAAATAAAAGAAGCTTACCGAAAGGGAGCTAGTGGAATTAATAATTAACATAACTCTTTTGAGTTCTAAATAAATATGCCTACTAAAATAACAGCAGAATTAGTTAAAGAATTAAGAGACGCTACCGGTGTTTCTGTGATGCAATGTAAAAACGCCCTGGAAGAAGCCGGCGGGGATATGGATAAAGCACTAATTATTCTAAAAAAAATTTCTAGTAGTATTGCTCTTAAAAAAGCTGAGAGAAACGCAAAAGATGGGATTGTTGTCGTTAGACAAAAAGACAACCACGGACTAATTTTAACATTACACTGCGAGACTGATTTCGTCGCAAAAAACGAAGATTTTATAAATCTAGCTAATAGCCTTGCTGATTCTGCCATAAATGAAGGAGTAGATAAAATGAAAGAAAACTCAAGCGAAATGATTAATACCATTATACAAAAAGTGGGAGAAAAAATTGAAATTGGAAACATAGAAGAGATAGAGGGAAATATTTTAAACAACTACGTCCACAACAACAAAGCTGCTGTAATTGTTGCTCTCAACAAAGGAACAGAAGGGCTGGCAAAAGACATTGCTATGCATATTGCTGCCATGAAGCCTGCTTATACTAAAAAAGAAGATATTAGAGATGAAGATAAAGTTAAGGTCGTAGAAGTTTTCCAAAAAGAAGTAGAAGAATCTGGTAAAGAGAAAGATATTAAGAAAAAAATGCTAGAGGGAAAAATCAATACTTATTTCAAAGAACAAACTTTAATGGATCAAATGTTTATAAAAGATCAGAATATTTCGATTGAAAAACTACTATCGGATAATGAAGCAGAATTTTCTTCGTTTATTCATGTGTCTATAATTTAAAATGACTCTTGTTATTATAATTTTTCTAATATCTATCGCTTTCTTATTTGGAATGCTTTTTTATAGAGCTTGGGAAATAAAAGAGGGTAAAGTTGAAAAACCGGACGCGAATACAAATTTTTTACCGGCTGTATATTTTAGACAAATTGAAAAGATTATGCTATATTGGACAAAACGTGGCGTTCAATGGATCATATTAGTGGCCGTCAAATACTGGACAATCTTCGTTGAAGAGAGTAAAAAATTGATTAATAGAAAATTTCCAAAAGCAAAAGATTTATTTAAAAAGATAGGGCGAAAAAGAAATCACGGGGCTTTTATTAAGAAAGCCATGATAGAATCAAGGTTTAAGATTAAAAAAGTTAGAGAGAAGGTTAAAAAAGAATACGAGGATTTGGTAGATTAGATTTTTAGGTAAGTTATTGTGGTATTTTGAAAATTATAAACAAGCCGCTTTAGCTCAGTTGGTAGAGCAACGCTTTTGTAAAGCGAAGGTCCTCAGTTCAAGTCTGAGAAGCGGCTCAAAAAATTACACTAATCTAATAACTGATAATAACCTAGATAAAAACTAGATTATTTCGTCTATCTCTTTTTAAGATAAATAAAGTGTAATTTTTTGACACGAAAGACTTGAAAGCCGGAGCGCGGCGGCGCGAGGCGGGTCTTCTGACTCTGAGAGTCATCAGACTCGATGAGGTAGCGCAAATTTTCAGCAGAAAATTATGCGTGACCAAGTCTGAGAAGCGGCTCAGTCAATAGTCTAATTAAAAAAAATTACCCAAATTTCGCGATAGCGTAAGTTGGGTAAAAATAAAAAATACCCAAACTGCGCGATAGCGTAAGTTGGGTAAAAATAAAAAATACCCAAATTTCGCGATAGCGTAAGTTGGGTAAAATTAAATTCAAATTTTATATTATATTTTTATTTCTTGGTATACCCTTTTGCTAGTTTAAACACCTTAAAATTATCTTCTAATTTTATTTCTTTTATATAATCTAAAAAATCTTTAGGCAAAGGAGATGGTCCAATCCAAACACTTCTTTGAATCATTATAAAATGAAATTTTTTTAAATTTTTACGAAACCAATCTCTTTCTTTTTTTCTTTCTTCTTCTATGTCATAAATAACCAGTAAGTTTTTAGGTAAATTATTCTCTTTATCTGTTTCAAAATTTTTTAAAAAATTCTTTCCTTTTTCTAAAAAAGCCCTTCCTTTTGATGTTATTACAATTTCCCCACTGGGTATTTTTTTAACAAAACCTTTCTTTGTAAGAACAGAAAACTTGTTTGCAAGAGTTTGGTATTTGTAATACTTAAAATCAGGTAGCCCCATAAAGTTAACTCTCACCCCTTTGTAATAAAGAGTTCTTTTTGGTTGGCTCAAATATTCCAGAATCTTTTTTTCTGCACTCATGTTTTTATATTATAACACTTACCCAAACTGCGCGATAGCGTAAGTTGGGTAAAAAGAGAAATTACCCAAATTGCGCGATAGCGTAAGTTGGGTAAAAATAAAAAATACCCAAACTGCGCGATAGCGTAAGTTGGGTATTTTTATTTAAATAAACAGCCCAAGACATCAAAGTAGTCTGGGGCTGTTTATTTAGATATCTCTAGTTTTTGGCTTTTTTCGTGTCCTCAATTTCCCCTTCTGTTTCTATTTCTTCGTCGTCGGCTTCTAAGCTCTCCTTTAATTCGGGTACCATCTCTTCAATCTCTTTTATCGTCTTAAACCCATTATGGACTTCCCCGTTTATAACTAGGGCTGGTAAATCATCTTCAACTTTATAAATAGCAATCATCGCCTTAATCGCTGATAAATCTAAATTATAATCAAAAGAATACACTCTCAATTTTGGATATTTCTCCCTTAGGCTTGTTAAGACATAACCCTGCTTAGTACAATCCTGACACTCTGTATTTTTATAAAAATAGAGAATAAAAGTA
>Ga0209606_1003677_pt1 | contig 15132 bp, 16 predicted proteins | sample AD_UKC057_MetaG_FD_184412 | JGI IMG/M metagenome (GOLD analysis project Ga0209606, IMG submission 184412) | Active sludge microbial communities of municipal wastewater-treating anaerobic digesters from USA - AD_UKC057_MetaG (SPAdes) (version 2) | ecosystem: Engineered > Bioreactor > Anaerobic >...
AGTTCTCCCCGTACCAGTCGGAACACCACTCATTGACATTGCCCATCATGTCATACAGGCCGAAGGCGTTGGGGCTGAAGCTCCCCACGGGGGAAGCGAAAGCATAGCCGTCGGAGCATTCGTGCTTTTCCGTCCACCACTGCCCGTTGGGCAGCTTCGTCTGGTCCGTCACGTTGGCGTAAGCACAGGCGTCGTCCTTGCCTTCGCCCCAGTAGTTCCGGCCCGTCGTGCCGCCGCGCGCGGCGTACTCCGCTTCCGCTTCCGTGGGCAGGCGGAGCCTCTTGCCGCTTTTCTTCGCCAGCCACTGGACAAAAGCCTGAGCATCATTCCAGGAAACGCAGGATACCGGGTGATTATCCTGGTTGTCCTGGTATTTGCTGGGCTTGCGCCAGCTTGCCCAGGCCCGCCAAGTAAACAAATTGTTGCTATCATTGAAATCCAGGGCATAACAACCAAGGTTTCCCCCGGTGTTCTTCTCGGCGTCGGTCCGGTAACCCGTCTCCTTCACAAACTGGCGGAACTGGCCCACCGTCACTTCGTACTTTCCCAGATAGAAGTCATCCACGCAGACTTCGTGAACGGGTTTTTCGTCCTTGTCGCCGTCGCCTGCGGAATCCCCCATCTGGAAGCACCCGCCTTTCACAAAGGCAAAGGACATCCCCGTTTTCTTCTCCACGAAGTCCTTCCCGCCGGAAGCGATGACGCAGTCAATCTCCGTGTTCAGGCCCTTCGGGAAGTCCTGCAGGACATTCCACCAGATCGTTTTCCCCTTCCCCGGGGCGACCTTGCCGAGATCCCCTTCCAGGTGAAGGTCGGAAGCCTTGTATTCTTTGCCGGCCACCGTGATCGTCACATCCACATCCGCTTCCGCCTCGTCGCCCACCAGATCATAGGTGAATTGCACCCGGCCGCCCACCTGCCTAGCCGCATCGTTTTTCACCTCCGCCGCAAATAACGGGGACGCCAGCAGGCACAACATCCCCAGAACAACCCACACCATTTTCTTCATTTTCCTCATCTTCAAACCTCGATATGGAGTATTTTTTATTCTGTTTGTCATTCCGCTCAAATAACACAAAATCTTTATTCCCGTCCCAATTTTGTCATTCCTCTATGTAAAAAAGCAAGCCTCATAGCCCCATTTTTTTTACATCAAGGGAAATAACAAGCAATTATTACATCAATCATTTTTATTACCCTTTTTTTGACAGCCATTTTTCAAAAACCAGGTGTAAGGCAATCTTTAAAATCAATCTTCTATCAGCAGACAGACCACGGTAAAGTCGCTGCATTATCTTGGTCAGGTTTTAAAGCGTGGGCACGCAGTCTCGCAAATAGCAGACTTAAACAAAAAAGCTGCAGGAATGACAAAGCGTTGCCCACAAAGCCATGATTATTATATAATTGCCCCCAACCCCCCTGATTTTAATAACTAATTAACCGTTGCCAAAACATATTGCTGCCGATTTTTCAGAACAAATCGGATACGATTTAAAAGTTTTCTGGCAATATGCACAATCGCTTGAGTTTTTTTCATTCTTAAAGAAAGATTATTGAAAACCATCATCAAAGCTGGATCCTTACGAGCGGCAATCCAGGCAGATTCGATCAGCAAAGCTCTGAGAGCTGGGTTGCGCCGGTAAGTAATGCCGTTGAAATATTCCGTCTCGCCGCTGGATCTGATGTCCGGAACCATCCCTGCATAACAGGCCAGTTTATCCAGAGAAGAAAAACGTAAAATGTCGCCAATCTCCGTCAGTAAAATCATTGCCGTCAAAGTGCTTATGCCGGGAATGGATTTCAAAAGCAGAACTCGCTCATGATATTCTTCAGTTCTGGACAGGCTTAAAATCGCTCGGTTTAGGTTGGCAATGAGCTGACGAAGATGCTTGAGCTCTTCAAGATGCGTCTTCAGAGCGAAATCACCGCTGGCTCTTTCCATTGGAATAGATTCTATCCAATTGAGAAATTGCTTAGACCACCGACTTTCTTCAGGAATAACAATGCCGTAAAAGAATAAGATGGATTTAATCTGGTTCTTGCACCGCGTTTGCTTTCTCACCATGCTCTGACGGGTTCGCACCAGGCTGCGATCTTCCACTTGCTTTCTCGAAGGTACGTAGATGCCCTTGAGTTCTCCGTTACAAAGACCACGGGCAAGTTTCCGGCAATCAATTCGGTCTGTCTTGCCCGTTCTTTCCTTGTCTTTTGTCGGAACGTCAGCGGGATTAACAACCATGCAATCAACCCCTTTTTCCTTTAATCGGTCATGAAGCCAAAAACCACTGAACCCGGCTTCGTAAACCGTGTGATATGTGCCCTTCGGAAAGGTCTTCTCCAAATAATTTGTCAACTTCTCAACCTCTGGAGGCTGGGTGAATGTCTTGTGTTCAAACTGTGGTGTTCTTATGCTTACGCTCCAGCTCTTCTTGTGAACATCCAAACCAATGTAAATGTGTTGACCTGTAAAATCAAGTTTGCTAACTTTCTCCATGGCGAGTCTCCTTTCGGGTTTATTGTCGTTTTTGCAAACTAAATATACCATCGCGGATGGAGACTTGCTTTTCTATTTTTTAACATAAGGTCTCGCGAATGCGGGAATCCAGTTTCTCTTTCCTGGATGTCCGTTTTCACGGGCATGACGGGCAAAGCTGGATGCCCGACGGAAAACCGCGGGCATGACAAAGGAGTAGATTCGTCAACCTCATCCAGGCCTTTCCTTTTACTCATTTTGCTGACAGCAACCTTTTATCCTCGTTCCCACGCGCTGCGTGGGAACGTATGCCCGGCGCGCCGCGCCGAGGGGGACATGCGGTTTCCTCTTTATGTTGTAGTCGCTTTTTCAGCGCTTCATTTTGGACAATAAATCCTGAACTTCTTCTTTTTGGTAAAGATCTCTGCGCAGTTTGGCATAATCCCCTTCGCCGATTTCATACTGCGAGATGAACTTGAGCGCGCCCGCAATACCCAGTTTATCTTTCAACGCCTCCCAACCTGCGTGCCTGATTTCAGCCGGCGTATATTTTTCCGCACGGTTCATATTGCAAACACCTCCTCGTTCATAAAACTCAGTAAGGAAAGGACTTTCACAGTCAGTTGGCCCTTGAGCCTTGAAGCTTTCTTCAACAATACATCATCACAGGTAATAAAACAATCCACCCGTGCTTTTTCAGCGCAGGCCAGATGAACTGCATCCAACCCCATAATGCCGTTTTTCTCAATTTCCGCTGCTCTGTTCATAATATCGTCAGAATAAACAATATGGTCTGTCGCCACGCTCATGATGTCGGCAATCATTTCACGGCGGTCAATATAGGGGCTGTTGTCATTTTCATAATTCAGGGCAAAGGAGCCAATAAGTTTAATTTCATCATTTTCTATTTTTGACAGCAAAAACATGAATTCCATGGATTCGATGGCAATGCGGGGTTGTTTCTGGTCATCGAATGGCCTGTTGTAAACGCAAGCGTCAAGATATATTTTCATAGATGCGTTTTTCCTTGTCCAGATGTGCCCGCGTCCTGTCTGAGGCAAACGCCAAGGCTTCCGTTGCCGCATCAAGCATATGATGGACACGGATCAGATCATGATTCAACATATTGGATCTCCGCACCATTCACCACTTCCTGCCGAAAATAGCGGCTGAGTTCCGCCGGTGTCCGCAAGTCGCATTTTCTTCCCATAATGCCAGAAAGTTCCAGTTCCAAAGCCGATAGCCGCAGCAATCCGACTCGTTGATCCGGTTGAAATTCGAGCAGGACGTCGATATCGCTGTCCGGCCGGAAGTCCTCCCGCAGCACCGATCCAAATAAAGAAAGACGCCGGATATGATGTTGAACGCAGAATTGGGCAATCCGGTCTTTTTCAACGCTGATATTGCGGTTTGATGCCATGCTCTTTACCTCCTCCGTGCCATAGAACTTATGGTAAACATCTTTGGTTGTCTATCTGCTCTTTTGACGCTTTCATAGAAAGCGCCCCCATGCACTCTTCCTACGAATGCCACCGGCCTGCTATTTCCTCGATATTTCACGTCATTCCCACTAACATTTTTGTCATTCCCGCGAAAGCGGGAATCTAGGGCTTATTTCTCTGGATGCCCGTTTTCACGGGCATGACGGCCATATCTTAGTGACGAACATCCCAAAGGCTGAGCATTCTTAGCCACGAGACCTTATGTTAAAAAATAGAAAAGCAAGTCTCCATGCGCGATGGTATGACGAATAAGGCCAAAGCGGCCAAAAGACGGCGCTTTAGGGCGCCGCCATGACTTCATAAGGCAGGATCGTTTCCTCACAACGGTCCGCAATGTCGGCCAGCGTCCGGAAAAACTCGCTGAAAGCAACCGGCGCGCCTGCTGGAAACATATCCATCACCCGAATATCCTGCCCTTTTTCCCAGGCGATAACCAGCAGGGCCTCGGCATCCTTTTGATGCCCCGAAAGCGGTTGCATCACAAGTTCCACCTTGGAGTCCGCGGCAGGAAAAATAAATTCCTTGCCGGCGGCAAGACGGTTATTGGTTTCCTGGGGATGCGGGAAAAGGAGCGCAACACGATCGTCGGCCATGATGTTGAAGACGGCCAACCCGGCATCCCGCGTCGTGCGGACGGTAACTCTGGCCTTCTCACCTTCCCGGAAGACGTTGCTGTTTAACCGGGCCTGAAGCCCCAGGGGTTTGACCTTTTTTTCGGGCACATAGACATCGGCGGTGATCTTGACCCGGTATTCCGGGATGGGAGCGGTGGCCGTATCCTTCTGATACTGGCCCAGGGGCAGCCATGCCACTTTTTCCGCGACGATGAACCCTCTGGCATAGGTTTTGATGAAGTCGGCAGCAACGGTAAAGTTTGTCACCAGTGTCCCCGACGTGACGGAAACGCCGGCCGCCTGCTCGATGGCGGACGCCCGCGCCCGCTGAAGGGCTGTCAACTGGCACTGCTCGGCGCTCATGCCGACGATGGCGCAGGCCCCGTCGGCCTGGACACCTTTCATGACAGCGCCGGTACGCGACGGCAATTCACCGGCCTGCGCGGCGGCGGCCATGACGGGGGCGATGAGAAGAAAAATCAGCAAAGCAAGAACTTTACGGGACAAAATATTCATAAGACCTCTCTGAATAAAAAATTTTTATTTCATCTTCCGGATGCGCACTTCGATATGTTGATCATCCTTGAGGAGGGCAAGCAATTTTGACGTGTCTGTCTCCCCCTGATGGTAGGGATACAGAATTTTCGGCTGAAACATTCTGGCCGCATCGGCCACCATTTCCGGCGTCATGGTGTAAGGCAGATTCATCGGCAGAAAGGCAATGTCGATGTTTTGCAGCTTCTTCATCTCCGGGATGTTTTCCGTGTCGCCGGCAATGTACATTCGTTTGTCGCCAAAGGTGATCACATAGCCGTTGCCCACTCCTTTGGGATGGAAAGGCTTGCCCGGCGCGCTCATATTGACGATATTGTAGGCCGGAACCGCCTCGATTTTCAGGTTGTCCACGGTCTGCGAATCGCCGTTTTTCAAAACAATAACCCCTTGAATTTGCTTACCTACCATCGGCGAGCCGATAATTTTTGTGGCGGCAGTTTTAATCAGGCCCACGGCTTTCAAGTCCAGATGATCATAATGATCATGAGTAATCAAAATCATGTCCGCCTTGGGAAGTTTGGAATAGTCGGCTTCCGCCGAAACCGGATCCACATGAATGGTTTTGCCGTCCCAGAAAAAAATGAGAGAACTGTGTCCAAGAAAACGGATTTCCAGATTTCCCTTTGTTGTTTGGAAGGTATCAGTTTGCATGATTTTTTGCTCCTTTTCCGAAAATGGGTGTCGAGGCCGTCAAGGTTATTTCCGGCTTGCCATCGTTTCCATGTAGCGGGCAGCCAGTTCATCCACAGGTTCCAGGCATAAACACTTCAGGTAGGATTTCACAAACCCTTTAAGAAAAACCGCCGCCGGCAGATGCGCAAGCTGGTCTTCTTCGATGTTTTTCAGGTGATCCGCACGAATCCGGCTTTCCTGGGCAATCTGTTCGATGGAAATGTCAAGGTCTGTGCGGATTTTTTTCAGGTCTGCTCCGCACAGCTCATTTTGCGCCAGAATGCGGCCAATCGTTTCGCTTTGGCAAATTTTTTCTTTCAGGGTTTCGCTTCCAGCCGCACAGACTTTCAAAGGTTGTCCCCGATTCATCTGAAAGACCGCCACGGTTTTTTTGATTTGCGGCGTTTCTTCCACAGCCTGCAGGACGCCTTCACGAATCAGCATTTCGTTGTATTCCTGCCGGGCCTGCTCATTGATGAGCGTATGATACGCTTTTTCAATCAAAAGAAGCACTTCTTTTCTTTCCGACTCGGAAAAGAAAGAGTAGCTGGCCATGGAGGACGGGCCGTAAATCTGCATGGCGTTGCCATAGCCCTGGCGGATTTCAAACGGCGCGGCGCCGGGTTTGATGTCCAGCATTTCATAGTAATTTAAAGAGGCAAAATCCCTGGCCATAAAAAACCTCAAAAAATGAACTTGTCCTTGAATCCGGATTTACATGTAATCAAACGTCAACTGCTTTCCCGTTGAACCGGCGATCCGCCTGCTGACGGCGCGCAAATCCAGAGCGGTTTTTGTGTAGGAATAACGGTCCAGAAAATGCGCCTGCTGGTAAATGGCGTCATGCACATGCTCGTCATACGCTACATTTCCGGCATGTTCGACATGCAGCCCCAGATGTTTTGACACCACTTTACTCATCTGCAACCCCAGCGAGGCGTTATCGTGCTTGCGTAATTGATTGATGACCAGTTGAAACCGAAACGAAGCCATTTCTTTTTGAAGGTCGGCGTGCTTGTCCGGAGAGGATTCGGCAATCACCTTCATCACCAGGTCTGGCCTGCCTAAAGCATCACCGCCAAAGCGCTCTTCCGCTTCGGCCTCCAGCGTCCTGAAATCCGACGCGCTGAACGAGTAGCGAATCCGACGAAAAAAGATGGAACGAATTAAACGGTAGAAATTTTCGACTGCCGTAGGCTCCGGCGTGGCGACAAAGATGCCGTTTTGCGAAATCAGAAAGAAATCTAAGGTATTGAAAGATGTTCCTGCCCCCAGATCCAGTAAGACAATGTCCTGGTCCAGTTTGGCGATGGCGCGAAGCGTTTTCATCTTCTGTTCATAGGAGAGATTGGCAATGTCGAAATTGTCGTGCGCGCCGCTGATCAGAAAGAGATTCTTGCAGTGCGTCTCAACGATGGTGTCTTCCAGGCGGGGGACTTTCTTGCGGATGAAATCAGAAAAACCCTTTTGCGGATAGGGAACCCCCAAAAGAGTATGAAGATTGGCCGCCCCCAGGTCCAGATCGATCACCAAAGTTTTTCTACCCTGTTCCGCCAGCAACCTGCCCAGGGAACTGGTCAGAAAGCTCTTTCCCGACCCCCCTTTGCCTCCTCCAATGGGCCAAATTTGTGTCATAGAATTATCTTATCCATTCCTTGTGCTTTTCCGTTTTTTCCTACACAACAATTTCATAATCTTCAAGAGAATCGTTCAATACAAAGAATTATTTCCCCAGTCACTCCCCACGCCGGCATCAATGTCTGCTTCCTTGCTCTTCCGGTTGACGAGACTTTACGTTTTGGCCTGATAACTTGCTTGACTTATCCTGTTAATCCTTTTAAAACCCGGTGCATATTCAGCTTCACGGATAAGGGAATGATTCATTGCGAACCGGACATCAAAGTGGCCCTGCTGCAAAACACCGAGGAAACTCGCATCAAACTGGAGGGCCATTTTTTCCTCTCCCAACACGGGACGATCAGCGGTGAGCTTTCAGCCCGCTGCGAAAACGGAAGGGTGGTTCTGGCAAATCCGGACGGAGAAGTGATCCGCCGGAAGGAAATTACTCTTTTCCCATCAGATCCCACGAAAACATATTTTACCGTCAAAAACATTCAAATCGGCATTGATTTTCACTGGCAAAGGGTGCAGGAGCAGTCCTTTCGCGGCGGTTTGCTTCTTCTGGCACATAACGAAAATCATTTTCATCTGATCAACCTGGTCGGTCTGGAGGAGTACCTTGCTTCGGTCATCTCTTCCGAAATGTCCGCGGATGCACCCCTGGAATTTCTGAAGGCGCAGGCTATCACGGCAAGAAGCTGGCTTGTGGCGATGCTGGAAAAGAAAAAAGGCCAAAGAATCCGGCAGATAAAAAATGAAGAAGAAATCCGTGTCTGGCAAGATGTGAACGATCATCAAGATTTCGATGTCTGCGCCGATGACCATTGTCAGAGGTATCAAGGCATAACACGAATTATTTCCGAGCAGGTCGCCTGCGCCATTTTGCAGACACACGGAATATTTCTGACGAGTAACGACGGCATATGCGACGCGCGCTATTACAAATGCTGTGGCGGACTGACCGATGAGTTTGCAACCGCCTGGGAAGATGATTCTTTGCCCTACTTGAGCTGCGTCTCCGATCACACTCAAAAATACGCCCGCATCGCTTCCGAAGATGATGCAGCCACTTGGCTTCGGTCAACCCCGGATGCGTATTGCAACACAACCGACCAGAAAACCCTCCGGCAGATTCTGCCGTCTTTCGATCTGGAAACGATGAATTTCTACCGCTGGCGGGTGGAGTATTCACGTTCGGAACTGGAGGACATTCTCACGAAAAAATCCGGCATAGATTTCGGTGAATTGCTGCATCTTGAACCCCTGCTCCGCGGTCCTTCGGGAAGAATCCATCGGCTGAAAATCACAGGGTCAAAACGGACCGTCATGGTCGGCAAGGAGCTGGAAATCCGCCGCTGGCTCGCGCCGACCCATTTACTGTCCAGTGCGTTTGTCGTCACCGTCAAGCGCGATCACAACGGCAGAGCCATTTGTTTTCTCCTGGAAGGAGGCGGCTGGGGGCATGGTGTCGGCTTGTGTCAAATCGGGGCAGCCATGATGGCGGTTCGCGGACAGACAGCTACAGACATCTTGGCGCACTATTTTCCGGGCGCTGAATTAACAAAAAAATATTGAAAATCAAAACAGCCGCCCAATCGGCGTCGAGAAAAGGAATGCGATGACCCTCCAAAATGCAAAAACCGCCAAAATACGTAATCCCTGGCTTTGGGTTCCCTCCACGTATATCGCGGAAGGCATTCCCTATATGATTGTTATGACCGTCAGCGTGGTCCTGTATAAAAATCTTGGACTTTCCAATACGGAAATTGCCCTTTATACGGGCTGGCTCTATCTTCCCTGGGTCATCAAGCCCCTGTGGAGCCCTTTTGTCGATCTTTTCCGCACCAAACGCTTCTGGATCATCGCTATGCAACTGGCCATCGGCGGATCATTTGCCTGTGTCGCACTGACCCTGCCGGCCACGGATTTTGTCAAATACTCCCTGGCCATGTTCTGGATTATGGCTTTTTCTTCTGCGACCCACGACATTGCCGCCGACGGTTTCTACATGCTGGGGCTAGACACTCCACAGCAGGCAGCGTTTGTCGGCGTCCGAACGGTTTTTTACCGTGTAGCCACAATAGCATCCAAAGGCGGTCTGGTCATTCTGGCCGGCACATTGAATCAAAACGGACATTCCATGGCTTTTGCCTGGTCCATGACCTTTGTGGTCGTTGGCGCTTTTTTTCTGGCTTTGTGTCTGTATCATTTTTTCGTGCTCCCCTACCCGGAAAGCGATCATAGCGCTCCACTGAACAAAGGAAGCGGAATTCTTTCAGAATACTTCCGCATAATTTCGCTGTTCTTCCGGCAGAAGGATATTCTCACCATCATCTGCTTTTTTTTGTTTTACCGGTTTGCAGAAGCGCAGCTGGTAAAAATGGTCGCCCCGTTCCTGCTTGATTCCCGCGCCGACGGTGGATTGGGACTTTCCACTGCGGAAGTCGGCTGGATTTATGGAACCGTGGGCGTGGTCGCGCTTATGCTGGGCGGTTTGCTGGGCGGGTACGCCGTTTACCGAAACGGTTTGAAATTCTGGCTCTGGCCTATGGTAACGGTTATGCATGTTCCTGATTTAATATTTGTTTATCTGTCCCACGCACAGCCGGAAAACCTCTGGCTGATCGGTTCGGCAGTTGCCTTTGAACAGTTCGGCTATGGATTTGGCTTTACCGCTTACACGATGTACATGATTATGGTTTCCCAAGGCGAATACAAAACCGTTTTTTACGCCATGGGAACGGGGATCATGGCTCTGGGCATGATGGTTCCTGCCATGTCCAGCGGCTGGATTCAGGAAAAGCTGGGATATATCCATTTTTATTACTGGATTTTGCTGACCACCATCCCCGGCTTTGTCGTCACGGCGCTGGTGAAGATCGATCCGGAGTATGGAAAAAAGAGTTGACCCCCGACCGGGAAAAAACCCCGGGGTCAATGTCTTTCATGACGATGCGTGTTGTGGAAATCGGGGGATGACCTTCCCCGATTTCCACAAGAACGACTTACTGAAGTCTTTCGTTGGACAAATGTAGATGATCCGTTTCAATTTCCACCAGCGCTTCAAAAAGCTGCTGGATCCGCGGATGATCCGCTTCGGCTGCCGCTTTTCGATAGAAGTCGATGGCCCTCATTTCTCTGGCATGGGACTCTTTCAGATTCTCGACATTTTCCAGATGGCAGGTCTCATTTCCCTGAGGAAGAGCGCCCAGTTTGAGAATCTTCCTCCATATGGAGGCATGCTCGGCTTCAATCTTGCCCAGCGCCTTGAAAAGAATTTTGCCCTCGGCGTTGTCGGTTTTAGCGGCGGCGCACGAATAAAATGTTGCGTTGCTAATTTCCACGTTGAGCGCGTGTTCAGCATGGTTCCGATCCTTTACGCTCAACGGCACATCAAAATTCACGACGGCATCTTTTGCTTCGACAAGATACTCCACATGCGCCCCGCAGAAAGGGCAGTTTGCCGGGGGAGCAGCGCCAATATACGCATCCCCGCATATCAGACATCGGTATAATTTCACCATGGATCGTCCTTTCAAAAAGGGTCAACCTGACCCGGCCTACGCTTTCCACAGGCCATGAAGATTACAGTATTCCCGGACCGTAACTGTGGCAGCTTCGACGGGGAAAAACGCTTCTGGGGGCTGGCCGGGCGCCAAAAACTGGCGGCAGGAGTTGCCGTCCACGATCACTTCAATCCATTCAATGTAATGCTTTTCTTCCATGGGGTGGGCAACGCTGCCGACTTTTACCTTGATGCCGCCCGGAACTTTTTCAATAACCGGAACGTGCTTTTCTTTTGCAGCATCCACCGTGTTTTCCGTGAATTTTTTCATGGGCTGATTGCAGCAGACCAGTTCACCTTTGCCCTCGTGCAGCACGGCCACGATATGGCCGCATAGTTCACATTTGAAAATTTCATTTCTGATTGCCATGATAAACCTCCTTATATGGGTTGTATGATGTTAATCCACTTTTTTAAACATCTTGCCTTTAGCGCCGCACACCGGGCAGGTCTCGGGTGCTTCCTTTTCTGCCGTGTATCCGCAGACCGGGCAGACATAATAACTGTCGGCTTCTTTTGCCGCATCCAGATTATCCAGAACCTTCTGATAGAGGGCGGCGTGAATTTTTTCCACTTCGTTGGCATAAACAAAAGACCGCTCCGCCTCTTTATGGCCTTCGGCTTTGGCCGCTTCGATCATGGCCGGATACATGCTTTTAAATTCGTGCGTTTCTCCTTCGACCGCTTCCTGAAGGTTTTCCTTTGTGGAACGGATGCCTTTCAGCGCCTTCAAATGAGCATGAGCATGAACAGTTTCCGCTTCGGCGGCCGCCCGGAACAATTTTGCGGCCCGGGCAAATCCTTCCTGATCCGCCTTGGCCGCAAAAGCCAGATATTTTCGATTGGCCTGGGATTCTCCGGCAAATGCTTCTTTCAATGCTTCTTCCGTTTTCGACATTTTTGATTTCCTCCTGATAATTTTTTGATCTCTATTTGGGCAACACCTCTATGCTACGGAGCTTGCAAAGACTTTTTCCCATTTGCCAACTCCTTTGACTCATTGATCTTAGGCCAGATCGAACCGGTCCAGATTCATGACTTTGTTCCACACGGCCACAAAGTCCTGCACAAATTTTTCCTGCGCATCCTTGCAGGCGTAAACCTCCGCAATGGCCCGCAGTTGGGAGTTGGCTCCAAAAACCAGATCAACACGGGTTGCGGTCCACTTGATTTCTCCGCTTTTGCGGTCCTGCCCTTCAAATTCATCCGCGTTTTTGGCGGAGGCCTTCCATTGTGTTCCCATATCCAGCAGATTGACAAAGAAATCGTTGGTCAGGAGCCCCGGGCGCAAAGTCAAAACGCCATGACGGGAGCCTCCGTAATTGGCGCCCAGCACACGCAACCCGCCAAGAAGAACCGTCATCTCCGGCGCGGTCAGCGTCAGAAGCTGCGCCTTGTCCACCAGCATTTCTTCCGCGGGCAACGTGAATTTGGTTTTCGAATAGTTGCGGAAACCGTCAGCTTTCGGTTCCAGCACACCGAATGACACCGCATCGGTCTGTTTCTGCGAAGCGTCCATACGCCCGGGAGAGAAGGGAACGGCAATTTTGTGCCCGGCATTTTTCGCCGCCTGCTCCACGCCGGCGCAACCGGCCAGGACAATGACATCCGCCAGAGATACTTTCTTGTCGCCCGTCTGTTCCTTGTTAAAGGCTTTCTGGATTCGCTCCAAAGCTTTGAGGACTTTGGCCAGCCGGGCCGGTTCGTTTACTTCCCAATCCTTTTGCGGCGCCAGACGGATACGGGCGCCATTGGCGCCTCCGCGTTTGTCGGAACCACGAAATGTGGATGCAGACGCCCAGGCGGTGGATACGAGATCCGCTACGGACAGACTCGAGGCCAGAATTTTGCTTTTCAGATTAGCGGCATCCGTTTTGTTGATCAGTTTATGGTTGACGGCGGGGATCGGATCCTGCCAGATCAGCGCCTCTTTGGGCACTTCCGGTCCGAGATAACGCGAGCGAGGCCCCATATCGCGATGGGTCAGCTTAAACCAGGCCCGGGCAAAAGCATCGGCAAATTCTTTTGGATTGGCCAGGTAACGCCGTGAAATCGGTTCATAAACCGGGTCGAAGCGCAGGGAGAGATCCGCCGTGGTCATCATCGGGCGGCGCTTTTGGGACGGGTCATGCGCGTCCACCACCATGTCCTCTTCTTCCACGTCCTTTGCCAGCCACTGATGGGCTCCGGCCGGGCTTTTCACCAGTTCCCATTCGTATTTGAAAAGAACTTTCAGATAACCCGAATCCCATTTTGTCGGGTTGGGCTTCCAGGCACCTTCAATGCCGCTTGAAATGGTATCGCCGCCCTTGCCGCTTTTGAAACTGCTTTTCCAGCCGAGGCCCTGCTGTTCGAGGGGGGCGCCTTCCGGTTCCGGTCCCACATGGGTCGCAGGTCCTGCGCCATGGCATTTCCCGAAGGTGTGGCCGCCGGCAACCAGCGCAACCGTTTCTTCATTGTTCATCGCCATCCGCGCAAAGGTTTCACGCACATCCCGGCCGGAGGCGACCGGGTCGGGATTGCCGTTTGGACCTTCCGGGTTGACATAAATGAGTCCCATCTGCACGGCAGCCAGCGGATTTTCCAGGTCCCGCTCGCCCGAATAACGATTATCGCCCAGCCATTGGTCTTCCGAACCCCAGTAAATGTCTTCTTCCGGTTCCCAAACATCGACACGACCTCCGGCAAAGCCGAAAGTTTTGAATCCCATCGATTCCAGCGCACAGTTGCCAGCCAGAATCATCAGATCGGCCCAGGAGATTTTTTTGCCGTATTTTTGCTTGATGGGCCACAAAAGCCTGCGCGCCTTGTCAAGGTTGACGTTATCGGGCCAGGAGTTGAGGGGCGCCAGACGTTGATTGCCGGTTCCCGCACCGCCGCGGCCGTCGCCCATGCGGTAGGTACCGGCGCTGTGCCAGGCCATCCGGATGAAAAGTCCCCCGTAGTGTCCCCAGTCGGCCGGCCACCAGTCCTGCGAGTCGGTCATGAGCGCGTAGAGATCTTTCTTGACGGCTTTCAGATCCAGTTTCTGAAATTCCCTGGCGTAGTTAAACGATTCTCCCATCGGATTGCTTTTCCTGTCCTGCTGGTGCAGGATTTTGAGGTTCACTTGATTGGGCCACCAGTCCCGGTTCGAAGTGCCGCCGCCGGAAATGGATTTTTTCATTTTGCCTGTCACCGGACATTTGCTTTCTTCGGTCATCCTGGTTCTCCTTTCTTCACCCCTGGATTTGTTGTTGGAATCATCAGCTTCATTGCCGCCCGACCCTGTCGGGATTTTTTTCGGGCGGCGCCCCGTTCTTGCTCTTTTGGTTCTGTTCTTTCATGGGTCAGGAGTGCAACAGTCCCGGCAGTACCCGTGAAATTCAATTCGCGTATCCGTAATCACAAATCCTGCCTTTCGGGCAACCTCTTCGGGCTCAATCGGAGCGGGTATGGAATAGTCCACGATCTTCCCGCAGCGTTTACAAATTAGATTCACATGATCTGACAAATTTACATCATAACGGTTTTCCATCCTGTCAAATTCCATTTGCCGGATCAGCCCATGTTGAGAAAATTCTTTCAGCGTGGCATATACCGTTGATAAACTTACGTGTTTCGCTTTTTTCCGTGCTTCGTTGAGGATCAACGTCGAACCCGGATGCTCAAAACGATGCACCATCAGCGCTTCCAGAATCGCCAATCGCTGCGGTGTCATCTTCAGCCCGCATTTCTTTAACTGAGCAATCAGTTCTTCTCTTTCCATTATTCTACTTCGGAATCATTCCAGTTTGGTTTTATTATGTCGAACGACCGTATCTTGTCAAGATGTTTTTTGTAGGGTGTTTTTTCCGGAATGATGCGTCATTATTGCGCAACACCGTTCACATAAAGCGCATACCCCGCCTTATTGATGGTCCCGCCGTTATTATTGAGGGTTTTGATGTAGGAATTCCCCGTCAATGTCCAAGTACTGTCGGAATCCAAGCGGAATTTCTTGCCGGTTTTGTTTTGATAGAGTTTCAGGATTCAAAACCGGGAGTCCCCCCGGAAGATCTGGAAAAGATTTTTAATCGTTTTTATCGCAGCGAACAATCTCGTAACCGGGCATCAGGCGGTGCCGGTCTAGGCTTAACTTGGCGCAGACGA
>Ga0209606_1003689_pt1 | contig 15099 bp, 13 predicted proteins | sample AD_UKC057_MetaG_FD_184412 | JGI IMG/M metagenome (GOLD analysis project Ga0209606, IMG submission 184412) | Active sludge microbial communities of municipal wastewater-treating anaerobic digesters from USA - AD_UKC057_MetaG (SPAdes) (version 2) | ecosystem: Engineered > Bioreactor > Anaerobic >...
ATTGCAGAGCTAAATTCATTTTGAAATTTGGATGATTTGGTATGTAATCTTGAAAAAATAATGAAATATTTACTCGTTGGTCACCAGGACGTGGTACATAGCCAGGCATTACTTTTTCACTATCTACTGGCACATTATTTAATGTGTAATTGGGTATTATTCGTTCTCCTTCGCTATTATAATAAATGTAGTAGTAATCACCTATGATATCTTCTGCAGTTTTCATAACTGAAACGCTAATCCATGAATCTACATCTGGTACAAATTCACCATATAATTTCATATCAATGCCTGTAGCATATCCTTTTGATCTCTGCTCGGGCAAATATCTTATTCTAATATTATCTACTACATAGGGGATAAGGTCATAAAGATATTTATAGTAAGCTTCAGTAACAAATTTAAATGGTCTTTCCCAAGCTTGGAAAGAATATTCCATTCCTACAACAGCATGAACAGATTTTTGATTTGGAATATCCTCATAAATTGTACCATCCCATCCTACCATTTCTTTCCAAAATGGTGGCTGCTGATATAGTCCTAATGACACTCTGAAAGCCATTAATCTTTGCCATTCTGGAGTATAGCTAATAGAAAAACGAGGACTAAACATAAAGGTATTATTGATACTATAATATCCTCCTCTTACTCCTAATATTGTAGTCATTGTTCCTTTGCCTTCAAACTTTTTTGTCCAGCTATCTTGCAAATAACTTGAAATAATCCAATTAGCTGTAGTTTGTTTATTTTTAATAAATTCATACAATTCTAAAGGTTTGTATGGCTGTGGTTGTGTATATCCAATGCTATCGGCAATTGTAGGTAGTGAATAGCCAGCAGAATCCATATATATCCACTCTCTCATGTTGAAATCAAACCAATTACCTTGTCCTTTTATTCCAAAATCTAAATTATGATTCCCTATTTTATGAGAAATTTTTTCTTCTAAATATGCTACTTGCAGGTCTAGATAATTCCTCCCATGATTTAGATAGCTGCCTATACCCATTAGCTCTCCTTCTCTGCCAAAAGTTTCTGATTCATAATCTATTTCTAAAGTATGCATCCAATATTGACTTAAAACATCAAAAATTTCTTGTTCATTAGAATGATAAGTATTAAAAATAGTTTTGAAAATAGTATTAGAATCTGTAATATACGTCCATTTGAGTCCACCTATCCACATATTATATAAATTTTTTTCTGCTCCTTCGAAATACATATTTATTTTATATGTTTCGCTAATAGTACCAAAGGATGTTTCACGAGATTTTGGATAAAATGTGAATTGATTATAATTCCAATAACCAAGTGCTGCTATCTCTGAATGTTTATTTATTTGATAGGTTAGATAGGTCTGAAAATCAAAAATTTTTGGGAAATAATCACCACTTGTAGGTAATGATTTGAGTATGTATTTATTAGTTTTATATCTGAAACCAGCTAAATATGTAAATTTATTTTTAAATAAAGTCCCAACAGTTGAAATATTAGTAGATAATAAGCTAGCTTGAATGGTTGTGATTTTTTCTGTCGGTCTAATGTATGTAGCATCTAATACAGAAGACATTTTATCTCCATATCTAGCTTCGAATCCTCCAGATGAAAAATCAATAGAACCTATGAGATCAGAATTCAAAAAACTCAAACCTTCCTGTTCACTGCTACGCGTAAGTATTGGTCTATATATTTCAAAATCATTGACATAGACTAAGTTTTCATCATAGTTGCCACCCCTCACTGAATATTGACTACTCAATTCATTACTAGATTGTACTCCCATTCCCATTAATTTAATTAATGTCTCTACTTGTCCACCAGTAGTAGGTAATAATTGCACTTTTTTAGGATCTAATCTTTGAATACCTTTAGCTAAATCTACTTGCTCAGTAACTTCTATTTGTGGCAGTATAGTATTTAATGTTGTTAAAGTATAATCTCTATTTATTTTTTTTTGAGGTTTTATCAAAGTATCATAAAAACGTTCGTAACCAACAGTACTGATGCCTATTATCACTGTATCTCTATAAGGAAATGAAATTTCAAAATAGCCATTAATATTAGTGGATGTACCAATATTTGAGTTTACTATACCTATGTTAGCAAAAGGAATAGGGTCATTATTAGTATTTTTTATATTACCTGATAAAATTACTTTTTCTTGTGCCCAAGAGCTTATAGGTAAAAGCAATAACAGTATTAAAAATCTAATGTAATGGCTCATTGTAGTAATATTGCTTATTTTCATTTTCTTTAGATGGATTACGTTTAAATTGTCCATCTTGCCATGCTTTTATAAATTCTGCCCAAGCGAAAGGATTTAATAGATTATTTGGTTTAATTAATTGTCCAGCAGAATAATTTTGATAGGTCATCTGCCTGATCATCTGATTATATGATGATTGTCCATCTCTAGCTACATAATTTAATTCTTTATCCTTCCATTCCATAAATGCAAGATTTTTTCTAGCACGTTCTAAATCGTCATCAGGAGGCACTATATTAATAAAAGCTTCTTTAAATTTATCCTTGGATGGCCATGGATAAATAACTGTTTTATCTAAATATATTGTGTCAGTAATCATTGGCTGTATTAAATTGTAAAATGTATGTTTCAATGTATCAGGAATCTTAAAATACACAGGTTTATATCCGACAAAGGTAAATACAATAGTTTGTCCTTTTTCTCCAACAATACTAAATAGCCCATTTATATTACTTATAGTTCCCATGTTAGTTTCTTTTATAAAAATATGTACAAATGGTATAGGCTTTAAACTATCTGCTGTTACAACTATCCCAGCAAATTCTATTAATTTATTTTGTTCTTTTTGTGCAAAACAGTAATTCATTAATAATATTAAAATTATTGTAATATAAAATTTCACTCTATTTAAATACATATTAACGAAAAAATTATACTTTTTATTTGATTTTAATTTATTTCAACAATTGTCAAAATTACAAATTATAAATAAATAACCTAAGATTATTTTATTTAATTTTGAATAATAAAAAGAGGTAATAAACTTTTAATTCATAAATAAATTTTGCATATTACTTAAATAATAGACAAATAAAAATTATATTAATTTTGTAAAAAATATTAATATGTTAGAGACAATATTAAGCTGGGATACACAATTATTATTATTAATTAATCATGCTAGAACTGATTTTTTAGATATAATTTTATATCTCGTTTCACAGCAATATTTTTGGATTCCTCTCTATGCAGCTGTAGTAATCTTGTTAATTATTCATTATAAAAAGAAATCGTGGGCTTACATTTTATTATTTTTGATTTTATTATTATTCACAGATCAGTCATCTGTAATGATAAAAAAGAGTGTGAAAAGATTGCGACCATGTCATGAACCAGAAATAGCCACTAATGTAATATTGATTAAAAATAAATGTGGTGGCAAATATAGTTTTGTATCATCTCATGCTACTAATTGCACGGGGTTTGCAGTATTAGCATGGTTATTACTAAAACCGTTTGCTAATAAAAAGTGGAAAAAATGGACAATGGGAATAATACTTTTCGGATTATATGCTTTTACTGTAGGGTATAGTAGAGCATATTTAGGAGTACATTATCCTATTGATATCTTAACTGGAGCAATATTAGGTGCATTTTTAGGTTGGTTTGTGTATTGGAGTAGCCATAAAATCTTCCCTACATTATTTTCCCTCTCCCTTAAAGACAATAATAACAGTTAAAATCAGAATTTTTAAATCGCTAAAAAGAGAAATATTATCTAAATAAAGTAGATCATAGTATAATCTTTCTATCATTTGCTCGATATTTTCTGCATAACCATATTTCACTTGTCCCCAAGACGTTATACCTGGTTTCAGTTTAAACAATAATTTATAGTAAGGTACTATTTTCACTATTTGATCAATATAGTATTGTCTCTCTGGTCTGGGTCCTACTAGAGACATATCACCTTTAATCACATTAAAAAATTGTGGTAGCTCATCAAATCTATATTTTCGCATCACTCTACCCCAAGGAGTAACTCTATTATCATCTTTGCAACTCAATGCTGGTCCTCTTTCTTCAGCATTTACATACATGCTACGAAATTTATAAATGTTAAATGGTATACCATATCTTCCTATTCTCTCTTGCTTGTAAATTATCGGGCCAGGAGAACTTTTTTTTACTTTATAAGCTATAAATATTAATAATGGTAAAAGTAATATCAGTGCTACAACGGAAACAAAAATATCTATTGCTCTTTTCAAAAAACTCTGCCATGTAGATAACAAATATTTCGGTACATTTATATATGCTATATTAGAGAATGGATGTATTTTTACACTACTAGTAACTATGATATCTTTCACATCAGAAACTATATATAGATTTACATCAAAAATATTTCTATTAGATAAAACATTAGATATTTTGTCATAATCTTCTGGCTTTAAAACAATATATGCGTCCTCCACATAATATTCTGTTATGATCCTATCTATCTCATTTAATTTACATAAACACGGCAATTGATCTTTTAGAATATCTTCACCACCATTTATTTTAACGTAACCAATGACATTCTGGCCTGTATCATATCTATCTTTATTTATAGATTTATATACTTTTTCGGCTAAAGAATTATTACCAATTATTAAAGTATTAAAAACAATTTTCCCTTTTTTAATCTTTTTTTTAGTCCATGACATTAAAGATAATCGCAAAATATACGTTATCGAAAAGCTAATACCTAGATAAGAAAAATAAACATTATAGAGATATTTATAATGGTAATATGGATAATCATCTAAGACGACAACAAAAAACACAATAGTAACAGCTATCAAACATTGTAGAAAAGTTGTGAATAGCTCTTTTAATCTACTTTTGCGATATACCTCTCTATAAGAGTCTGAAAAAGCAAAAATAAAAATAAATATTAAAGGGATTACAATAGCACCTAAGTAAAAATTAGTATCAAAAAAAATCATCTCTGATAGAGAGCTAAAGTCATAGCTACCATGATATATTAAATTTTTTCTGTAAAAAGATAAAAATAACCATCCGCCGAGTGTAGCGATAACATCTAATACCAAATAATAAATGGTATAGCGTACTTTGTGTAATGGTGGTTCTATCCTTTCATTCATAAGCTATTGTGATGAAATTAATTTAATATTATCTAATAAAATTTTCCCTTCTACATTATTGCTTGTCTTTTCAGAACTAAAATATATTATAAAACTGCTAGTGGCACCATATCTAGTCGCTAATGGTGTAAGGTTAATATAAATTTTTTTCCATTCACTTGTCGGTTTTAGCACAATATATGGATATGTGAGTGGACCAGTATTAGTATAAACATTTACTCCTATCGTTAGATGTTCTGTACTTTTATAATTTAATTCCAAAAAGTGCATAAAACCTGGATCTAAAGAATAACTATTTATAGTATATATAAAAACAGAATCTTCTGTATCAGTTAATGAAATAATGCCAGAGAATACACCTTCGAAAACATCATCATCATTATCTGTAGTTATTATAGTAGTATCACTCGCTGGAGAGCTATTAAATATAGTTCCTGCTGTTTCGAAATCTTCTATAAAATGGAAATTAATACCATCCATATAGTTAAAAACTGGTTTTACTTTTGTGATACTATCTGGCACAAAAGTTACCTGAGTTACATAATTGTCATAAAAAGGATAAACAGCTCTGGTAGTAGTGATACCATTTAGTTTAATGCCTGGCATAATAATTAATTCATGTTTACCTTCATATAAAAGTGGTACTTTGGCTGGTAATTCATACACTCCATTAGCAGTGCCATCTACATATACCCATACAGTATTAATGGCGTGAGACGCAGACCCTTCTCCTGGTCTTACATTCAAATCTACTTCATCAATTTGTAAATATGATGGTATTTGTTCTGCAGGATCTAACCATTCACACGATGTAATATTAAAAATAATAAAGATTACAAAAATTAAGAATAAATATTTCCTCATATCTCGTTGTTAAATATATTAACTATAAAAATTAATTTTTATTACAAAAATCAAATAATTTGCAATAAATTATTTTGAATTTTCATAATTATCTGATGAGCTACATCCAGTACTTTATAGCCATCCTCTATAGATACTTCTGGTTTAGTATTAGTGAGGATACTTTCAAGGAATTTCTCTAATTCTGTTTTAATAGCATTCACCTCTGGTAAATTTATTTTTTTCACTACAGCATATTTTTTAATTTTATCATTTACATTAATCGGAATTGATAAAATATTATCATCACTTTTATTAATTAAATTATCTTCAATTTGTATAACTTCAGATTGCTTATTTAAAAAATCCAAGCTAATGTAACTATCTTTTTGGAAGATTCTCATTTTTCTCATTTTTTTCATTGATATTCTACTAGCAGTTAGATTAGCCACGCTACCATTGACGAATTCTATTCTAGCATTAGCAATATCAATATTATTGGTAATTACAGGCACACCATTAGCATATATATTTTTAATCGGAGAATCTACTATCGTAAGTAATATATCTATATCATGAATCATCAAATCTAAAACTACTGGTACATCTGTACCTCGTGGATCATAAAATGATAATCTATGAGCTTCTATGAATTTAGGATCATTAATAAAAGGTCGTGCAGCTATAAATGCAGGATTAAACCTCTCTACATGTCCTATTTGTATTTGTACACCAGCATTTTTACTTATTTCCATTAAAGCTTTAGCCTCTTCTATAGTAGTAACAACTGGTTTTTCTATGAAAACATGTTTGTGAGCTTCTAATGATTCTTTAGCATATTCGAAATGCGAAACGGTTGGAGTCACTATATCTATCACATCTACATCATCGAGTAAATCTTTGAAATTTTGATAAGATTTTAGTTTATAGCTTTGCTCCACTTCTTTTGCTACTTCACAGTCTACATCATAGAACCCCACAAGGTCAAAACCTGATATTTCTTTAATACAATTGAGATGTATTTTACCTAAATGACCAACACCTATGACACCAATTCTAAGCATTTTTTTTAGCAAAGATAAATATTAATGCTAATATTTTTATTATGTTTATTGTAATAAACTTAATATTTTTAACTTTTACACAAAAAATTAATAGTTCGATAATGTTTATTGTAGGTAAAGTGAAAGAGGGTAATTTCACAAATCAAAATAGTTTAATTGAAATTTTTATCTAAGCTGCATAAGATATAAGTTTGTTATTGCGAATGTGGATAATGTGGGTTGGTTTTATAAATATGAATATTGAGGCTTTCTTTAATTTTTTTAATCAAAATAATTCTACAATAAATTTTAAGAATTTTAAAAACAGTATGACTTATCTGATAAAAATGCTTTACAAAAAAATAATTTAGAATAGTAGTTTAATATAACTCAACATGGTTTATTATAGTTTACAATTGGTTGAATGTGGCCTACCCTTTTTGCTTTAACTTTTAAACTTCTAAACCCATCACCTATCACTTATCACTTATCACCCATCTACTCCTAACTCTTTCCACTTTTAAACTCTTAACCCTTTAAACTTATCACTTCATCACTCATCACCCATCACCCATAACTTATCTACCTTTCAACTTTATGAACTTTATAAACTTTATAAACTTTTAAACTTTTACACTTCTCAACTCCTCCACTCCTCCACTCCTAATCCATCACTTATCACCCATCTACTCCTAACTCTTTCCCCTTTTAAACCTTTAAATCTTTAAATCTTTTAACTTTATAAACTTTACAAACTCTTATACTTTTCAACTTCTCAACTTCTCAACTTCTCAACTCCTAAACTCACTATATTATCGCTTTGGATTTAGAATTTATTACTATGTATGAAAGGAACTTATTATTAAAAAAATTTAATTTTTTGGATAGGTAACTTTTGTTAGATATAACCCTTGTGGCGGTGCAATTATCTTAATTTTACTTCTATCTTTATGCAATAGCAACTCATTTAGCAATTTTTCTTCTGCTGCATTCGATCCTATAGATATTAGCGCTCCTACGATACTTCTTACCATTTGTCGCAAAAATCTATTAGCTGTAATAGAAAAAATTATATAGTCTTTATACTCCTGTATTGTGGCATCGTAAATGTTGCAATTATAATTACTTATTGGCATTTTTTTAGCAAAAGCACTAAAGTCATGTATTCCCATCAGAGTAGATAAATTATCTTTAATTAATTGAGTATTTATTGTTTTATCAAAAAACCAAGCTCTATCTATTAAAATTGGATTTTTATTTTTAGTAATTAAATAACTGTATGTACGACTAATAGCGGAATATCTAGCATGAAAATCATCTGGTACTAAATTAATATTTTTTATTGCAATATCTGGTGGCAAGATAGCATTTAAATGGTATATGGTATCTTTAATATCATTAATAGCTGAGCCTGATTCGAAATGTGCATAAAATTGTATAGCATGAACACCCGTATCAGTACGGCCACAGCCGACAGTTGGAATATTTTCACGAAAAAATATAGATAAAGCTTTATTTAATTCAACTTGTACAGTAGGCTGTGCTAATTGTTTTTGCCATCCATAATAATTTGTACCTAAAAATGACAATTCAATTAAATATTTCATTTTTTATCAAAAATAGAAATAATTTTTTTATTTTTATTTTTAACTTTGTATCTTTGCAAATGATGAAAAAGAAAATTAATTTTATAATAGTTTGGGCAATATTAGTTTTATGCCCTATGAATGTATATAGTCAAAATAATGACATAGATAATGTAGACTCCACAGAGATAGCTTTTGTTTTTGATAAAGCTGTCAGAGATTTGTATTATAATAATTATCCTTCTAATTTTGAACATATTTCTATTGAACAAAATTATTATAGAAGCTTTACTGATGAGGAGTTAGATGCATTATTAGATGATAGTTTATTGGCTAAAAGGATAGCTATAATGAATATTAATTCTCCTTTTGAATATAAATATAATCAAGATATTAAACAATGGATAAAATATTATTTAAAGCATAGACAATTCTTAGGTAGGATTATTGGTTTAAGTGAATTGTATTTCCCTATTTTCGAAGAAACATTTAGCAAATATGATGTGCCCTTAGAATTAAAATATTTAGCTGTAGTAGAGTCAGCATTAAATCCCAATGCTAAAAGTAGAGCTGGAGCTGTCGGCCTTTGGCAATTTATGTACAGAACTGGTTTATTATATGATTTAAATGTTACCTCTTATGTAGATGATCGTAAAGATCCGTATAAATCTACAGAAGCAGCAGCAAGACATATGCGAGATTTATATGATATTTACCATGATTGGGCATTAGTATTAGCTGCATATAATGCTGGTGCAGGTAGGATTAATAGAGCAGTGCTCAACTCTGGAGGCAAAACAAATTATTGGCAAATTTTACCTTATTTACCTGCAGAAACCAGAAATTATGTACCCGCATTCATAGCTGTCTCTTATATAATGTCATATTATAAAGAACTAAATATTGTGCCTTCGCCACCTAAATTTAAAGATGTAGAGATAGATACTGTAGCCATTAAATATAATACAAACCTTAAAACAATAAGTGATTTTTTTGGTATCCCTTATGAAGATTTGAAATTTCTCAACCCACAATACATAAAAGACATTATACCATCATCCGAACATCAAATATATTGTATTCGTATTCCTAAAAAATATCAGATGCAATTTTATAGCAAAGAAAAAGCTTTTTATGATACTTTATTAGCAAAAAGAACAGTTACTATCGATACTAATACTACTTTAAAAAATATTCCCATTGTTCAAAATACTGGTAACGTCATTTATCATAAAGTGCAAAGTGGACAAACGCTTTCTACTATCGCTGCCAAATATAGAGTTAATGTTTCTGATATTAAAAGATGGAATAATCTCAAAAGTAATATGATTTATGTAGGCCAAAAATTAAAAATATATACAAGCTCTCCTCCTCCTAAAACATCTTCAACTGCTAGTACAAATGCTACTGCCAATACATCTACAACAAATACTACTAATACTTCTAATCAAAGTTCTAGCACATCGACAAAGACTCAAAATATAGTACACATAGTTAAAAGTGGAGAAACGCTTTCGGCTATTGCTAGTAAATATGGCGTTAGTGTCGATAATATTAAAAAATGGAATAATTTATCAAGTGATAAATTATCTATTGGTCAAAAATTAAAAATTAATCCAACTACACAAACTAGTAGCAAGACTGTAACACAGCAGATGCATACTGTTAAAAGTGGAGAAACTCTTTCTAGCATTGCAAACAAATATAATACTACAGTTGATGCTATTATGAAGGCTAATAATTTAAAATCAACTAAAATTTATGTAGGTCAAAAACTCAAAATACAATGAAAAAATATTCCGTAATAATTTTTTTAATTTCAATTTTATTCATTAGCTGTACTGAACAAAGTAAGATGCCAGTATCTATAGGAAATATTAATAGTGTCATAGTAGTAGTGAGAGATGGTGTATCTAAAACTCAAGCAGCTAAAACACTCGATTCTATATTAACTCAAGAAATATATGGTATGCCACAATCAGAACAATTATTTGACGTGTCATATGTAACAGAGGGGAACCTTAATGATTTACTAAAGAAAAATAGAAATATTATCTATTTGATTATTTCAGATACAGTTAAAAAAGAAGGAATTTTTAAAAGTGAGGATGTTTTTGCAGCACCACAAACTATTTTATTTATTCGTTCCTCTAATCCCGATAGTGCACAAAAATTGATACAAAAATCAGAAAAAGTGATTTTACAAGCTCTAACTAATACTGAATTTCGCAGAATTTATGGAATAATGACTAAATCTCCAGCAATAGAGTTAAAGAAAAAAATTAATCAAAATTTTGGCATCGATTTACAACTAATAAATTTATTTTTCGAAGCTAAGTCGACAAATGATTTTATGTGGCTAAGGCTGGAAACTAATGATTATAGCCAAGCATTGATTTTCATGAAAGAACCTTATAATGCAGAAAATCAATTTAATCCTGCACATATTAGATCATGGATAGATAATACCCTTAAATTACAAATTCCTGGACAATTCGAAGGAACCTATATGAAAATAGATGACAGCGTGATTAAAGTAAAAGTGGATAGAGTGATAATTAATGACATCGAAAGAATAGTGTTTTCAGGATTATGGGGAGTAGAAGGAGATTTTATGGGTGGGCCATTTAGATCACATACATTTGTAAGTAAAGATAAATCTAGTCTAATAACAGTATATGCATATGTTTATTACCCAAATGAACCTAAAAGAGATCTAATGATGGATCTAGAAGCTATACTACACTCTATAAAATATAATTAGTATGTAACTAATGTGCAGTATAATAATTTTGCTAATTAATATTTTTAATGTAATTTTGCACTTCAAATAAAAAAAAATGACAAAAGCAGATATCATTAAGGAAATTCAGGAAAAAACTAATTTAAATAGAGACGTTATAAAAATAGTTGTGGATAATTTCATGGATATTGTAAAAGATAATATGTCAAGAGGAGAAAACATATATTTAAGAGGCTTTGGGACTTTTTTATTAAAGGAAAGAAAAGAAAAAAAAGCTAGAATAATAAGTAGAAATGAAACTATTATTGTACCACCACATTATAAACCTTTCTTTAAACCAGCTCCAGAATTTTCAAAATCAGTAAAAACAAACTTAATTATAAAGAGTAATTAAACATTTAAAAATAACAATATTATGCCGTGTGGAAGAAAAAGAAAAAGACGTAAGATAGCAACTCATAAAAGGAAAAAGAGACTTAGAAAAGATAGACACAAGAAAAAGCTACGTTAGAGTTATTAATTTTTTTATTCTTAAACTTAAAAGATGAATGATGTCGTACGTGAACTTTTCATTGATAAAAAGCAGAACAAAGTACGTATAGCTCTTACTGAAAATAATAAACTTGTAGAATTACAAGAGGAGAATGAAAATGATATATTTGCAGTAGGAGATATATTATTAGGTAGAGTAAAAAAAATATTACCAGGAGGACCAAATGCTGCCTTTATAGATGTGGGTTTCTCTAAAGATGCTTTTTTGCAATATTTTGATCTTGGTGATAATTTTTTAACTTTACAGAGTTATGTTCATGACCTTATCAGTGGAAAAAATGTTTCCATAGAATATTATAAAGACCATAAAGAGTTACCTAAAACTGCTAGTATTTCTAAAGTATTAAAGCAAGGAGATACTGTATTAGTAAAAGTAACTAAAGAACCCATAAGCAATAAGGGACCTAGAACTACAGCAGAGATAAGTATTGCTGGTAGATATTTAGTTTTAGTTCCTTTCCAAAATAAAATTTCAATTAGTCATAGAATAGTTGATCCAGAAGAAAAGAAACGACTAAAAGACATAGTAGAATCTATCAGACCTGATAAGTTTGGAATAATAGTTCGTACAGCTGCACAAGATAGGAGTTTTTCAGATTTACAAAATGATATAGAAGATTTATTAAAAAAGTGGAAAACTATTGAAAACAATTTAAAATTAGCCTCCCCACCAAAAATAATTTTTTCTGAACTAGATCGCTCTATATCTGTAGTGAGAGATATACTGAATGATAGCTTCTCATCTATCACTGTGGGAGATGTGAATTTATATAAAGAAATTACAAATTATTTAAAACAACATGCTCCTGATAAACTAGACATTATAAAACTGCATAAAGGAATAAATCCTCTTTTCGAATCTGCTGGATTAGAAAAGCAAATAAAACAATCTTTTGGTAAAAAAGTTTATCTGAAATCTGGAGTATATCTGTTTATAGAACATACTGAAGCTCTACAAGTAATAGATGTCAATAGTGGTTATAAAGGTAGTGTAAATAAAACACAAGAAGAAAATGCTCTAGAGGCAAATATGGAAGCCGCTGAAGAAGTAGCTAGACAAATAAGATTGAGAGATCTCGGAGGTATTATCATTATTGATTTCATAGATATGCACTCTAGCGAAAACAGAAAAATTCTCTATGAAAAATTAAAAGAATTAATGAAAAATGATAGGGCTAAACACACTATTTTGCCACCAACAGAATTTGGTTTGGTACAAATAACTAGACAACGTGTCAGACCTGAACTAAGCATTAACATAGAGGAGAAATGTCCCGTATGCGATGGTACTGGCGAAATAAAACCCAGTATAATTATTGCTGACGTTATTTATGATAATATTACTTATTTACTTACTACTCAACCATTAAAAAAATTGACAATATATTTAAGTCCTTATATTTATGCTTATATTAAATTTGGCTTCCCATCTATATATCTCAAATGGAAATTAAAATTCAAAAATAGAATTAAAATTTATAAAAATGATGAATATAATTTCATAGAATACCATATCTATGATGATAATGGTGAAGAAATTTTATTACAGTAATCATGGATAATAAAACATTAGAAAAAATTTCCAGATATTGTGCTATACAAGAAAGATCTAAATATGATGTAATAAATAAACTAAAATCCTACAAAGTAGATCAGGACGAGCTCCAATCATATATCGATTATTTACAAAAAAATAATTTTTTAAACGAAGAAAGATTTGTAGAGCTTTATATACGTAGCAAGATAAATCAAAATGAGTGGGGACCACTAAAAATAAAATATTCATTATATCAAAAAAATATTCCAGAAGCTGTAATAGATAGATTTCTTGATAAATATGATAAAGAATTTTTTAAATTAAAAATCAAAGAATATTTAAAAAAGCATAAAGTAGAAATAAGTAATTTATCATATGCAGAAAAAATATACTGGGCAAAGCATTTACAGCAAAAGGGTTATGATATAGAAATAATTAATGAATTGATCTTTAGTTAAATAAAAGAGAATAATTTATTAGTTATTTATTAATTATTTTATTTCAATTTTTCTTTTAATTTCGCATAATAAACTATAGTAATGTTAAAAAGAGAATTTATTTTACTAATTTTTTTGATGACTATTTTATTTGTTTTTTTAGAAAATAATGTCTCTGCTCAACGTATACTTTGGTATGGAGAATTTTCTTATGAAAAAAATTGGGATAAAGTAGTAAATGAAGATAGTATTTTAAATCAATGGTATAGTGAAATCAGCCAAACTAATAAAGAATATACTTTCCCTGAAAAGATTTCTTTAAAAATAGAAATGACTGTTTGGAATATCAATGATAGCATAACTGCATTTACTTGTGTATTAAAAAATTTAAATTTAGTTCCTGGAATTTACTATCGCAACATTAGAATAAATGAGATATACGAACCATATAAAGCATCAGTTTTTTTCACTGCAAAAAATACTATAAATCAGTTGTCAGAATCCTGTGGCAGTATATTAACAAATAAATTAGGGTATTATTATGCTGACACATGTTATTATGATTTCAGCTTTACTGATAATATAAAGTATTTTTCTTTAGATAGCTTGATTTTATTAGTTAATGAAAACATAAATAGTAAATTAGACTATTATAAAAAGCTAATTAATAATTATTATGAATTCAATATATTTTATGAAAGATCACTAAAATACATTGATACATTAATATCAGATAATCCAAGACTATTACTTTTCCATAAATATGAACTAGATGAGATAGATAAAAAAATCCAAGACATAGGAAAAATGCATCTCGTAGAAGAGCTGAAACTTTATAATAATGATCCTATAGATTTCATCAGTAAATATGACAATTTAAAAAATAAATTATTCCAAAAACAAAAAGAATTGAATGATAAAATAGAGCATATAGACAGTCTTTTGATATTAGAATCTGATAAATTTTTTAAAGAAAATAAAAAACAAGAAAGTTTAGAAAATATAAATTACGCCATACAATATAATCCAAATTCTTTTATTGCATGGAATGCATATATAAAATTTTATTTAAAAAATAGAACTTTAGACACTACTTTGTTAAAAACTGTTGAATTCATTAATAAATTTCAAAATATAAAATATGCTGATTTACCTAAATATTTGCAAGCTACAATAGACACTGTGTGGAATGCAAGTATAGAAGAGATAGATTACTTAT
>Ga0209606_1003693_pt1 | contig 15087 bp, 15 predicted proteins | sample AD_UKC057_MetaG_FD_184412 | JGI IMG/M metagenome (GOLD analysis project Ga0209606, IMG submission 184412) | Active sludge microbial communities of municipal wastewater-treating anaerobic digesters from USA - AD_UKC057_MetaG (SPAdes) (version 2) | ecosystem: Engineered > Bioreactor > Anaerobic >...
ATATCAGAATTATCGACCTTAAGTATTACCGGACCGTTTATAAGCAAAGGAACATCCTTTGCTTTTTCTTTCAGCATGATAAAATACTTACACCATATATGGTTATTAAGTTTAACCATGTTCATAGGATCATAACCGCATATTGTAAAGGAATTTTCTGTACATACCGGCTTTTTGTCAAAGAACCCGGAAAACAGCTTTTGTTTGTTAATAATAAAATCTTTCAATGATTGTTCAATTGCATCTTTACATAAATAGGTCGGCAAAACACCACAAGAGATATTTTCAGATACCAGTTCATAAACAGTCTTTTTCTCTTTTGATATGTCATGATAGAAGGGTATATCCGCTTTATGCAAAGCAAGCAAGAGCATAGCTCCGGAAAAATATGAAAGCCTGCGATTGTCAAATAAAATAGCTGAAGTATCAGAAAGGTTTTCCATGTATTTATTAATATTGTTGCTATACTTTTCCGCATCAAGCTGCTCTAAAGCTCTCAAGCCGACATATTCAGCCATTCCTTCAACAGTTTCAATACAGTACTCATAATTGATATGCTCTTTGATTATTTCTTTTCTTCTTTCTCTTGAAGCAAAGAAATCTGATAAATACTCTTTAACTTTCTTTTTATCATTTTCCTTCACTGCCTTAATAATCAGCTGGTTCTCGGCATACTTTAAAAGGATATTATCCAGGTTCAAAGGGTAATCCAGTGCTTTTAAATCATTAGGAAATCTTTTCTCACCTAATTCATACTGATATGCGTGGAACAATTCATGTACCATGTTAGCAGCAAGCATAACAGGATCTTCCTTAGAGTAATCATCTATTTTCCATATCGCTATCTGTTCATCATCATACTTAATACTAGTATTACCCAAAAAGCATTCTTCATAATCAATTGTTTTGTTTTTGAGATATACAGAGTCATTGGTATACAAAGCGAAGTGATATGCATGAAATCCATCCCATATGGATTCAAAATCTACTTTGCATATCTGTTCATAAACCTTATCATATAGAAGTCTCATATTTTAACCTAATTTCCTGATATTTACTATATAAGTATAGGATGATAAAGGTGGTTTTGCAACTTAATGATATATTTATGTGTACTATTCATGCATTATGTAAGTCAGATTTGTCATAGAAGCATAGCCATATAAGCAGGTAGGTGAATGATTCCATCTTTAATAGATACATCTTTGGTATAAAGAACATATGAATTACCTATCCTGCTGGAAAATTTATTTCTGAATTTGTCTAGTGACACATGGGATATATTCCGGCCTGATTTAACCTCAATGGGTACAACCCTCTTTCCCTCAGTAATAAGAAAATCTATTTCCATATGATTTTCCCTGTGTTCCTTATCATAACGAGAGTAAAAGTAGAGTTTATGACCATTTGATCGCAACATCTGTGCAACAATATTCTCCATAATCATTCCTTCGTTTTCTGCATCTGTTCCGTCTTTACCATATTCACATACAAGAAGGAAATTCTCGTCTGCTATAATACCGTAACATCTGTCGCTATTCTTTTTTTCAAGCCGATATAGATTTTATTGTCATCAAGAAGTTTTACAGCCTGACCGCTTGGCAGGGTATATTCTAGATTAACAAAAGAACCTTTCAGCGTATTCAGTCTTGTAACTTTTCCCATGTCTTCAATACCAAGCTTATTGAATTCCTCTATAAGCTTTTTCTGAAAGGTTCAGGAATTATCAGAACATTCTGCGCATAAGTCCTGTCCCTTATCAAGACAGCACTTTGCTATAACGCAGTCTTTACCGAACGGACGACCATGAGTAGCAATACATCCGTCACAAGTTTTAAATAGAGGGCATATAGAGCAGTTAATACCACAAATTGTTTTCAAGTATGCTTCCTCCAATTAGTTTCAAATTCCTAAGATTATTATAGTTTGCAATCTGAATTATTAACCTGTTTATATCATGTATACCAAATATAAATGAAAAACCACTTTTATCATACATAAAAGCGGTTTACTTGGTGAAGATGATTGGACTTGAACCAACGACCTCTTGCATGTCAAGCAAGCGCTCTAACCAACTGAGCTACACCTCCGTGCCTATATATATTACAATATGCTGAGCAAACCTGCAATATTAAAAGTCTGAAGATATAATAAGTTTTCACTGTCACTCATAGACTCTTCCAAAGTAATAGGCCCTCTGTTTATGGAAAACAGGGAAGTGATACCATAATTTTTCAATACCTCGGCATCTTTTGTTACTGCGCCTGATATGCATATTACAGGTTTACTATATTTTTTTGACAAAATTCCTACTCTCATTGGCAACTTTCCGTATCTTGTCTGTGCATCAGTGCGGCCTTCTCCTGTAATAACGATATCACAGTTTTTAATGGTGTCTTCTAGATCGGTATAGTTAAGGACTACATCAAACCCGCTTTTTATAACTGGTTTGCAGACTGTCATAAGGCCTCCGACTAATCCTCCTGCAGCACCTGAGCTGGGAAAATCGGATATATCCTTATCAAGCTGTTCCTTGAAAACTCTTGTAAGGTTTACAAGGCCGGCATCAAGTTCTACTACCTGAGAAGGTGTTGCTCCTTTCTGTGGGGAGAACACATAAGCTGCTCCTTCTTTACCGTAATACACATTTTCTACATCACAGGCGAATTCTATATATGCATTTTCTAATTCTTTAATAACTCCTCTGGAGTCTATGCTGTCTACATTCACCATTGCAGCACCACAGGGGTTTAATACATTCATATCCTTATCATAAAAAACCATGCCTAATGCAGCTAATGCACCCATTCCTCCATCAGATGTTGCAGTGCCTCCAAATCCTACAATGATTTTTCTATAACCTCCCTCCAGAGCTGCTCTTATTAACTGTCCAGTACCATATGAGGATGCTCTCATGGGATTAAGTTGGTTCTTAGAAATTCCTTGTATACCTGATGCGCATGCAGACTCAATAACACAAGTCTCATTATCGCCAAGTATACCAAAATATCCTGTCATTTCATTTCCAAAAACGCCTTTTACAGTAACATATTCTTTGCGTCCTTTGGTTGCAAAAACTAAACAATCTACTGTACCTTCACCACCATCAGCCATAGGATACTTGTAAACAAGACATTCCTTCATTGCATCGGTCAATGCATTGTTGATTATGTCACAGCACTTAATAGCGCTCATGCACCCTTTATATGAATCCATTGCAACTGCTATTTTCATAATTTCCCTCAAAAAAGTATTTCTTAATTTCTACTTGATAGTTGATTCCACTCTCCACATATCCGCATTATAACCCATCAAGTTGAAAAGTTCATCAGTACATTCATCAAGATTATCCATAATTCCTTTATTGAGCTTCAATTCAGCTGCTGATATGTTCTGCTTAAGTTGTTCAGTATTTCTAGCTCCTGCAAGCACTGATACTATACCTTCTCTATGCATATCATAAGCAATTGCTACTGCTGATAAAGGCTGATTAATTGATTTGGCAATATTCTTAATGCAGTTTATAGTTTGGAATATATACGGATGCAGATGCTTAAACTCATCAGATAGATACCAAACTCTTTTTAATCTGTCAGGAATTTGGTCTATACTGCTGTATTTTCCTGTGCATAGTCCCTGAGCAAGAGGGCTGTTGCATAATATCCCTATTTCTTTTTCTATGCATAAAGGTCTGATTTCATGGTCAATTGCACGAAATAGTAAATTGTATGCCATTTGATTGGTATGCACAGGTCCGAATTTTGTTATCTCGTTCAAATCCTGTATCCCGAAATTACTTACTCCTATGGCTCTTATCTTTCCGTCTTTATACAATTTTAATAAACCTTCCATTGTTTCAGAAAATGGAACAGTTCTTCTTGGCCAGTGAATCTGATATATATCAATATAGTCAGTATCAAGTCTTCTCAGACTGTCTTCGCAAGCTTTTATAACAGTATCTTTTGTAGGATTAGCGTCTGCTGTTTTAGTCGCAACTACTACCTTATCTCTTCTGCCTTTTAATGCTTTTCCCAGGACTATTTCGCTTCTTCCACTTCCGTACATTGCAGCTGTATCTATAAGGGTAATACCAGCATCTATTGCAGCATGAGTCGTCTTTATTGATAACTCGTCTTCCTGTGAACCCCATGTAGCATCATTCGAAAAGACCCATGTTCCCAATGCCATCTTTGATACAGTGATATCAGTGTTTTTGATCTTCATGTAGTTCATAAATAAAACTCCTCTGTATATGATATATATAATTATACCATCATTTACATATTGAGTTCTTTCAAGACCTTATTGCATCTTTCCAAATATGCACTATCTGTTTCTATTCCATGTAGATATCTGTCAAGGCTATCAACATCTTTAAATAATTCAGTAAGCATATCATCTGAATGTTTTTCTTTATTGCTGTGCTCGATAATTGCCTTTACTATTTTTGTCGGTTTCTTCTTCAGTTATTATTGATACTTTAGTGCTAGGATCATTATTAAATCTTTCTACAGCTCCTCTAATATATAATTCTGCGATTTCTGCATGTCTTTCCTTTTTCATTATCTCAACTGCTGCTATACATATGCATTATATTCCATTCAATCTTTAGATCCCTTCCTTCATTATTTTACTGTTTCCACTCAGTGAGAAGCATTTTCTGTAAACTTCCAGGTTTTTTCATATCTATTTTCATCTTCTATCTGTTCTTCTGTATTTTTGTATTCCATATTAGATAATTCAATACCAAAGATATGACACCCAGTATCAGACATATTGTATAGTTTAATATGAATGAGGACAGATTCTCCTGAGGAGAAAGAAGTTTTACAATTGAAAAATACTCCATGATTTTACCGCCCATTATTGCAATCGCAGCAGGTAATGAGAATATAGCCAGTGATGCTATAACAGCGGAATTTACTTTGGAGCACAGATTTGATACTAGCAATACCATAAATGAAAGGGTCAGTAGAACAAATAGGCGAAGAAGATACATTAATACAAGGTAAGATAAAATTGACACCCCAAAGGGAAATTCACTCATTATACTTTGAATAGGGGCAGAAAGGGAATGCAAGCTGCCATATACATCTATGGTATTAAGTATTTCAAATCCATAGATAATAAGCCACACTACTGTTGTCAGTATGCAGGCTGATACAGTCTTTTTTCTCCATAAAACTGATCTTCCTTTATCTGAACTGCATAAAAGGTATTTCATTTTCTGCTGATGTTCATATGCGAATACGCCTGCTATCATAACTGATGTGAATAATATAGCTATTATTCCGGTTTTCCTCTGATAACCATCAATATTCTTATTCATCAGGGCGTCAAAAACAGTACTGTCCATTATCCATAAGCTAGTACCTTTTTTGGCTTTGGCTTCTGTTTTTATAACCGAAAGATACTGAATTTTTGTAGCCCCGTTCATACTTCCTCTTTCCATTTCAGCATATGCGAGATCCATCTGTTCATCGATTTTTAGAAGAGTGTCGTCAGTTACTTCACCTGTAAACATATTTTCAAAATAAACTAAGGTTCCGTCATACTCTGATCTGTTGATTGGAGGATATGATGAAATAAATATTGCCCATAATAAAAGTACAGTAATAACAAAGATACCTTTCTGTATCCATAAGATTTTATGAAGTTCTGTAAAAAACAGCTTGAAGCGGTCAGCAAACCTGGCTCTGAGTATAAGCACTTTGTCATACAGTTTAAGTAGTGGGTTAGGAGTAGAAAATGGTTTCTTCTTATGATGTATAATAATAGAGCCAGCTGCAAAAATAACCAGGGCAGAGGGTATCATGTATGTTGTTAAAGTACTGCCGTTTATTGGGTAATCGAATATATTTATATTAAGATACCTCATATATATCCTGTTATAGTTAATCATAGCGAATATGTTAACAAACCTTAAAACAGCAATTGCATAACTGTCTGGTATCAGTGCGAAAAGGGTATATTCAGTTCCTAAGAATAAAGCTGTTATCGCTACACCCAGTGATGTATTGGAAATAGCCAGCATGAGCATATAGATTATCAAGGATATTACCCATGTCCCTACAATTTTAAATACAAAAAAGTTTATTAAAAAAGTTCCGACAGTAAAAGGCTGTGACACACCCTGGAACATGCTCATAGACTGGATGGGACGTGACATTTCTCCAAACCCGTCATATACAATACCTGCGGTTAAAAATCTACCTCCAATAAGAAAGACTGTAGCTATAACAGAACAGATTAATAGTATAAATACTCTTTTGGCTGCCAGGATTGATCTGCCTTCAGGGTAAGCGTATATTAGCGGCCATAAGCCTTTTTTCCTCTCTTGAATCAATAACAAAACAATGACCATCATATATGCTAAAATACTGTAATCTGATATGCTGTCAGTAAACAGGGCATTAATGGCAAGGTCATTATCTAATGAGATTTCCGTAATATGTATTGAAGAAAAATCATCCACAGTCTTTATAATGTTCCTGTATGAAAAGGAATTCGGATCAGAGAAAATACTAACAGTCTTCATATTTTCAGCATTTTCACTCATCATATTTAAATATTCTGGATATTCTATCAGGTAGTTTACTTTTTCTATAAGGATATTGCAGATATCGATATCAGCATATGCTTTGTTTGCAGCTTGTTCAGAAATATCAATCTTGCCGTTTTTTATGTCGTTAATCATCTGCTCGCCGTACTTTTTGTAGTAAAACTCTGCAAATTCTTCTTTGCGTTCTATATCTTTGCTATTTAGCCAATTAGGAATAAGTACAATACCTTCTGATTGCAGTTTTAAATTATTCAGATAATTGATAGCCTCTTCATTATCCATATCCCTGCAGGTATTCATTATTTCAGTATAGCGGTTTACATATTCGGGTAATGTATATTTATCATTTCCTGGAGTGAATTCCCAGAAAAAGATAAATATATTGACAAATATCAAAACTGCGATACAGACTATATTGGTTCTGGAAAGTATAATTCGTTTTAGTTCCTGCATCTTATTCCTCTTTGTGTATGATTTTTAAGTATGCTTCTTCTATATTCTTAGAAGAAGTATCCTTAAGTATCTGTTCAGGTTTCCCGCTAGATTTAATGCGTCCGTTTTTCATGAATATAACATAATCAGCTATAGATTCCACATCTGAAGTTATATGGGTGGTTATAAGGACGATTTTTGATGCTGCAAGATTCCCTATATATGTTCTGATTCTTACTCTTTCCTCAGGATCTAATCCCGCAGTAGGCTCATCAAGCATCAGAATGTCTGGTTTGCCAAGTAATGCCTGGGCTAGAAGCACTCTTTGACGCATGCCGCCTGAGAAGGAACTTAATTTTTTATGTCCTACATCAGAAAGATTGACAACCGATAGAAGCTCATTAATCTGAACTCTGGCTTCTTTTTTAGGTATACTTTTAATTTCCGCCATATAGCTTAAAAAGCCTTTTGCACTCATCTGGTCATACATGCCCTGAGACTGGGGCATAAACCCGATTACTTTTCTAAATGATCTGCCTAAATGCAATATATCCTTGCCGTCATAAAGTATCTGTCCGCTGGGGCGGGATATATTATCAGTTATGAGATGCATCAAAGTGCTTTTGCCTGCGCCATTCGGGCCTAATATGGCATATGTTCCTTCTTTAAAGGTGTAAGTGAATTTATCTAGAGCCAGTTTCTCTCCATAATTCTTGGAAAGATTCTCTATATGCAGTTCCATTTAAAGCTCCTTTCATTATCTATTATATATTCTATCAAAAAACTAATCCTCAATCTTATGGAACATCAGATTACCAGTCCCTATCTCTGATTTGTCTATGTAGTACTCAGGTTTTACATCAAAGTTGGATGTAAATATTATATATCCATCTACATCACCAACGAATCCGCCGGCTCCATACACCTTATCAAACTCAACGCTGTCTATGAGGTTGTAGTCCCAGTCGTATATGTAAAGAATCTGGTTTGAATAATCGAATTGTCCGTTAGTGTAATGAATAAGATATATATATTCAGGATAATATAAGGCGGTGCATACTCCTTCGTTTTCAAACTCTATAGATTTTATATGTTTCATCTGTTTTGTATCTATATCGAATTCATAGAATCCTTTGTTGCTAATATAGCAATAGCCTGTATTATCGTTAATATAATATGCACCAGGACCTCCCCAAGCATCCGTTAATTTTGACCAGTTTTTTGAAACTGTATAATAAGAGTATAAAGTCTTAAATAAATAGTTGTTAAGAATACTTTCAATTATATATATATTATCTTCAGCTATAGTGAAAAAACTTAAGTGCAGTATCGCATCATTTGTCAGTACTATTTCAGGCTTCGAATTATCATCCACTTTCACCCTGTAAAAGTTGTTGTCATCGTTTCCTATCGCTCCGGGAATGCCACTTTTAGTTATTATATAGTAGTAGTATCCATTATGGAAATATCCGAAATTGCTGTCATATCCCTCATACAATCTCTTAACCGTCATATGATTGCTTCCGTTCATATCCATGCAGTATATATTATTCCAAACTTTATAGTAAATTTTGCCATCATAATACCCGATTGGCGTAGTACCTATATATGAATTGCAGTCTTCAGAATTGTGGGAGCAGTCAGGTTTATTGCATAACCTGATATATTTTGTATTTCCTTTCTCTGAATAGTATAAATAACCGTCAAAGGAACAGTAATATGTTCCATACGGCGTCTCAAGGTATTTCCCTATAGTAACCCCTTGTTTTGATGAAGTGTAGTATGAATCCGGCTTTAAACCGTCAGTATTTATTTTCCCGATAGCAGGAGATTTGGTTTCTGTATTAAATAGGCTGTTTTCTGAAGATAAAGGCTTATTGCAGGATGACAGGCATCCTGCAATAAGCAATATTATTAATAAAATGCTTATCTTTCTAATCATATCTGCTCCTAATATAATGCTGTAGTATACACAGTGGTTACTACCATAAGATAGGAGTAGGCGCAATGTGTAAAATAATAATTTGTGCCATTAGTTGTTGTTGCAAGGCCAACAAAAGAGGTTTGTGGAAAAGCTATGCTAGAACCTTCATACACAGTTGAATAACCAAATTCTTTATAGGTATAATCTAAAATAATATTAACCTTAGATGGACCAGCATAACTGATTTCGCCTCTTATATAATTAGAACTAAAATAGGAACTGCAATCATAGTTATATCCATTGTATGTGCTCTCATAATAGTCTGATGATGCAGATACTGGAATGATGCTGAAGGATAACAGTATAACCAGTACGATTAATAGGGATGTGTTTTTTATATATTTAAATTTCATTTTATTATTTCCTTTCTATTCTTTTCTATTCTTTTAATATTTTTATTACATGTATATTAAGGTGCATAAACATTATGCTTATTCACATTAATGAACATATCGTATAAAGCATTTGAATGTTATTTCCATAGCAAATCTCCTTGTATATTAATCAGCAATAATGCTGGCTTTTTAAAATCCTTTTTCTGTGGCTTCATAGTATAACTTGGTATTACTGTTGTCAAGGAGCTTTTATCTGTTAATGGTAAACTGTCCTTATCAGGTCAGTTTTGTATTTATCAGTCCTCAATCTTATGGAACATCAGGTTACCGGTCCCTATCTCGGATTTGTCTATGTAGTAATCGGGTTTTTTACTCCAACAAGATGAATATATAATGTAATCACCAACATCAGTAACAAAACCTCCTATTCTGTTGGGTACAACATGGTCGAACTTAATGCTGTCTATAAGATTGAAGTCCCAGTCATATATATACAGTATCTGATCTTGCATTGGATTTACACGGGGATCATCACTAAGCTCGTGAATGAGATATATGTAGTCTGAATAAAATCTAGCTCCACATATTCCGTGATTGTCAAATTTGATTTCTTTTTCCAGCGCAATTTCATTAGTTGCGACACTATATTTATATATCCCTTCATTTGCACGATAGCAGTATCCATAATCCTCGTTAAAGTAAGTAGCACCATAACCTGACCAGTAATCAGTAATCTTCGACATTGTTTTTGTTTCAATTGAGAATGAGTACAAATAACAACCAGGACTGGTAACAAAGTTATTTATCGTTAGGTAAATACTCTCATCTGCAACAAAAAACATTTGCGCATTTAGTATAATGTCATCTGTCAGAACAATCTCAGGTTTTGAATTGTCGTCAATCTTCACTCTGTATAGATTATTGTCTACATTGCCAGGTGATCCAGGGGTACCGCCTTTAGTAATTATATAGTAGAAATAACCGTTATGAAAATAACCCAAATTTGGGTCAGGAAATTCATATAAGGTTTTTAATCCCATGTGATTGGTTCCATCCATATCCATACAGCTAAGTGAATTGTTTGATACATAATAAATCTTATTTTTATAATAACCTATTTTATATGCACTTGTATATGCATTACAGTTTGCTGTACTGTGATTGCAATCTGGTCTGTTGCATAATTTGACATATTTCGTATTTCCTTTTTCAGAGTAATAAATATACCTGTCCGAATCGAGAGTGTATATGCCATAAGGAGTCTCAAGATATCTTGCAACAGATGACTCTGCTTGTCTAAGGGATGTGTAGTATTCTTCTGGTTTTAAGTTTTCTGGATCAATTTTCACATAAGAAGAAAATTCGTTTCCAGCATTATGAGGATTACTTTCTAAAGGGGAAGGTTTGCTGCAGGACACAAGCATCAAACATGATGCTATACATCCTGCAACAAGCACTAGTGTTAATAATATGCTTAACTTCTTAATCATATCTGCTCCTAACTTAATCCTACGAAATATACTGTGTTTGGAGAGATTGTGTATGTGTGATTAGACCATTCAAATGATTGAACTGGGCTAGCAATTGCACCTGCATAAGCAAATGATTTTACAAATGTAGAGGTTACACTCCCTTCGACATAAACTTGATAATAAAAGTCATATAACCTATATCCAACCTCTACACAAATCCTGTTAGGTCCTGCATAACTCATTTCGCCATATACTTCATCATAAGTAAATTCGGAACAGCAGTCATAGTTAAATCCAATGTATGTGCTCGAATAATAGTCTGATGATGCAGATACTGGTATGATGCTATAAGATAGCAGTATAATCAGTATAATTAACAGGGATGTGTTTTTTATATATTTTGATTTCATTTTATTATTTCCTTTCTGTTTTTTTTGTTCTCTAATATTTTTAATTTCATGTATATTAAGGTGCATAAACATTATGCTTATGTACCTTAATGAACATATCGTATAAAGCATTTGAATGTTATTACCATAGCAAATCTCCTTGTATATTAATCAGCAATAATGCTGGCTTTTTGAAATCTGTTTTTCTGTAGCTTCATAGTATAACTCGGTATTACCGTTGTCAAGGAGCTTTTATCTGTTAATTGTAAGCTGTCCTTATATCAGGTCAGCTTCGCATTTATCAGTCCTCAATCTTATGAAACATCAGATTACCTGTCCCTATCTCTGATTTGTCTATGTAGTACTCAGGTTTTACATCAAAGTTGGATGTAAATATAATATACCCATCTACATCACCAACGAATCCGCCGGTTCCATATACCTTATCGAACTCAACGCTGTCTATGAGGTTGTAGTCCCAGTCATATATGTAAAGAATCTGATTTAAAAAATTGAATGGTTCGTTAGTGTAATGGATAAGATATATATAGTCAAGATAATATAAAGCACTGCATATGCCTTCGTTTTCAAACTCTAAAGCTTTCATTTGTTTCATCTTTTTTGTATCTATATCTATTTCATAGAACCCTTTATTGTTAATATAGCAATAGCCTGTATCATCATTTATGTAATATGCGCTAGGACCTCCAAAAGCATCTGTCAATTCGGACCAGCTTTTCGAAATTGTAGAATAAGAATATAACGAAACAAATTTTGAGTTATCAGGAATATTTGCAATTATATATATATTATCTTCGTCTATCGTAAACAGGGACATTTTCAGTATCACATCATTTGTCAGTATTATTTCAGGCTTTGAATCATCATCCACTTTTACTCTGTATAGGTTGTTGTCATCGTTTCCAATTGCTCCGAGACAACCGCCTTTTGTTATTACATAATAAAAGTATCCGTTATGGAAATATCCGAAATTGTTGTCATATCCATCATACAAAGTCTTTATTCTCTTATGATTGCTTCCGTCCATATCCATGCAATTTATGTTATTCCAAACTTCATAATAGATTTTGCCATTATAATACCCGATCGGCGCGGTACCTATATATGCGTTGCAATCCTTAGAACTATGGGTGCAGTCAGGTTTGTTGCACAAAGTGATATAATCCGTGTTTCCTTTTTCTGAATAGTATAAATAGCCAAGAAAGGAACAGTAATATGTTCCATATGGTGTCTCAAGGTATTTCCCTATAGTAATTCCTTGTTTTGATGAAGTGTAATATGATTCAGGCTTTAAACTATCAGTATTAAGGTTTCCAATAGAAGAAGATTCGTTTTTAGTATTACTGGGGTCACTTTCTAGAGGTGAAGACTTATTGCAGGACGCAAGCATCAAACATGATGCTAGGCATCCTGCAATAAGCGCTATTATTAATAATATGCTTATCTTTTTAATCATATCTGCTCCTAAAATAATCCCACAGAATATACCGTATTTACTCCAATAAGATATGAGTAGTAGCAATGTGTAAAATACCAACCTGTGTTAATAGTTGTTACGATACCAACAAATGAGGTTTGTGGAAAAGCTATCCTAGAATCTGTATACACAGTTGAATAACCAGATTGCATGTAGTTAAAATCTTGGATAACATTTATCTTAGATGGACCAGCATAACTCATCTCGCCACTCAAATAATTTGAACTAAAACTGGAACTGCAATTATAGTTATATCCATTGTATGTGCTCTCGTAATAGTCTGATGATGCGGATACTGGAATGATGCTGTAGGATAGCAGTATAAGCAGCATTATTAATAATGATAAACTTTTTTTATAATTTAATTTCATTTTATTATTTCCTTTCTATTCTTTTAATATTTTTATTACATGTATATTAAGGTGCATAAACATTATGCTTATTCACCTTAATGAACATATCGTATAAAGCATTTGAATGTTATTTCCATAGCAAATCTCCTTGTATATTAATCAGCAATAATGTGGGCTTTTTGAAATATGTTTCTCTGTGGCTTCATAGTATAATTTGGTATTACCGTTGTCAAGGAGCTTTTATCTGTTAATTGTAAGCTATCCTTGTATCAGGTCAGCTTTAATTTGTATTAGTCCTCAATCTTATGGAACATCAGATTACCGGACCCTATCTCGGATTTGTCTATGTAGTAATCGGGTTTCTCATTAAAGTTGGATGCGAATATTATATACCCATCTATATCACCTACGAAGCTACCTAGTGTAGATTTGCCATACACCTTATCGAATTTAACACTGTCTATGAGATTGTAGTCCCAGTCATATATGTAAAGAATCTGATTCGTAAAATCCTGTGTTTTACTGTTGCAATGTATTAGGTATATATAATCAGGATAATATAAGGCACTGCATATGCCTTCGTTTTCAAACTCTAAAGCTTTCATTTGTTTCATCTCTTTTGTATCTATATCTATTTCATAGAACCCTTTATTGTTAATATAGCAATAACCTGTATCATCAATTATGTAATACGCGCTAGGGCCTCCAAAAGCATCTGACAATTCGGACCAGCTTTTCGAAATTGTAGAATAAGAATATAACGAAACAAATTTTGAGTTGTCAGGAATATTTGCAATTATATATATATTATCATCGTCTATCATAAACAGGGATATTTTCAGTATCGCATCATTTGTCAGTACTATTTCAGGCTTTGAATCATCATCTACTTTTGCTCTGTAAAGGTTGTTATCATCGTTTCCTATTGCTCCGAGACAGCCGCCCTTTGTTATTACATAATAAAAGTATCCGTTATGGAAAAATCCGAAATTGCTGTCATATCCCTCATACAAAGTCTTTACTCTCTTATGATTGCTTCCGTCCATATCCATGCAGTATATATTATTCCATACTGCATAGTAAATCTTATTATCATAATATCCAATTCCAATTGCCGATCGACTTATATATGCATTACAGTCCATAGAATTGTGATTACAGTCAGGTTTGTTGCATAACCTGATGTATTTTGTGTTTCCTTTCTCTGAATAATATAAATAACCATCAAAGGAACAGTAATATGCTCCATATGGTGTCTCAAGGTACTTCCCTATAGTGATTCCTTGTTTGAATGAAGTGTAATATGATTCAGGCTTCAAATTATCAGTATTAAGGTATCCAATAAAAGAAGATTCATTTCCGGTATTAATAGGATTACTTTCTAATGGTAAAGGCTTATTGCAGGACGCCAAACATACTGCAATAAGCGCTATTATTAATAAAATGCTTATCTTTTTAATCATATCTGATCCTAAAATAATCCCACGGAATATACCATATTTGATCCTATAAGGTATGAGTAGTAGCAAGATGTAAAGTAATAATCTGTGTTAATAGTTGCAATAATACCAACAAATGAAGTTTGTGGAAAAGCTATCGCTGATCCTGTATGCACAGTTAAATAACCAGAACGCATGTAGGAATAATCTATGGCTATATTTATCTTGGTTGGACCAGCATAATTCATCTCGCCACTTAATTCATTTGTATCAAAGTTAGATCCGCAATCATAATTGTAATAATTATATGTGCTCTCATAATAGTCTGATGATGCAGATACTGGTATGATGCTGTAGGATAGCAGCATAACCAGTATGATTAATAAGGATATGTTTTTTATATAATTTGATTTCATTTTTTTATTTCCTTTCTATTCTTTTCTATTCTTTTAATATTTTTTGATTTCATGTATATTAAGGTGCATAAACATTATGCTTATGCACCTTTTTACATATTGTATAAAGCATTTGAATGTTATTCCCATAGCAAATCTCCTTGTATATTAATCAGCAATAATGCTTGCTTTTCAAAATCTGTTTTTATGTGACTTCATAGTATAACT
>Ga0209606_1003697_pt1 | contig 15083 bp, 5 predicted proteins | sample AD_UKC057_MetaG_FD_184412 | JGI IMG/M metagenome (GOLD analysis project Ga0209606, IMG submission 184412) | Active sludge microbial communities of municipal wastewater-treating anaerobic digesters from USA - AD_UKC057_MetaG (SPAdes) (version 2) | ecosystem: Engineered > Bioreactor > Anaerobic >...
TGAGCGGCTGGACCCTGCTCAATCCCGCGCCGGGACGCGTGTCGAGCTTTGAGACGGTCGGGGCGTCGGTGGTGCTGCGCGTGGCCTATGCGTCCGGGGTTTCAATCTGGACGCTTCCGTCCTCCGGCGCATGGGAAACGGCCGGCAACTGGAACGTGCCGCCGGCCGACGCGCCGGGGACGGCCGTCCGATTCGACGACGCGATCAGCGCGCCCGCCACGGTGACACGCAGCGCGCCGTCGACGCTCGGCGCACTGACCTTCAATAACGCCGCAGCCTATACGGTTGAGGGCACGGCGCTGACGCTCGCCAACAACGGCAGCGCACCGGCCGTGATCGCATCCGAGCGCGGCACGCACACGCTGACGGCACCGCTTGTGCTGACCAGCAACGCGCTGATCCAAGCAGCGGCCGGCGCGGCGGTCGCCCTCAACGGCGGCGTCAACGGCGGCGTGCCGCTGACGGTCGCAGGTCCCGGCACACTCGCCGTGCCGGACACGGCTGGTCTGGGCATCAGCGCGCTCGACTTGACAGCCGGCGGCATGCTGGCCGTCTCGAACAGCGCGACACTGTCGCTGCCGGTCACGCTCGGCGCGGGCGGCGGCGGCGTCGCGCCCGGCCACGATCAGACGGTGGTAGTGGAAGCCGCCGTCACCGGTCAGGGACCGTTCATCAAGGACGGCGCGAGCTTCCTGATGCTGACCAACGCCAACGCGCTCTACGCGGGACCGACTCAGGTCAAAGGCGGCACGCTGCGCCTCGACAAGCTCCCGGTCGGCGGCGGGTTGATTTTGGGGTCGGGCACCCTGCACTATATCGGCGGTGCGGCCGCAGCGGGCGGTTACACGCTCGACACCGGCGACGGCACACGCGCGGCGGTGCTGCGGACCGAGGGCGACATCACCTTCACCGGCAAGGCGGAGGCGCTGTCCGGCGCACTGGTCAAGACCGGCGCGGGAACGGCCACCTTCATGGCGGCGGGCCTGAATGTGTTCAATACCGGCCCCGGCGCGGGTGCCAGTCACAATGTGCTGGACATCGGACCGAACGGCGAGAGTCCGACGACCGGCTTTGGCGGTTTCAACGTGGCGGACGGCAAGGTGGTGATCGGCGGACAGGGACAGACCAACCTGTTCAACGGGCTTGTCGTGGTCGGCCTCAACAGCACGGCCGAGGCGGATGCCGAGACCGCCGGCACGCTGGAAGTGGTCGGCGGCAGCACCGAGATCGCCAGCGAGCTGATCATCGGGCGCAGCAACGGCACGACGGTGACCGCGCCGACGCCCCGCGCCTCGACCCTGCGCATGCGCGGCGGCGAGATGACCGTCGGCGCGCTGGTGCTCGGCCGCGCGCTTGAGCCAGAAGGCCATCAGTCGGCACCGCGCTTTGAGCTGTCGGGCGGGCTGCTCACCGTGCGCGGGCCGTGCCTCTGGCCCGAACAGGCCGGCGCGAACGCCACCGTCACGATCAGCGGCGGCAAGCTGGACCATCTGGCGCAGGACAACGCGAGCGTGCGGTGCGCCAATTTCGGCGGCGACGTGACGCTGACGCTTTCCGGCAGCGGCGAGCTGATCAGCGCCCGCAAGCTGCTGCTCTGCTTCGGCGCGAACAGCACCACGACAGTCAATCTCGACGGCGGGGTGCTCAGGGTCCAGAACATCGAGAAGGGCGGCAGCGGTCTCTCCGGCGTGGTCCGTTTCAACGGCGGCACCTACTGTCCGACTCAGATCGGCGTGTTGCAGGCGCTCACGGCTGCGACGGTTGGGGCGGGCGGCGCCGTGTTCGACCTTTCTGAGATCGACACCTACACGGTCGCGCAGGTGATGACACACGACGCGGCGCTGCCCGGCGCCGACGGCGGTCTGACCAAGACCGGCGCGGGACGCTTGATTCTCAGCGGCAAGCAGGCGTACGACGGGCCGACGGTGATCGAGGAGGGCACGCTGAGCCTCGCGCTCTCCGGTGGCGTCTCGAACGTCACGGCGCTCAGCGCGGCACCCGGCGCGGCGCTGGAACTCGATGCGGGCGGCGTGCAGACCGTGGCGCTGGCCGGGCTCACGTTGGGAACGGCCGCTCCGGCTGTTCCGGCCGCGCTTCACTTGACCTTCGCGGCCGACGGCTCGGCGCACGATCTGCTGGCGGTTGATGGTCCGGTCACGCTGGGCGAGGTGGACCTCACGCTGAGGGTGGCGGGCTCTTCGGACGTCTTCTCCCGCAACGGCACCTACACGCTCATCACCTACACCGGCAGCGATCCGAGCGTGGCGGGGCTGCGCGTGACGAATCCGCTCTACGGCAAGGCCTACACCTTTGCCGCGGCGGGCGGCGCGGTGACGCTGACGGTCGCGGGCGACACGTCAGGCGCTTCCTCGGTCTGGAGCACGGACGGCAGCGGCGCGTGGGAGCAGGCGGGCAACTGGACACTGCTGCCGCTCAACGCGGCGGGCAGCCGCGTGCGGTTCGACAGCGCGATCACGGCGCCGGCGACAGTAACGGCGGCGAACGCCGTGACCGTGGGCGAGACCTATTTCAACAACGCGCAGGCGTACACGGTCGCCGGATCGGCCGGGCTCACCTTTGACAACGGCACCGCCACGCAGGCGGTCGCCAAGGTCGAGCAGGGCAGCCATGCGTTCACGCTGCCGGTCACGCTCGCCGAGGCCGGGCTCACGGTGGACACGGCGGACGAAACGGAGTTGATGTTCGGCGCAACCGCAGGCACCGGTCCGCTGATTAAATCCGGCGCGGGCGTGGTGGCGTTCGCCCAGCCGGGCACTCGTACCGGGCGCACCGAGATGAGTCAGGGCGTGCTGGTGTTCAAGGACGGCGGCAATCCCGGAACCGGCGAAACGGTCATGCAGGGCTCGGCCGGCATGCGCGTCATGGGCGGCGCGGCGGCGGAGCTGCCCGGCCCGCTGACCATCAAGAGCGGCTTCAATGTCAACGTGCAGGACCACGATCTGGCCTGGACCGGCGACCTGGCGTGGCAGTCGACGGCGGCGCAGTTCAATAAAGTCGGCACCAACCGCTTGATTCTCGCCGGCAGCGGCGTGAGCGCGGGGTCCTCCGTGCTGAACGTGCGCCAGGGCGAGCTGGCCTTCGCGGACGGCGCGGCGTATGCGTTTTCGGCTGCGTCGCAGGAGACGATCAAGCTGGGCGGCGAAGCCGGAATGAAGACGGCGCTGACCATCGAGGAGGGTGCGACGCTCGAGGCGGGCGGCATCTCCGCGCGCTGCGACAGCAGCGGCGTGGCGGGCGGCGACGCGCTGATCGTTCAGAACGGCGGCGACGTTTATCTGTCAAACGGCAACGCGCTCTTTGTGCGGCATGACGGTACCGCGCCCGCAACGTACGTGATGAATGGCGGCACGCTGGAGATGCCGCAGACGTCGTGGGCCAACCTGGGCTACTACGGTCCCGGCCTCGTGAAGGTCAACGGCGGCGTGATGCGTCTCGGGCGCGTGGCGCCGGGGTATCAGACGCGCGACGCGTCATTCGGCAAAGGGTCGGTGCATGTCACGGTCAACGGCGGGCGGCTTGAGGCTGCGGGTTCCTGGTCGTGGATGAGCGACGGCCACGCGCGGCTGACCGAGGTCACGGTGAACGGCGGCACGCTGGCGCTGCCGGTGACCCGCACCTACGGAACGAACGCGGCCAACTGGACCAGCCTGACGCTCGACGGCGGCACGCTGGAACTCTTGGGGCCGGCGCTGGACACGTCGGCCACGCACGACACGCTCGCCGGCGCGCGGCGGGTGGCGCTCGGGCCGCGCGGCGGCACGGTCTACACGCGCGGCATGGAGGCGGCCGTGGCGCAGAATGTGGCGTCGCTGGCCGCGACCGGCGGCTTGACGGTCGTCGGCGGCGGCACGCTCACGCTGGCCGGCACCAATGCGGTGCGCGGGCTTGTCGACGTGCAGGAGGGCACACTCAAGGCGCGTTTCGCGCACAACGGGCTGCCCGGCATGCCGGTCTTCTGGCACCGGCTCGACGCCGACGCGCTGCTGGCGGATGCGACCGGGCACGGTTTCGACATGAAACAGGCAGGAGCCGGCGCGCAGACGCTGGACCGGTTCGGCGAGCCGAACGCGTACGCCTTTGACAATAACGTGAACTTCCAGATTCCTCACTCCGCGCTCTACGCGATGACGACCTCGTTCACCGCATCGGCGTGGATTTATGTGACGGCGTACACCGGCGGTTCCGAGCAGTCAATCCTCAGTTCGCGCTATGACTCCGGCACGCGGACCTTCGAGTTCAAGCTGAACGGCAGCGGCGAGCTGCGTCTGCTGGAACACAGCTCGGGCGACTGGTGGCAGGACATCATCACCGACGCCAAAGTGCCGCTCAGCCAATGGGTGCACGTCGCGGCGTCGGTTTCGCCCCAGGGCGCGAGGCTCTACATCAACGGGGCGCCCCAGAGCATGAAGTCACAAAATCCCACAGGTGTCTACACGGGGATCGGCTGGCCGTGGCCCGGCGACATCCGGCTGGCGCCGACCGCGTCGACGGCCGGGATGCTGATCGGGCGGTCACATCCGACAGTGGCCGGTCGTTTGAGGGGTTCGCTGGATGACGTGATGCTCTATGACCGTGTGCTGACTGACGACGAGATCGCCCAACTCTATGACGGCAGTGCGTCGCGGCGTGTGGCGGTGCGCGTGGCGGGCTTGGGCGTACTCGATCTGACCGGCGCGACACAGGCCGTCTCGGAGGTCTCGGGCTGCGGATATGTCGTCAACGGCACGCTGGCGGTCGAGGAGCGCGTCGCGGCGGGCGATGACGACACGACTGCGGCGGGCGCGGTGCTGTCGATCGCCAACCTGACGCTCGGCACGAACGCGGTGTATGCCTGTTCGTTCGACGGCGCGGTAAACGACACGGTCGAGGTCGCGGGGCTGCTGACGGTGGACGGTGCGGGCGCGATCGACTTCGGTCGCACGGAGGCCGATCCGGTGATGCGGTCGTTCACAGCCACGGTCATGACATACGGCACGGTCAGCGGCGCGGCGAATTTCGCGGGCTGGCGCGTGACCGGTCTCGGTCGCGAAGGTTATCAGGCGACGGTCAGCGCTGCGGATGGCGAAGTCGTGGTCACCGTGAAGGCGACCTTCGGATCCGTGCTCTTGCTCAAATAAAGGGGCAGCATGAAACGAATTCAGGGGGCGCTCGCGCTGTTGTGCGCGGCCGCCATGCAGGTATGTGCCGAGCGCGTGGATGTCGGGGCGTGTTATGCCGAGTGGGCGGACGGTCGTTTGGCGGTCGGCAATGCGCAGTTCGAGCGTGCGTGGGTGGCGGGTGATGCCGGGCTTGTGCCGGTATCGTTCGTGCTGAAAAACCCCGACACCGAGTGGCTTGCGGGCGCGGCCCGCCAGACCAAGGCGGCCGGCGTATTGGCGGTCAAGGCGGCGTCAGCGCGCCGCAGCGCGGTCGGCGCGGAGGGCCTCCGCGTGGCGGTCACGGCCGGCCGGTCCGCACGGCCGTCCGTGCTGTGGGTCTTCCCGGCGGCCTCGGGCGCGCTGATCGAGCGGTCAGACGCCGAACGGGCCGCAGTGACGGCGGACGCGGCGGGCGCCAGCGGCATCGAGGTGGATCCGCCGCGGCGTGAGACCCGCCAGGCGGCGGCGGGCGCGGCCGGCGCGGAGACGCTCGCGCTGGCGCCGCAGCACCTGCGCGCGGTGCAGGTCGCGCTGATGGACCAGACCGACAACCATAACGAGCTGGTCTGGGAACGCGAGTGGCTGCTGATGCCCAACGAGGCGCCGTTTACTGTGCAGGGGTGTGTCCTGATTGTCGAAAACACGTTGGACGGCTCCGGTCTGGCCTTCCTCAAACTGGCGCCGCTGCCGCATGCCCGCCAGGAGCGGGACGCGACCGATTTTGCGGTGCATGCCGGGCGGCGCGCGGTCTCGCTGCTCTTCAACGGCTATCCCGTGGCCGCGTTGGGGTATCGCGGCGGACGCGCGGGGCGCACGCGCGCGCTGCACGCCTTTCAGCGCTGCCTGCGCGAGGTCCGGCCCGGCCGTGACGGACTGTTCCTCAGCAACACCTGGGGCGACCGCTCGCGCGACGCGCGCATCAACGAGGCGTTTCTGCTGAAAGAGGTCGAGTCCGGCGCGGCGCTCGGCGTGGATGTGGTGCAGATCGACGACGGCTGGCAGAAAGGGCGGTCCGCGAATTCGGTCGCCGCGCGCGGCAAAGGCGTCTGGAACGGCTACTGGGCGGCCGACCCGAATTTTTGGGAGCCCGATCCCGCGCGTTTTCCCGGCGGGCTGGAGCGGGTGGTCAAGGCGGCGCGCGACCGCGGCATGAATTTCGGGCTCTGGTTCGGACCGGACTCCAGCGGCAATGCCGCCAACTGGCAGCGGGATGCCGATCACCTGCTGGCGTTTCACCGCGCGCTCGGCATCAACTATTTCAAGATCGACTCGATGAAGACGCACAACGCCGAATCGCTGCAGCGTCAGCGCGCGATGTTCGACCGCATGCTGGAGGGGTCCGGCGGGGCGATGGTCTTCGACCTCGACGTGACGGCCGAGATCCGTCCCGGCTACTTCGGGCTGCCCGACATCGGCCCGCTGTTCGTCGAGAACCGTTACACCGACTTCCACCGCTACTGGCCGCACCAGACCTTGCGCACGCTCTGGTCGCTGGCGCAGGTGGTGGATCCGCTGCGCCTGCGCATCGAGGTGCTGAACAACGCGCGCAATGCGGAGAAATACAAAGACGATCCGCTGGCGCCGGCGCGCTACAGCCCCGACACGCTCTTTGCCGTCGCGATGATGGCCAGTCCGCTGGGCTGGTTCGAGGTCTCCAATCTGCCGGCCGCGTACGCGGCGAATATGCGGCCGCTGGTGGCGACTTGGAAAGCCGAGCGGGCACGGATGCACGGGGGTGCCATCGTGCCGGTCGGCGACAAGCCCGACGGGGTCGCGTGGACCGGTTTTGTGTCGGCCGCGGCGGACGGCAAGGGCGGCTACGCGCTGCTCTTCCGCGAATTGAACGACCGGCCCGAGTATACGCTTGATCTTGACGGACTGGTCTCGGGCGCGACCCGCGCGACCGTCATCGGCGGGCGCGGCACTGCCAAGCTGGGCGGCGGCACGCTGACCGTCGCCGTTCCGCAAAAACTCGATTTCGTCTGGATGCGTCTGGAGCCGTGAGCGCGCGAGAACTTGTGGGTGCTGCTGCGGCGGCTGGCCGTGCGAATCTCGGAGAGTGCCAGCCGCGCCCTTGCCAAGCGAATGGCGTGTGCCAGTTGTTCAGGATTCTCATCCTCGGCCAGATCAATCAGCATAGCCATAGGCTTGCCGTTGTTCGTGATCAACGCCATGCCGTAGGCCGCTAAAGTCTCTCTGACCAGCTTGGGCGCTTTGAGATCTTTTATGGCTAAATAATTCATGATCTGATGATAATCTGATAATCATGGGATTGTCGAGGCCATTGTCGCGTCTCGGCGTTCGAGGGGGGCATCCCCGATTCACTTGTTTGGATCAGGCGATGTCCTCTCCCGGGCACGTGAATCGGGGGATGCTTCCGACCGCCGACAGCGCGGGGAAGCGGGTTGAGTAATCGGCGGGTGGCCGGGGCTACCAAGATTCCGCGTTTCCAGCGAAAAACATGCGCTCAATGCGCCCCCTCCCGGCCATCAACCGATTACGCGGGTTGATCTGGGCGGAAACGTTGGAGCCCCTGTCAGACGTGCGTGTCTCGCCGCCGGAAGCGGATGTCGGGCTTGCGCTGCACAGTGTGCCGCAGGGCGGCGGCCAACACTTTTATCATTCGGCTTGCGAGGTGCCGGACTGCGCGGCGGAGGTTGTCCTGCCCTGGCGCGAGTTCATGTGTGCCGATGGGCAGCTTTTTGACGCGCAGGCGACCGCATGGGTCAATTTGCAGGTCTGCCGTCCTTCCGGGCGGCTGACGCGCGGCATGGCCGTCGAGATTGAAGCGGTCGATACCGTCGCCTTGAAACGCTTATTCTGAATAAATCAGTATACTGATAGAAAATTCAGTAAATTACTGTATTTAATCATATTGACTTTAATGACACATAAAGCGCACAGTATTTTTGATACCCGAAGCTGTTGTCGCGAGACTCCGGCACTGAGTGATGTTCCGGAAGTGAACGGCAGGGCACATGGAGGGCCTGTTCATGCAAGCAAATGTTCGGTGCCGCTTGGTCGAGATCGTACTAGGAGCTGCGTGTTTGGGCATTGTTTTATCGTCAGTAGGTGCTGTCGCTGAGCGGGAGGTTTGGAGCGGCACGGTTGCAGAACGTGGGGCACGGGCCTCAGCGGTCCCCACCCCGGGGATTTGGCGTTCAACTCCGGTGTTGCCGCCGGCTGGACCCGTCGTGCCGGTAGAAGAGAGCGCCGCACACATTGCGGTGAAATTCCGGGCAGGCACACGGGCAGCCGAGCTGCTACGCGCTTCCGATCAACACATCCGCTCCAGCTTGGCGACACACGCTCAGGAAAGCGAGGTTGGGCCGTTGTTGACCCGGCATGGCGCGATTGCGATACGGCCTGTGTTCTTACGGTCACGACGGGGCGAGAATCTTCCTGGCGGCCGTGTGCCTCTCGCAGCGCATCCCGCAGCAGAAACACAGCGCGATGCACTCTTCCGCTGGTGCAGGATCACCCTTTCCGACCCTTCTGAAGCGACGCAAGCGCTTGCCGGTCTGAGTGCCGATCCTTCGGTCGAGTCCGCCGAACTGGTGCGAGAGTGGAGATTGGCCGACGTCTTCGATCCGCCGATAACGGGTCTGCCAGATGGGACAACCGATCCGGCCATAGGCCAGCAATGGCATCTCGATTCCTGCCGGATACAGCAAGCGTGGAATCACCTCAAGTCGAGCGGTTTGTACCCTGGAGGGCGTCGCGACGTTGTGGTGGCGGTGATCGATTCAGGGGTGGACTATTCGCACGAAGAATTGGCAGGAAACATGTGGCATAATGCCGACGAGATCGCCGGCAACAACATTGATGACGACCAAAACGGGTTCGTCGATGACGTCCACGGAAGTTGCGTGGTGTCGGACGGACGAAGCCACTCGGGTGATCCCATTGACTTGCACGGACACGGCACACATGTCGCGGGTATTATTGCAGCACAGGCCTTCAACTTGTTGGGCGGTGCGGGTGTAGCTTTCAACGTTCAGATTATGGGTGTCCGGGCGGCGCAGTACAGCGGCACGCTCACAACCACTGACATTGCTGAAGGCGTACTCTATGCGGTCGACAATGGCGCGGAGGTCCTCAACATGAGCTTCGGCGGCTACGCGCGTTCGCAGATGGTCGAAGACGCGCTGGCTGTCGCGCTCAACGTGGCGGTACTGGTGGCGGCGGCGGGCAATGATGGTCTCAGCGCATGGGAATATCCGTGCTACCCTGCGGCGCTTCCGTATGTGCACGGGGTAATGGCGACGACGCCCGACGGGAAAATCGCCTGGTTTTCCAACACCGGCTACGATCTGGGGGCACCGGGCGAGAGCATCTACAGCACACTTCCGGGCAACCAGTATGCGGCATGGAGTGGCACCTCGATGGCAGCGCCGGTCGTTTCGGGTATCGCGGCGCTGATGCGGTCGTACTACTGGCAGCGTGACATCTACTCGTCGCGCTTTCTCATGGGCGGCCTCTGGGCTGCGGGTATGGACGAGAGCGGGCGTGGCACCGTCGTGAACGCTTACCGGGCGCTAACGGAACTTCCGCAACCGGGCGTCAGGCTGCTGGAGAACTGGCTGTTCGATGACACCGGCATCGATTCCGATAATGATGGCGACGGTCGCGCCGACTCCGGCGAAACGCTGAACGTGGCGATCGAAGTGATCAACCGTTCAGGGCTGGCGAGCAACGTTGTGGCGACGCTGCGTGCGCGGGCGGAAGGCGCGGCGTTTGACGACCCTTACGTCACCATATTAACAAACACGGTGAGCTTCGGCAGCATTGGGCCATTCAATCTTGCGGACAACGGGTTCATCTACGACGTTGGCGGGGTGATCCGCGGTGTTCAGCGACCGTTCGTGTTTCACATTTCTGAAAACTGTCCCAACGACCACGTCATCGCATTCGAGTTGACCTTTACGTTTCGAGACGGGTGGGATTCTGAAAATACGTCCGAGTACACGCGGGTTGACCGCTTCACGATTATCGTTCAGCGGGGCAGGAATCTGCCCAATGTGATCGCGGCCGGCACGACGCTCACGTTGGACGCGAGCGATTACTGGATCGTGGGCGGGCCTGTTTTGGTTGAAAGCAATGCCGTTTTGAGAATCACGGAAGGAAGCCAGGTTCAGTGGGGTGCGATCAGTTCAGACCCTTATAACCCTGGCCCGCAGACGGGCAGCCTGCTGGTTCGCGGGACGCTGCACGTGCAGGGCAGCGCGACGAATCCCGTCGCCCTATTCCCGTCGTATCTGGTAAACGGCCAGACGACCTTGATCACCGCCGAGAGTGGAAGTTCGTGCGATTTCAGCTACGTCACGGTCAAGAACCCGCAGCTCACAGGCATCCGCACGCTGGACCACGGCCGGTTAGACTGGGATGCACTCTCGTCCACCATCGATATCGCTTATGCTTCCCATACCGCGTTCGGAAAGTTCCGCGGCGGCGGCACCCTGTCGGTGGGGCGCTGCGAGACCTGCCTCTTCGACGCGGGGTGGCTGGTGCCCTCCGGGCTGATCCGCAACAACTGCGTGTTCCTTCAGGATAACGAGAACAACAAACCGCTGTCGGTCGCGGCCCCGCTGTCGTTTAAAAATCCGCTCACGAACGACAAGCAGGATCAGCCTTTCTGGGGTACCCCCATGTTTACAAATGGCGTGACCTACGTCTTATTGCCGATGGAAAACACGTCCCTGCGGCTGGCGGAAACCATTGCAAATTTCTATGGCGGGCATGTCGCCTCGATCCGAAGTCTTGAGGAGTCCAACCTGTTGAAGACCTATGTGTCTGGCGCAGCCAACTTCAGAGCCTACGGCAGCGGCAATCATGATTATGTGTACATTGGACTATCAGACAAACAAATACCCGGTGACTATGACTGGCTTGACGGCACCCCTCTGGACTTTACTGACTGGGCTGCCGGTTATCCTGCCGTCTTGAACCCCAAAACAGAGCATGTTGTTCAGTTTTACGACGTCTACGATAATGGAGCAATAAAGATATGGGGTTGGCGAAATGTGGACCAAACTCCCTCATCCCGTTACGGGAATGGGACTGTGGCCTCTTGGAAGTCGTTTTTACTGCGCCTGCCTGGCGAATGGTCTCTCGACCAACTACTTGTGGCGCAGACGAATGGTCAACTGCTTGCCCATGTCCGCCAGAACTTCGAGCCATATTGGACTTTCAATGCATTTCTTAACAAATACTGGGATCCTGCGGTGTCCCGATGGATGCGAATAACGGGAACGGCCAGTACCAGCACAGGGTATTGTACGGTCAACAGCAACTATTGGGGCACTGCCAATACAGCTCTGATTGACCATATGATCGTTGACTACTACGACAATTTCACGAGCGCCCGAGTGGACTATGGCACAGTTTTATCCAGCGGCTATACGTCAACCTATCCTTTTGCCGAATCAGTGTGGATCGGAGGGGTTCGCGCCGACACAGTACCGGTCGTCAGCGCTGGCCGGACTGATTTCACAGTGACTTTCAACCGTGACATGGACACTTCGGTCCAGCCGTTTGTCACATTTGGTCCCACGCCTCCGCACACGGATTTCTCGGTCTTGCCACGAAACGAAGACTTTCAGGTCATTTCTAACGGATGGCTAAACACACGCACATGGCAGGGCGCTGTTTGGATCACCCCTGTAACGGGTGAGGGGTACCACCAGATGCGAATCTCAGGTGCGGTGGCGGCGGACGATCCATGGCTGACCAGCGGTTATGATGTGGGCCGTTTTCGTTTTCAGGTCCGCACAATGGGTGTGACGGCGATGACACTGCAAGCACAGGGCCTGGAGGGAGCCATCCGCTTGTCGTGGCAACAAGATGACTTTACCTTGCTCGCGGGTTACAACTTGTATCGCGCCAGCACGCCGACCGGCACTTACGAGCGTCTCAACAGTACGATCATTCCGGTCGGGCAGGAGACCTATCTTGACACCGATGTCGTACCAGCAGTCCCCCGCTATTACAAGTTTACGGTCGTCGCCTCGGACCTGACCGAATCAGATTTCTCGAATGCGGCCGCGGCGGCCGCGCTCGATACGGTAGCGCCTTTGATCGCTCACACGCCCGTGCAAACTGCTTCACCGGCACAGGGGTTACGTCTTACAGCGACCGCTACCGACAACGTTCGCGTGACCGGCGTCTCTGTCTGGTTCCGGGCTATCGGCCTCTCGACATGGACGACGCTTGCCTGTGTGAACACAAGCAGTAACAATTGGACGGTTACTCTGCCCGGCGAATCGGTTCAGCCGCCTGGCTTGGAATACTACCTCGTTGCGAGCGATGGCATCAGTTTGGCATACAACGGTACTCCCGCTCTGCCCCACAGCGTGCTCGTAAGCAATGAGCCTGCGATCGGATCCGTCAGTCCGAATCACGGACCGGCGGCCGGCGGGACGCAGGTCACGCTGGCGGGCCGTATGTTCGTCCCGGGACTCAGCGTTCTGTTCGGCGGACAACTCGCCAGCAATGTTGTCCTTTTCAACGACAGCCAACTGACGTGTATGACGCCGGCCCACTATCCAGCTCTGGTCGACGTGACCGTTGTCAATACGAACGGAACGCAGACGACGCTGCTCAACGCCTTTCGCTTCGAGGACACCGGTGTGGTCGTCTCATTGCCGAATATCACAGAGGACCGTGGCACATTCGTGGATGTCACACTTTCAGCGTCAAATGTGTCGGGTCTGCGGAGCGTCGATGTGACCGTCAATTTTGAGTCTTCGGTGGTCGTCGTTCAGAGTGTGCAGCTAGGCACGCTTACGGCCGGCTGGAGCCTCGCGGCTAATCTGAACACTCCCGGCAAAGCCATCCTTTCGATCGCAAGTGCGACGGCCATAACGGGCAGTGGCTCACTGGCCGTTTTCAGGCTCAACGTGGTCGGCCAGCCCAACACATCGACACCGCTGGCCATCTCGTCCGTCAGCCTCAACGACGGGGCACTTTCAGCGTCTCCGAGCGACGGTCTTTTTACCGTGAGAGGGTTCTTTTCCATATCGGGCAAAGTGAACTACTTTAGCGGGGGGCAAGTTGTCCCAGGCACAGTGCTGGACCTCGTCGGCGCGGCACATTACGGAGCTTATACACACAGCAACGGCGTATTCACGGTGACCAATGTGCCCACCGGCAGCTATACGTTGACACCGTCGCAGACGAACTACGTTAGGGAAATCACCGCCTATGATGCGTCATTGGTTTTGCAGGCCTCCGCTGGACTTATCACGCTCTCTTCAAGTGAGCAGTCTGCGGCCGACGTGAACCGCAGCGGATTTGTGTCGGCAATGGACGCGTCCTACATCTTGGAAAAAGCAGTAGGCCTGATCGAGGGGCCGTTCCCTGGTGCGGGAAAGATGTGGGACTTCTTGCCGTCCCAACGCACCTACAGCCTGCTTAACACAAACGAGGTCGATCAGAATTTTACGGCTGTGCTGCTGGGCGATGTCTCTGGCAATTGGACTCCGGACGATGGCCAGCTTCTGCTGGCAACGTCGTCACCGAATGTAACGGAGTCTTCCTTGGCGAATGCAATCATTGCCACGGATTGTGGCCCCGTCGGAGGCCAAGATCTGCTTGCCCGCGTTCTTCTTGCGGCTTCGCAGGCTGAGGTCTACGGTGTGGACATGTGCCTGACGTACGACCCGCATAGTTTGGCCGTGGCCTCGGTGCGTGCCGGAAATGCTGCCGGCGGATTCGCGTTGGCATCCAACACCAATGAGGCCGGTATAATCAAAGTCTCTTTAGCGGGTGCGTCTCCACTGGCTGGCTCTGGCCCCTTGATCGAGGTTCTGTTCAATGGTTTGGGACAGGCTGTTCTGTCGGTTCAGGAAGCGCATGTGAACGAGGCTCTCGTATCCGTGAGCATTGCAAGCGACCTGAAAGCTTTCGACGCGGACGGAGACGGATTGATTGACGCAGATGAAACGGCGTTGTTTTTCACAAATCCCAATCTTGCCGACACCGACGGCGATCGCATGCAGGACGGCGATGAGATTCAAGCGGGCACACAGCCTTTAGACCGCGAGTCTGTCTTCACGATCACACGCTGCATCGTGGTGTCGGAGAATGGTTGCCCGTTGATTTCATGGTCGTCCGTACCCGGTATGCGCTATCAACTTGAAGCGAAAGACAGCCTTATCTCGCCGACTTGGCTCCCGGTGGGGCCTGTTGTCGAAGCGATCAGTGAAACCTTATCCGTTCAGGACCTGACTGCGTTGACGTCAACTCCCCGCTTTTACCGCGTGCGGCTTGCTGACTAAATCCACAGCAGAGGCCCATGTTCAGCGGGGCCGCGCGTTAAACGTAGAAAGAGACGTTTGGGGGCGTGTCCTGTGGGCCGGTCAAAAGAGACAAAACTTGGGTCAGATTAGCTATGGCCCTAGGCGCGACAAGCGCCTATACTGTCAGTTACACCTTAGAGAAGACACGGGAGGGGAGGCCCGCCCGCTCACGGGTGAAGGGGAGTCTCTTTTATGGCTAGCACGGCCCTGCGCACAAAAAACACAAATTCGGCGCTGCTGTACATCGTGATCGTTTCGGCCTTGGGCGGGTTTCTGTTCGGCTTTGATTCTGGCGTGATCTCCGGCTGCGAGCGGGCCATCCAGAACGAGTTCCAGCTCTCGGGATTCTGGCACGGCTTCACGGTTTCCGGCGCGCTGATCGGCACGATCATCGGCGCGTTCAGCGTGGGGTGGCCGTCCGACCGCTTCGGCCGGCGGCCGACGCTGATGATGATGGCTGTCCTCTTCCTGATCTCTGCGGCGGGCTGCGCGTTCGCCGGCACGCAGCCGGTGCTGGCGTGGATGCGCTTCATCGGCGGGCTGGCCATCGGCGGCTCCTCGGTGGTCGTGCCGCTCTACATCGTGGAAGTCTCGCCGGGACCGGTGCGCGGACGGCTGGTGGCCA
>Ga0209606_1003698_pt1 | contig 15083 bp, 16 predicted proteins | sample AD_UKC057_MetaG_FD_184412 | JGI IMG/M metagenome (GOLD analysis project Ga0209606, IMG submission 184412) | Active sludge microbial communities of municipal wastewater-treating anaerobic digesters from USA - AD_UKC057_MetaG (SPAdes) (version 2) | ecosystem: Engineered > Bioreactor > Anaerobic >...
TGTATATTTTGCAGGTTCATCTGGTGTTCAATCATTGTGAGAGTTTCCTCGATGAGAATATTTATGTCCGTCTCGCTGAAGAAAGGGGGTGCCTGTCGTGCAAAACTGAGTAGGTTCTGGATCACTATATCAACCCGTATGGCCGATTTTTTTATTCTTTCACAGGCATCGATGAGTATGCTGCCATCGATTGATGACTGGCCATGAAGAATGATGCCAAGAGGGGTTTTCAACTCATGGGTGATCCCGGCGGAGAGCTGCCCGAGGGATAACATCTTCTCTGACTGGACAAGCATTGCCTCTGAAGTTTTAAACTCTTTGTATACCTTGCGGAGCTCTTTATTCTTTTGTCTAAGTTGGGAGAGGAGCATGCGGAACTCCTCTTCGGCGTGCTTGCGCTCGGTGATATCCCTCACGTGCTCCATGGTAAACTCCGGTTTCTTTATTCTGGGGTTAACAAGGGGGATGCAGTATATCTCCAGCCAAACTTCTGTTGTGTCCTTTTTGCCGACAAGAAAAGCACCACCTCTCCTATCGGTTCCCTTATGCTATTGAAGATGGTGGTAAGGAGAGGCGGGTTCTGGGAGGATCTTTTGAGGGTTTTTAGAATGTAGGTTTTTGTTGACCTTTTTGATCTTGAAAGTTTAGAGATAGTTGCAATCATGCATCTCTATAACCTACTTTTTCTCATATGCAAATGACTGAGGTCACTTTTTGGTATGTATTTGATACAAATCTTGACTTTATCTAAAGCTGCAGCCCTTTCGGAATATGAATGTTAAAGGTAATAGCCCTCGTTAATAATGAGAGGCGCGCGCCAAAACTGATTGGATATATTTAATGTAAACTTTTTAACATAGCTACGTGGTTAACAGAGTTAAACACTTTGTAGTAGATAGTTCCTGGCACGGGCAATAATAAGAATATGAAACAAAAACTCGATAAGAAAAGGAGGTATGAAACATGATGTCAATCACGCTATGGCTTCCAAGTATACGGGTAAAATGCCCCATGTTCTTTGATAATAGCGTCCTTTCGAGGCCTTTTCCTTCGTGCTTCCCGGGTTTTATTAAATCAAGGCTGTATGCCGAGAGCCATGGTATATCCCCACTAAAAGCATTTTAGGGCCAGGGGAATTACCCTGACCTTGGTGATGGGGAATTAACGTGGCGCTTGACCGGCGAAGCTCTGCCCTCAAAGTATTCTCTTGATAGTATAGAAACATTCCTATACAATATCCTACAGGAGGTGATAATATGGGTTCTGCTACAAGGCAGGCAAATTTTCTTCTGCCCGAAGAGATTCTCAATGACCTCAAGGCTTCCGTTCCCAAAAGGGAGCAAAGCAAGGTAGTGGCCGAGGCTTTGCGAAAAGAGCTAAAACGTCTTAAACTCCAGAAAGTTCTTAATACAAGTTTTGGGGCATGGAAAGAAATAGATCACCCCGAACTTAAAAAGGGTACTGATGATTTTATCTCAAAATTGAGGAAATCATCAAGATCAAAGCGGGCTAAATGAAATCAATTCTCATCGATACCGACATTCTGATAAATTTTCTCAGAGGCAGGAAAAAGACTCGTGAATTTCTTTCCTCGGTCGTTGAAGATGCTGTCGTGTATTGTTCCGCGATAACGGTCGCAGAGATCTTTGCAGGCATGAAGGAACAAGAGAGATCTCAAACCATCGATCTCCTGGATAGCCTCAATGTTGTCGGCGTTTCTCGTGAGATCGCCGAAAAAGCAGGCATGTATAAGACGCACGCCAGAAGTCAGAAACTGCAGCTCGACGACTGCCTCATAGCCGCTACCGCATACATTTTACAGGCGACACTTGCGACGGGCAATGCGAAGCATTATCCCATGGATGACATATACAAAATGCGCGTTGCTGTCGAATAACGTCTTTTAACACAAAGCTTTCGACCACCTTGCAGAAACATTTCTCAAATATTTCATTTGTTGCACCTGATCCTCCCGCGTTCTATACTTCACGGAGAAAGAGGAGATCTTGGACATCATTCTTGTTGCTTTCATCTTTTTGCTGCTTTTCGGGAAAAGATAGGAAAACAGGAAGGCTGACAATGAACAGGACGCTCTATCTCATCGCTTATGACGTCTGCGAGGGCAAAAGGCTCGGCAGGGTGCGCCATCTCCTGAAAGGGTACAGCGCGGCATCGCATACTTCACTGCCTATAGGGCGCTTTTTCCAGCATCGCCGGGCTTCACAAAAAGGACAAGAAGGCCTCAGGAAGATCCTGTCAATACCCTTCTTTCCCTTTCCTATACCCCTACTTCTCTATAATGTAAACGTTCGGTAACATGTAATTGTGAGTCAACGGTCCCTTCTTTGTGAATGCTTTGAGGAAGCGGGTCCCTATAGCATTTATAAACAACATGTGGTATAATCAACATTGTTCTGATAATTTTACCTGCCTAAGCATCAGAAAGATAGCGGCCTCAAGATAATTGTAACAGCAGTAATAGTGAGGATATATGTCGTTGAAAGGCAACAAAAAACCTCTTTCGTACACGGCCGCCACCGGACATTTAAATGAGGCACAAAAAGCTCTTACTGAAGGCTATAAGCCTGATAAAGATATAATGAAAACTGTATGGGGAAGAGTTAGTGAAGCAAGAAGGCATCTTGAGGCAATTGGACCTGAATCACCTGCTTATATTGTGGCTAGAGGACTTATGAATGAAGTGTGTTTGAGAGAACGAAGAATAGAGATTGTGTGTATCGATATTGCACATCAGCTCATGATAAAGCAACGTGAAATATTAGCAGATGAATTGGGACAATATTACCTCGGCAGAGGCATACTTGCTGACATAAAACTAATTGGCCCTGATAAAACATTTTTACAATTGGAGTGCCCATTACTATGCGAAACATCAGTTGAGAGAATTATAGATGACACTAACTTTCTGGAACATCTGAAAAGGGCTGGTTTTAGAAAAGTGATGTTGAGCAATAACGAGGGGTATACCAGAGTATGCAGTGTCGAAAAACATGAAGCAAACAATGCGGGGAGGACCAGTGTTAATAGGAAAAATCAAAAGAAACGGGAGACAAAGGTTGCTGGTAACGATAGAAGAGAATAAAGGCGCCAAGGTTATTGATGTACGCACCTATAATGTAATTAACGACGGAGAACTGGTGCCCACAAATGAGGGTTTAGCTCTGTCGCCGGAAACAATGGAGACCCTTATAGGGTTCTTACGAGAGGCACAAAAAAGATTGTCAATGTCTTCTTCTCCAACCTAACTATGCACCCATTTTTTCGCTTATAGCGACCCGTCTGTATTATTGTCCATGACCGCACCCCAAAAACGATACAGAAGAAGATAACCCTTGAGGCAGGGCAGACGAAGAACAACGAGTCGCGGGTCATCTACCTTACCGGGGAGCTCTACGATACCATCATGCAGCAGTACCGTCTCAAAGAAGAGAAGTACCCTCACTGCCCTTACGTCTTCTTCAAAGACGGCAGAAGGATAGGGAAGGATTGCAAGTCTGTGTGGGACAGGGTTCTCCGGACGTGCGGCTATATACAGACCTTCAAGTGCAGGGACTGCGGGACTATCGTTGAGTTAGGGGAAGGGCAGAAAAGAAAGAACCTTGTCTGTACGAACGAGAGATGTAGGGGGCGGGATTTCAAGAAGCGCAATTCCATCTTATTCCATGACCTAAGACGAACCGCAGTGAGGAACATGGTGCGGGCTTCGGTACCGGAAAAGGTCGCCATGAAAATCTCAGGGCATAAGACACGCTCGGTCTTTGACCGATACAACATCATCAACGAAGAGGATTTGAGGAACGCCTCCGAGCGGGTGGATGCGCTCCATCAGGAGAATCTGGAACGCATGTCGGCAAGGCTGCACGTGGTGAATGAGGGGGAGTAAGTTTTGGTAAAAGAGAAAGCAGGATATGTTACGTATATCACCTACAAACAAAGCATGGGACATTTTGATGTTGATAGTGAACTACCAGATGAAACGAAGCGTTACGCAAAGCTAACCGGTGCTGTAAAGCGTCCGGTTCAGCGGGCTGTTGGGCAATGCTTTTATTTATTCTTGTCCTTTGTCAGTGTCTGACCCATCTGTTTACTCCTTTTGTCTATGTCATCCGTCACAAAATTTTATCCCCTGTTGGGGTCGCATGTTTTGATATATGCAAGGATATCTTTGCCGTTATCCGTATGTATCTGAACTTTATCGTAGTCAAAAGGAACGTTGTTCAGATATTGTAGAAGAAGGGCATCTCCTATGATTGTGTGCGGCAGTATGCCCGAAAAAAAGAAGCCCATTCTTTCAAAGTCCGACGTTAAGAAATATGTTAGAGGGTCTTCAAGGCTAAAAACAAGCGTGATGCTGGCGATCTGCTTTATGCACAGGTCTCTTACGATTACTCTAGTCTCTTTGAGGATGTTTGGCCCGTATTTGTATATCAGTATCGCCGCATTGCCATCTTTTTCATATGCAATTGTCTCGGTTACAGAGCATTTTTCTTTGAAGACAGGTTCTGGAAAGTCGGGAGATCTGTAATTGTGTTTGGTTTTCATACACCCGTATATCTTTTCTATCATTTTCCTGTGATGTCGAGGGGGGTACAGGGTAAGAATTTCCGATTTTTTCAGATAGAGAAACCCGATTGTATTGCTGATCCTCTGGGAGGTATCGCCATCTACACCCTTAAATACCATTGTTGCCCGGCTTACAGCAAGCATAACGCCGCAATTGACAAATCCGTATTTAACCATAGGCTTCTGAGAGTAGACGTGGTTTGTCACCGCAAAAAAATATAGGCCGCTCAGTCCTTGCTCTTTGGCTATTGCGATTAAGAAACTCGTGAATTTGTCAACACAGCCTTGTCCGCGATATTCCGGGTTGACAAAAAGGAAACTTAATTCGGCAATCTTTGCGCCAGGATAGGGGCAAACAAGGGCGCCATGCCCCATAAAGGCGTTTTCTTTCGTGACCGCTACCGCCGATATCATCATACCGGTTCTGTTTAACTCCACGATCTGTTCAGGGTAATAGATGGAGTCGTCATAAATGGTGTACCTGTGGGTTTTGTATGCACACCGTGAGACTTCTATCGCCTCCTCGGGTTTCATGCGCCGGATGTCGTAGTCGATCTTTCCTGTTGTGACGGGTAAGGTTTCAAGGGTTTCCTTTTCATCGATCATCTCTGAATCTGTGAGATGTCCCGTAACGTGGGCGCTTTTCAAATATTTCATGAGATGTGTTTCTTTCCCTTGTGGGCCGAGATTGTGGAAGGAAACCTTATCAAAGACTTTTTGTGTCAAATATATGCCGAGTCCTGATACAGATGCGGTGTCGATATCCTTTGCGGGCATATAACGTGGTATCCTGTTCGGATCGAAGGGCATCCCTTGTTCTTTTACTATTACTTCTATGCCCCTAGGATTTTGTTTGTATATTATATCAAAGACGTTTTCTTCATTTGTTTCAAATGCGTGTTCGATTACATTCATAAATGTTTCTTCGAGACCAAGCTCTATTTTTTTGATATTATCCTCATCAAAGCCAAACTTTTTCGCTACTTCCCGCGCGCATAGCTGGACTATCGTAAGGTATGAGGCATCATTCGGTACGGTAATTTTAAAAGTGCCATACTTTTTCATGTATTATACCTTGTATCAAAAAAACCTTTTTCAACGACCAGTTCCGACACCGTTGCAGGAGACGTCCGGTGGGTTCCAAAAGGTGCCGATAAGATACTCGAATTGTCTCATTGAACGGCGGCGTGCAGTTTGATGAAGCGTCCTGGTCGGACGGCATCATTTCAATGAGTTCCTCCAGATAGATTCAGGGCAACAACACCGCCAATAATCGCCAACAAACCGTAAATCTTCAGCAAAGTGATCGGCTCACGAAACCATAAAACACCAATGGTGGCTATCAGTGCCGTGCCCACACCGCTCCAGATTGCATAGGCCACGCTCACATCAACCCTCTTGAGGGCGAAGGTCAACAAAGAGAAACTCACAATATAGCAGATACCCATCAGAACCGAAGGCACTAAACGCGAAAAGCCATCAGAGAGCTTCATACAGGTGGTGCCCGTAACCTCAAACACAATCGCCAGTGAGAGATATATCCAGTGCATAAGCTTATCCCCGCCCATATAATTACACAGTTTTATGGATAATATCAAAGGTAGATGAAATGCGCAATCAATAATTCACAATTTTAAGCAGCCTTTCATATAGCTCCAATCTTGATAACATTACAATTCAGATGATTATCCACAAAGACAGATAACAACAAATGATTAAAAATTTCATGCCTTAATGGAGGAAAATATTGACTGTATGCATAACGTATGATGAATAGACTTTTTTTGATTGTTAATTGCCATTTATAATGTTGCATTTCAGACATTAATTTTAAGAACTCGCTTTCAGGAAGCAACAAATGAAATGATACATTCTGGTGTCGCAGAATCTGTTCCTGAAGAAAAAAGACAGTCCCCAAAGACCACGCTGTTTCAATCGGTAATCTGCACTATTTCCCGTGGAGAATATCTATCCAGCGTATAGCCTCCTGGTCACTGACCTTACCCAGATAGACCTGTGTTGTTTTTAAGTCCTGATGCCGCAGTATAACCTTTGACACGATTTCAAGCGGTACTCCGTTCCGGCTTGCATAGGTTGCAGAGTATCTCCGGAGGTCGTGGGGCGAGATACTCATATTCAGCTTTTTACCGAGTTTTTTTATGAAGGTCCTTGCCGTAGAGTAGCATATGGGGAATACACGCGTATCAGACGGAACATTATTGCGTGCGATATATTCGCTGAGCCGTCTCGCGACCTGTTCCGGCATGAAGGCCACCTCCGATTCGTTCCCCGACTTCGGACCTTTAATCGTAAGCTTTCTTTCTGAGATGTCTGATGCTTTGATATTGAGCAGTTCACCGATTCTCAATCCGCAGCGCGCCAGGAGTTCGAGCATCAACCTGTTTCTCTGATTCTTTGTGTCGTAGATCATCTCATCAATGATCTCCTTTTCAAGAATCGTCTTCGGGACCACCCGAGGCATCTTAAACGTTTTTGACAACAAAGAAGTGCTGCAGGGATTCTTAAGGTCAGGGTAGCATTTTTCGATGATGAAGTTGAAAAAAGCCTTCAGTTGGGCATAGCGTAACCTTCTGGTGGATTTAGCAGAATCCACTGTCATATGCTCCAAGAAATGGTAGATTTCATCCGGTTTTATGGAATCGAGGTTACGATCAGCGTAGAGCGACTCGAAGTGCTGCAACAAAGATCTGTAGCTTTCTGCAGTCCTTTTTCTATGGTTTGACTGCTGGTAATGTCTAAATAATGAAATTGCTTCTTTTGCATTCATATATACCTCCCTTCATGACGGGCCTTTGGGGATATATAGTATATGATAGAAACAGATAGTTACGAAGGACCATCTGGGCTGGACATGAAGTTGCAGGTGTGAATTGTCACCTACAAAGCAAGCATTGGGAATATCATAAAGAACCGCGGATTATGAATAGAAATGTAGCATAACGTGCTGATCAGCAGCTGCTGTACGTCGTCCGCTGTATTGCCCTGTTGGGCGGTTCTTTTCGTCACATTTCAACATTTCAAGAGCGTGTCCCCTTAGTCCCCCTTCTGCCTTTTTCCCCGGGAGACACTGCTCCAGGAGCCGTAGTATATGAGGAGTTCGCTATGGGACTGCTTCATTTCCAGTAGGCCCTGTGGGGCGCGAGCAGTTCGTCTTCAAGTTCCGAAACGGGGCCCACCACCCTGATTGGCTTCTGCCCTGCTGTGAAGACTGTGCGACACGGCAGGTTCATCGTGGGGTTTCTCTTGTCGGCGCCGGTCAGTTCCTTCGCTGTGATCTCCTCAACGCCATAGACCACGTTTCCGATGTTGGCCCAATAGATGTTTCCGGCGCACATGGCGCATGGTTCGACATTCGTCACAAGGGTACACTTCCACAAGTAGTCGGGATCGTATTTAACAAATGCCTGCCGTGCGATCACTGTTTCGGCATGGTCCATCAAACTCACGTTTCCCTGTTTCATCAGCACCGTCTCGCCATCCGGTGCCACAAGCACTGCGCCGAAGGGCGGGTGACCAGATTTCACCGCTTCCTTGGCGGCTTCATTGGCAGTCCTCAGATGTTTGAGGACCTGCTGGTGATTGAGGGAGAACCCCTCCAGATCCAAAGAGGGTTTCCGGTTCCAGGATCCGTTCCCAACGCAGGCGCCCAGGGTCAAAAGCAGGAATGCGAGCGAAACTTTCATTGCGATATTCTTCATTTCAATTCCCTCCTCTCGGTTATTACTTCATGGGGGCACGTGGATCTAACCGTCTACCCCAATTGACATTTGACATCTTCTCCTAAGTTTTTTTCCAGTTATCCTACTCTTAAAACCTATGCCCTATTAATCTATTAATTACCACTAATTACCACCCATACTTGTGTATTTCAAGAAAAATATTATAACACTCTCTTGCAGGAAGAATTTGAGAACCAGCCTGACAGTATGCGACTGGTAAAATCTTAACCTTTTCTGGAAGCTGGCATTGCGCTTCTACCCCGTTTCTCAAAAATGAGCACAAAATGAGCACAATCGGGGTCGTGAAGCGGCGCGAGCCAAAACCGGTCGGTTCGTAACATCTTAATTTGTCGGGGAATTAAATGCGCGCCCAGCAGGATTCGAACCTGCAACCTTTGGATTCGTAGTCCAACACTCTATCCAGTTGAGCTATGGGCGCAGAAAGATTGCAAAGCATACCACAAAAAGAGGACAAAAATGTAGGAAAAGTTAATGCGATGACCCGTCCCCTCCCGGAAGAAAGATCGTATCTCACCACTTGCAAGAATGCAATAATGTGCTAATAGAGATAGTAAGGGATCGTATAACGCAAGGAGATGATTTACATACCTCGGACGATATACGACCAGGAAGGAGGCAGGAATGATTGCTCTTAATATGGGTCTGGAGGAGGCGAAATTACTTCTTGAGGTCCTCGAGAGATATCACATGCATCTTAAGGTCGAGATCCGTCGTACCTACAAGAGGGAGTTCCGCATTGCCCTAAAGGAACGTGAGAAATCTCTGGCTGTAATTATTGACAGGGTGAAGAACCTGGTGAAGTGAGGAAAGCCGCCTCACGGGTTTGTCGGAATGGTTTTCTCGACGAATTTGCGGATCGCCTCCATGTACTGTTTGAGGCCGACGAACATGATGTCGTTGTGCGTCGCAGAAGTGATGATGAGCAGTTCCTTTTCTGACGACCCGATATTGGCATAGAGCGTTTCTGCCTCTTCGAGAGGGACGAGGTTGTCGTATTCGCCGTGGATGATGAGGATCGGCAGGCTGATCGCCTGGATCATCGCGAGGCATTCCCGGTAGTGTTTGTCGAGGTCAATGCCCTGGGCCGGGATGCTGAGGTGGGTGATAAGCCTCGACACGCTTGGAAAACCGCTCTCGATGACAAGGCCCCTGATTGCGTCCCCGTGGCTGGCCGCGAGCTCCAGGGCGGAGATGCTCCCTAGGGATCTACCCATTACCCGCACATCGCTTCTCAGGCTTCTCATCGCAAGCTCATCCCGGATCGCATGAAAGAGGATGGGTGCATCATGGGCAACGAACGCGAGCGTCGGCGTTCCCGTGCTTGCCCCGTATCCCCTGTAATCGGCGACAACAAGGTTGAGCTTGTATTTGAAGTAGAACGGCGCTACCTCATCGTAATCGCTGACGACCTCTCCGTTCCCGTGAAAGTAGATTATCCACGGCCACCCTTCGTTGCCTCTATAGAAACGGCACACAATAGAGACATCATCATCGACGGGCACAGAGACATCGAATGCGTACGCCGGGACTGTCGTATGGTCTTCTCTGGGATAAAAGACGTAGGACAGTACGGATGGTTGATCTATTTCGGAGTAATTGGGCATAACCACCTCCTTAAACACAGCTCATGGCTTGTATCTGATAGCCCATAAAACACCATAATATCGTAGTTCGTAGATCGTATATCGAGACTTAGCTGTTCGTAATATCTGCGACATCGGATATGTTCAGTTCGAGCATCCTGATATTCGCGAGTATCTTCGTGACGTTGCGCTTTATGGCCTCCATCTCCCCGCCGGCCTTGAGGAGGCGCTCCGCGTTCGCGCGGAGATCGCCGATGGTCCTGCTCAGTTCTTTCACGTCAAATCGATCGTTCAATGGGAACCCTCCTTTTTCCTCAGATCCTTGAAGCGGTGCGCCTTTACCTGGTAGCGGGGCAGGCTGCCCAGGGGCCGGACCTCAATGCGGTAGCCGAGGTTCGTTTTGAGCCGCAGTTGGTCCTGTAGGCGCGCCAGGATCAGATCCTTTTTCTCTGCGTGCCAGGAGCTCATCTCTATCTTGAGGAGAATGTCGTCGACATCACCTGCCTTGCTTACCACCACCTCATATTCATCGCCCAGCTCGGGGAAGCTCCTCACAACCTCCTCAATAGCTGTGGGGGCCAAAAGCACTCCCTTCACCTTTGTTATGTCGTCGGCCCTTCCTATGACCCCGCCGTCAATCATCCTGAACGTTCGTCCGCACTCGCAGGTATAGTCTGCCCAGCGGATCACATCTTTTGAATCGAACCTGATGCAGGGTTTGCCGAGCCTGTCGAAGGCGGTGATGATCATCTTGCCGTTTTTCCCGGGTTCATCGACGATCTTCCCGGTCTCGATATCTTCTATCTCGACAAGGAAAAAGGCGTCGTTCACATGGAGGCCGCCGGGCTGGGATGTACATTCGTAGCTCCAGGCGCCGATCTCTGTGGCGCCGATGTGGTCGTAGACCTTGCAGCCCCAGGCATCTTCGATCCGTTTTTTGGTTGCGGGGATGCTGGCGCCCGGTTCGCCGGCACAGGTGATCCTCCGGATGAAGAGGTCCTTGATAGGATCAATTCCCATCTTTGTGGCCGTTTCTGCCAATGCAAGGACATACGTAGGGGTTGCCATAAAGGCAGTGCACTTGAGCTCCTGCATCTTGAGGATGCGCGCTTCGGTATTCAGGACCCCTCCCGGCACCACCTCGCAGCCGATCTTCTCGGCTGCGTAATGGCCTGCCCAGAAGGCAACGAAGATATTATACCCGAAAGGGATGAAGACCCTGTCCGTGTCGCGGTAGCCCTGGGCATAGAGAATATAGGACCAGCACTCGGACCACCATTCCCAATCCTGCCAGGTGTCGGCCTGGTAGACAGGGGTGCCTGTGGTGCCGCTCGTCTGCCTGAAGGTTGTTACATCCTCAATGGGCACAGATAGTATGTCGCCATAGGGAAAGGGAGGTCTTTTCTGGACATCCCGGAGCATCCCCTTGTCTGTCTTGGGGATCTTTTGTATGTCTTCGAATTTCTTCAGATCTCCCGGTTCGAACCCGCTGTCCCGGTATAATTTTTTGTAAAACGGTGAATTGTTGTAGGCCCAATCGACGATCCTCCTGAACTTTTTCAGTTGAAGTTGACGGAGCCTTTCGTAGGGCAGGGTCTCGAGGATGTGATTCCAATAAATGTCATTATTATTCATGAGATATACCTCTCGGCATAACGGTGTATTACAATAAGGCTTCCACCTTTTAATATATTAACGTTACTATGATGAAGAAAATTATGCAATTATTTATAATATGCAATTTTTTTGCAAATTGTTATAATGATCAAAAATCCTATTAAGAAGGATATTTGGAGGCTGTATGTTATTGTTGCCGAAGTTTGATTACCTTGAGCCGGAAAACATGAGAAGCGCCCTTGAGCTTATGGCGAGCCTGAAGTCGAACGCAAAGATCATCGCAGGCGGCACCGATATTATCGTAAACATGAAAAAGGGTATCATATCGCCGAAGCACCTGGTAAGCCTTGTGAAGGTGAAGGAGCTCTTTGGATTAGAGCAGAGAAAAAAGGGTATCGTGATCGGCTCCCATGTGATTGTCAGCGAACTGGCGGAATCAAATCTTCTGTGGAAAAATTATTCTCTGATCGCGAAGGCGGCAAGCGTTCTGGGGTCGCCTCTTGTCAGGAACCGGGCAACAATAGGGGGCAACATCGTTACGGCCCGGCCTGCCGCCGATCTTCCCCCGGCGCTTATGGCGGTCGGGGCAAAGGTAGAGCTGAAAAGCAAAAAGGGGAGAAGAGAAGTGGCCCTCGATGAGTTTTTCCTTGGCCCGGGCAAAACCGTTATCAGGCCCGACGAGATACTGACGAAGATCATTCTTAATGAGCTTCCTCCTTTTTCCGGCGGCGACTACATAAAGCTCGGGCACAGAAAGGCGCTTGAGATAGCGATTGTCGCCGTTGCGTCAAGAGTTACCCTTGATAAGCCTCAGGGAATTATAAAGAATGTGCGGATCATGCTGAGCGCCGTTGCTCCCCAGGTGATCCACGCCGTGTCGGCCGAGAAGATCCTTATGAATGAAAAACCGACTGATAAGCTCATTGAAAGGGCGGCGACCCTCGCCATGCAGGATTGCCGGCCTATCAGCGACATACGCGGAGGAGCAGAATACAGGAAAGAGATCGTGAAGGTGCTGACGAAGAGGACGCTCGCGAACGCCGTGAAGGAAGTGAACAGAAAAAAGGTGAAAAGTGAAAGGTAAAAAGAGAAAGGCCTTGATGCTTTTGCCATGAGCTGTGGGCCTGTAAGGAGCGGGTTATTATGAAGAAGATGATAACGCTTTTTGTGAACGATAAAGAATACGAGATCGCTGTATTACCCAACCGCACCCTGACCCAGGTGCTCAGGGAAGACCTGAGCCTTCTCGGAACAAAAGAGGGATGCGGGCTGGGAGACTGCGGAGCCTGCACGGTGATCCTTGACGGACGCCCGGTGAATTCCTGCCTGGTCCTTGCCGTCCAGGCGAACGGCAGCCAGATTACCACCATTGAGGGGGTAGCCGAAGGCCAGAGCCTCCACCCGGTCCAGCAGGCATTCGTGGACCACGGCGCCATCCAGTGCGGCTTCTGCACCCCCGGCATGATCCTCTCGGCAAAGAGCCTTCTCGAGAAGAACGCTCATCCGACGGAGCTTGAGGTCCGTGAGGCCCTATCGGGCAACCTCTGCAGGTGCACCGGCTACCAGAAGATCGTTGAGGCGGTACAGACAGCAGCGAAGACAATGAAGAAATGACAGAGAGGAGATGATACGATGAAGGAATATAGCATTGTAAATACGAGGCTTCCGAGGGTTGACGGACGCGCGAAGGCAACAGGAGAGGCACGGTATACAGACGACCTCTCCATACCGAATATGCTCTACGGCGCGCTTCTCCAGAGCCCTCTGGCGCACGCAAAGATAGTGAACATTGACGTATCGGCGGCAAAAAGACTGGCCGGCGTGAAAGAGGTAGTGACGGCAAAAGAGGCAAGCCCCGTCAGGTTTGGGTTGAGCCCCGCCCGCTACGATGAAACGATGTTTTGCAGTGAAAAGGTGCGGTACATCGGCGACGAGATCGCCGCCGTTGCGGCAGTGGACATGGAGACTGCCCTCGAGGCAATATCCCTTATCAAGGTCGATTATGAAGAGCTCCCTGTGTATCTGAATATCTTTGATGCCATGGCGGAAGGGGCAGTGGCGATCCATGCCGACTTTCCGAACAACATCGGGGCCGAGGTGCACCAGGAGTTCGGCAACGTGGAGCAGGGCTTCAAGGAGTGCGACTACATCAGGACGGACAAGTTCGTGAACAAGAGGCAGGACGGCGCCTTCCTTGAGCCGCAGGCCACTCTCGCACACTATGATTTTAACGGCAACCTGACCCTCTATACCTCAACCCAGTCGCCCCATTATATCCAGAGGATCATTGCGATGGTGCTCAATATACCCGTCGGCAAGGTAAGGGTCGTGAAGCCTTACGTCGGCGGAGGGTTCGGACCGAAGGCATCGGCAAGCACCCTTGAGCTTACCACCTGCCTGCTTGCTATGAAGACCGGGAGGCCGGTAAAAATGAACTTTAACAGGGAGCAGGTCTTTATGCACTCCCGCGGCCGCCACCAGTTCTTTCACGAGCTGACCACGGGCGTGAAGAAGGACGGGACGCTCGTAGCCCTCAAAAATACCTGCTACCTGGACGGCGGAGGCTACACGAGCTTTGGCATTGCCACGATCTACTACGCCGGATCTCTCCTCGGCGCGCCCTACAAGCTCCCCAACATGAAGTACGACGGCTACCGGGTCTACACGAACAAGCCTGCCTGCGGCGCTCAGCGCGGGCACGGCGGCGTCGCGGCAAGGGCCGCCTTCGAGCAGCAGCTAGATGCCATCGCCGAAGAGCTCGGCATGGACCCCGTCGAATTCAGGCTGAAGAACATGATGCGGAGGGGGGACGTGACCTGCAACGAGTTCAACATGAGCAGCCTCGGCATGAAAGAGTGCATAGAGGCGGTGAGGGATGGCTCCGACTGGAAGAACAAAAAAGGCAAGCTCCCCAAAGGCAAGGGCATCGGCATGGCATGCGGATTCTTCGTCTCCGGCGCCGGCTATCCCATATACCGGTCGGAGACCTTTCACTCCACGGCCATGATCAAGCTCTCAGAGGACGGGGGAACAGCGGACCTCTATACCGCCTCGGCGGAGATCGGCCAGGGCTCCGATACGATTCTCACGATGATCGCGGCGGAGGCGCTGGGCGTGAAGTATGATGACGTCATTGTACATTCCGGGAGCACCGACTACGGCATCGACCTCGGCGCCTATTCCTCCCGGCAGACCCTCATGTCCGGCCACGCCGTCAAGCAGGCCGCCGAGGACGTGAAGCGGCAGGTCCTCGAGGTGCTGTCGGAGAAGCTCAATGTGCCTGTTGAGGATATAGATGCAAAGGACGGCCTTATACTATTCAAGAAAGGGAATGTCGATTTTTCAAAGTTCAGGACCCAGTATATCAAGGAGCACCGCGGCTGGCCCGAGCAGCCAGGCGGAGATATGCTTACCTTCAAGGAGGCCGCCCGTCTCGCCTACCTCGAGAAAGGGGTGGTGGTAGGAGGAGGGGCATACAAGCCGGGAGATCTGGGAGGCACCTATAAAGGGGCCGCCGTCGGCACCTCCCCCGCCTACG
>Ga0209606_1003699_pt1 | contig 15082 bp, 14 predicted proteins | sample AD_UKC057_MetaG_FD_184412 | JGI IMG/M metagenome (GOLD analysis project Ga0209606, IMG submission 184412) | Active sludge microbial communities of municipal wastewater-treating anaerobic digesters from USA - AD_UKC057_MetaG (SPAdes) (version 2) | ecosystem: Engineered > Bioreactor > Anaerobic >...
CGAGGAATACTTCCAGACAGGCTTTATTCCCCGGACCAGGTCCCTGCGCACCGTCCCCATTCACATGGAGGCGACGCCCGAGACGCCCATCGCCCCCTATGACGACGTGAGGCGGATCATCATGACCAAGGAGCGCATCGGCCTCTTCCCGTGCGCCTGCAACTTCCAGACAGCCTCTCTCGGGAGGAAGTGCGACAGGCCTCACGACATGTGCCTTGCCTTCGACTTCTACGCCGAGTACCTCCTGGACGAGATCGGCTTCGGCCGCACGATCACCCGGGAGGAAGCGCTCAAGATCCTCGACGAGGCCGAGGCGGCGGGCCTCGTGCACCAGACCGGCGGGGACAAGCGCAACACCGAGTGCATCTGCAACTGCTGCCCCGACTGCTGCACGATCCTGAGGCAGGTGAAGCTCCTGCCCAACCCGGCGCGCTACAAGAGCTCGAACTATGTGCTCACCTATGCGCAGGATGCCTGCAAACACTGCCGGGTATGCCTCGGCAGGTGCCCCATGCAGGCACTGAGCATGAGCGGCGACGAGGAGCCCCTTAACGTAAACCGTGACCGCTGCATCGGCTGCGGCCTGTGCACCACCACGTGCGGCGGCGGTGCGCTGAAGCTCGCCGTCAAGGATGAAAAGGACCGGCGCACGCCCCCCACGACATTCGACTTCATGCGCTGCTCGCTCGACCTGTGGAAGGAGATCAGGGAGGCCGCCGGAGACGGAGAGTGATGCACGCTCGATCCTCCGGCCGGCGCCTTTTCCTCACACATCCAGCCTCACCTCGACCTGCAGGCACCGGCCGGCCGGCCGGTCCTGGCTCTTCCGCGTGACGCTGGCCTTCAGCGGCACGCCGTGATCCAGAAACCCCGCGATCGGGGCATTGTCCGCCCTGGGGATATAGCCCAGCTTGTGCTCTCTCCAGTACAGGGCTGTCGCCTTGGCGTCGTGAGGGTTCAGCGGCTCCCGTCTGAGCTCCAGAGCATCACCCTGGTCGATGTAGTCCCACACGCGGCCGCCCTCGTAATAACGGAAGCCCGCCACGTGGGTATCCAGGAGCGGGACGCTCCTGAGGCCCGACCGGGGGACGCCCTGTGCGAGGCTCCCGGCCAGAGGCCCGAGGACAATCAGGGGCAGGCAGGCAAAGAGCTTGACAAACGTTCTCCTGTGCATGGTTCACCTCCATGCCCGTGGTCTCTATCAGAGCTGCTCCCCCACAGCGTGTCCTACCGGTAGAGTGAGCTCATTTTTTCGATTTCCCGCCGCACCTCTTCTCTGAGCGCATCCGGAGAGATCACCTCGACCTGGGAGCCGTGCTTGAGCACCTCGCGCCGGATCTCGCGGAGGTCTGCTGCGGGAAAAGTCAGGCGCATGCGGCCGTCCGGCTCGTGGACAGCCTTCTGATCGGGGTGCCAGACCTGCTCGGCCACCCAAGGAGCGACGGCGGATGAAAACCGCAGACAGACCTCGAACGACTCGCCGCCCTTCATGATGCCGAAGTTCCTGCGGATGTAGTCCTTGACCTCCTCGATCCCGATGCCGGCCTCGATCTTCACGTCGGATGGTGCTATGGACCGGATCCGGGAGAGGGTGAAATCACGCAGCCCTCCTCTCAGGGCGCAGTGGGCCACGATATGCCATGTGCCCATGTAGGAGAGCAGGTGCAGGGGCAGGATATCCCGGCTGGTGCATTCATCGTTGTGGGGGGAGTAATACTCGATCCTGACCGGGCTTGCGTGAACGAGCGCTCCCAGCACCTGCTGGAAGGTCTTGTCATCGGTCTTCGAATACTCGATATTCTTGACCGAGACCTTCCGGCTCAGCATATCGAGAGACAGGCCGGGCCCGTGCGAATGGAGCGAGAGCACCTGGTTCAGGAAAGACTTGAGCGAGCTCTTCAAGCTCGAATCCGGCACCGCGGACGCCAGCCTGAATGCCAGGAGCAAAGAAATGAGCTCTTCCTCGCCGAGCCAGAGACCCGGCAGCTCGTACGATGAGTCTTCATACCGGTAGCCCCGCCGGGCGGGCACATAGACCAGGGGGGCGAGGAGCCTGTCTCTCATGAACTCGATGTCGCGCTGGGCGGTCTTGGCCGAGACCTCGAACCGCTCCGCCAGGGCCGCGGCATTGGGGTACCGGCTTCTTCCGACCTGATGGTGAAACCAGAGAAACCGCTCGAAAATCACCTTTGACGGCATACCGCTCCCCTTTCTCCGCTCTCCGCGCCCGAGTGCGGCGCCGGGTCGTGCGTCCGGCCCCGCACAGAACATGGGGGCGCGTTTCTCCCCTTGATTCGGCATGTTCGGGCGATACCATAGGTTATAAAAGAATCATGGTGTTCAGTCCATCCATGAATGGGTACATCGACTATCTCGAAACAATCGAGCAGGGCCTGTACGATGAGCGGGAGGCGCTCAGAGAGGAAAGGCCGGCTGCGCTCAAGGGCCTTCATCTGCCGCCTGCGGTACAGGGATTCACCAATGCGCCGCACCACCTGGCCCACATCACTATCGCCCTGATTCCTGCGCTGTCGCGCTATGCGCATTCGAGAATCGGCCTCCGGGCTGGCACCGGCCCCGGAAGTTGCACGCCCGTCAGGAACGGACCCTTCGGAGACAAAGGCCGGCATGCAGGTTTTCAAACCCGCGGCACACATGGACGGATCATCGCCCTGCCGCTCCTTCCGGTATCGAATACCAACGCGCAGGCAGCCTTCTCCGTTCCGCCGTCATCGGCGGCGTCGGGCACATCGGGACTCGCCCTTGACCGCGGGCGCGGTATGGAATTATATCACCATGACATTGAACACGGCTTGTAAGGGAGCGAAGCGATGGGTTTTGAATACCTCAGGGAAATTCCCGGCCCTGAAGAGATCAGAGACGAGATCCCTCTTCCCCTGCACCTGAAAAGGATGAAGGAAGAGCGAGACCGCGAAATTCGCGCCATCTTTCAGCGCCGGAGCGACCGGTTTTTTCTGGTGATCGGGCCCTGCTCCGCAGACAACGAGGACGCCGTGTGCGAGTATGTCTCCCGGCTCGCCCGGCTGCAGGACGAGGTGAAGGACAGGATTCTCGTTATCCCGAGAATCTATACCAACAAGCCCAGGACCACGGGACAGGGCTACAAGGGGATGGTGCACCAGCCGGACCCGCACAAGCAGCCCAATATCGTGGAGGGGCTCCGCGCGATCAGGCACATGCACATCAGGGCGCTGAGCGAATCCGGGCTGCCGGCCGCAGACGAAATGCTCTACCCGGGCAACCTTCCTTATCTGGAGGATCTTCTGAGCTACGTGGCCGTGGGCGCCAGGTCTGTCGAAAACCAGCAGCACCGGCTCACGATAAGCGGCATGGCCGTGCCTGCCGGCATGAAAAACCCCACGAGCGGCGACATCTCCGTGATGCTCAACTCGGTCTACGCCGGCCAGCAGTCCCATGTTTTCATTTATAACGGCTGGGAGGTGAAGACCTCGGGAAACCCGCTCACCCATGCGATCCTCCGGGGCGCGGTCGACATCTCCGGCAGGAACATCCCGAACTACCACTACGAGAATCTGCTCGCCGTGGTCCGGGAGTACACGTCGCGACCGCTCGCCCATCCCCTGATCGTGGTGGACACCAATCATTCCAACTCCGACAAGAATTACCGCGAGCAGCCGAGAATCGGCATGGAGGTGATGCAGAGCCGCAGGCACTCTCCCCTGCTGAGCGATCTGATCCGAGGCCTCATGGTGGAAAGCTATCTGGTGGAAGGCGCGCAGAAGCTCGACGAGAATACCTACGGCAAGTCCATCACCGATGCCTGCCTCGGCTGGAAAGAAACAGCCGCCTTCGTGCGGAGGCTCGCCGAGGAGGTGTGACTCCCGACTTCACCGCCGGGCTCTTCCCGGGGGACCGGAATCGTTCCGTGCACCCCGCGAAACTATCCCGTGCCCGCACATATACCGGTCATCCCCTCGGACAAGATCCTGCCGCCCGAGCCTTGGGCAAGACAATGGGGCATCACTTCAGGCCGGGCAACAGTGCATCAAGGAGCTGTTTGATCGTCATCCTCTCCTGTATCCTCTCTTTGGACCACTCAAGTAGGTACCTTTGGGGAGAGGGAGAAGAGGAGCTCCCTGAAGCCGAGCCGAAGTGGCATCCTCCGAATGAGCGCGCCCGCAGATTGGCCTGCCTCCTTGTGCTCTGGGCATTTTTCTGTTAAGAATGATCTGTATTTATCCGATGCAGTAAACAAAAACCGTTTAGGGGCTGGATCATCCGTACTCCATGCATGCAGGGCTCGATAATCGTTTCGAGAACATGCCGCTTTCCCTGCTCCGGCGGAGATCGGAAACCCGGCGATGCACTGTCTTTCAGCAATGAGATGATGGCGCGGGGCATCACGAGCCGTGGCGCCATGATCAGACAATTCGATACAGAAAGGGGCAATCATGAAAAACAGGCCGGATTCTTTCACTAAATCACTGAGTGAAACGTCTCATTTCTTCTCGGAAACAGTCGGACCCGGATGCGGGAATCGGATTACGACGGACAGAGGTCACCGCCTTTCGCTGGTCCTCTGCATCGTGGCCGCAGTTCTCTTTCTCGGCACGGCCGGATGCAGCGACTCGAGCAGCGACGACCTGGCGCTGACCGACGCCGTCTGGGTCGCGTTCCAGGACGGCGACGGGCCATGGCGGGAGTTCGAGATCCCGCAGGACATGATCTTCGATACTGAAGAGCTGGTGACCGACCCCGATGGCCGCTACAGCCTGGCCATGGTGTTTGCCAGGGCCGCGAGAGACGCAGATGACAACGGATTCGTGCAGGAAGTCACCCTGAAGACCACCACGGCCGAGGTCCCGAGGATCGACTTCAGCATGCTTTCCGATGCGGGGGGCACCTCGCTTGAAGTCACCCTCGATGACGACTCCCTCAATTACGGTAGTGCCTACCTGTATGTCGGCGGTGAAGACGAGATGCCATGGAACACGAACACGGTGACCCTTTATCCGTACACCGCGCCCTACGACCTCGTGGCGACCCTGCACTCCAGCGGGCTTGACTACCCATCGAAGATCTTCGTTCAAACCTTCGATGAATCGTCCCAGGGCCAGGCGGAAACGCTCGATCTCGCCTTCGGGGAGTTTGAAGATCTTTCAGAACCACATACCGTCACTTTCACTCCATCTGCAGCAGACGAGATACTGTACAACGGCGAGGTGTACCTGGTGACAGCCAACGGCACCGCGGCGTCGCTGGGCGAAGAGTATAATGAAGAGGCCGAATTTTTCGAGTATACCGCTCCCGCAGCGTTGCCTCCGGAAGGATCGTACGTGCTCGAGCTCTCCATCGATCTTGATGATGACTCTTCCGTCCTCCATTACCAGGGATTTGTTGCTCCTGGTGATCTTGAAATCGATGGAACCAATTTACCATACGTCTTCGACGGCCGGCACGTCGCCGACACCTCCACCGGCTCCCTGCTGCCGGGCGTGAGCTGGACCGTGGTGGATGACATGGACGATGTTGCCGCCTATGCATCCATATTCAACGGCGAGGCGAACCGCATCGACTATTATGTCACGACCCTGGTGACGGCGGGCCGCGTGGGAACGGATACCGGCATCGCCACGCCGGACCTGAGATCGGCACCGGGCTGGTACCCGCTCTGGTCCGTCCCGGCCAGCACAGAGACATGGAACGCCGGCTCCTGGGCGGTGCTGGCTTCAGGGGATATCGACGACCTCTTCGAATCGAATCTGGGAATGTTGAACCAGGGAGGCTGTCCCCGACTGGGAGACGCTTCCCGGGTCACGGTCATCAAGAACTGGGAGTGGGGAGGCGCCCCGCTGTAATGCGCGCATGAAAACCGGGGGCGAAGAACCGCCCGAGGCACGGACCCCGGCCATCCGAATCAGCTGATGCCCAAAGGTCGGATGATGGTCGCGTGACAGGCGGTGCCCCCAGCCGGCGATCAGGAATCCCGTATCATGAGGCTCACCGGTGAAGCAGAAGGCGCACCGGTGAGCCTTTTCGTTCCAGGAGCCCGCGATTCCGGCCTCAGGTCGTCTCCGAGACCGCCCTTACCTGCATACATTGTAACCTATGTACAATTATGCACAATCTCCTCACGGTCCTTCACCGGCGCATCCGGCGGCATGTTGGCTTCTCGAGCCTCCTCACGTTAGCGGATTACGAGAACTCCAAAAAGGGAATGGGACTTGCAGAGAGATGCCAGACTATCAACATAACAGCACGGGAAAGGAGAATGTTCCATGAAAGGTATATTGATCTGTATACTGGCAATGCTGGTTTTTTCACTGACAGGCTGTGCCGAGCTCAAGGAGCTGCGTGTGGAGACATCCGAACAGAAGGCTGCGATCGATCAGCTCAACAGGGACAATCAGGCCTGCCAGGATTCCCTCAAGGAGGCCGAGGAGCGGCTGAGACTGGCCATGCTCGATATCAGTGACAAGGAGAAGGAGCTCCAGACAAGGGAGGAAAAGGCCAGGGAGCAGAGCGATGCATTCACCAGGATGCAGCAGGCCATGAAGGTCGAGCTCGAGTCCAAGCAGGTGGCCCTCCAGGAGCTCGAAGGCAAGCTCACCCTGACCATGGTCGAGTCGATCCTCTTCGACTCGGGCAAGGCCGAGGTGAAAAAGGAGGGGCAGGAAGCGCTTCAGAAGGTCGCCGGAGTGCTCAAGACCGTTCAGGATCAGGAGATCGTGGTGGCAGGGCACACGGACAACGTTCAGATTGGTCCCAACCTGGCGAAAATCTATCCCACCAACTGGGAGCTTTCAGCAGCCCGGGCCATCTCCGTAGTCAAGATCCTGGTTGCGGACGGCGTGGACCCCAAATACTTGGGCGCTGTGGGCTATAGCGAGTACCGTCCCGTTGCGGACAACGACACCCCGGAGGGGCGCGCGCAGAACCGGCGCATGGAGATCATCCTCATGCCGGTGCACAAGTAGGATTTCACTGAAGGGAGTGCCGGATCCGTCCCCCCGCCGGCGCTCTCTTTTTTTCGATCACGAGGGCTGCACGGAGAGTTTCGGTCATCCACCGTCTGTCTGGGGAAAGGCGGTGTTCGAATAGAGGTACTCGACCTTTTCCTTGTGCTTGAGCTCTTGTGATGCCATTTTGAGAAAGATCTGCTTGAGCTCTCCCTCAGGATGGAGGCCCGCAAGGCCGGTATAGAAGTTATATGACTTGAGCTCCCTGTGGGCGGCCACGAGGAAGACCTCCTCAGGCTTCATGTCCTTGTCTATCGCCGGCATGTCCATGTGCTCGGCGATCTTGTAGTCGATCACCTTGTCCATGCGCAGCGCGTCGGCCCCGTATCCGCCGTCGCGGTACTTCTCGAGGAATTCCCTGTGTTTTTTCTCCTCCGCGGCGAGCAGCTCGAGGGCGTGCTTTGTGCCCTTATCCTCCAGTCTCGAACCGAGGACCGTGTAAAAATCATACGATTCCTCTTCCCGCTGGATCGCAATGTCGATATACGCGCCCAGGCGCTTCTCTTCCATACACTCCCCCTTACTGAATCGGTAATATTGATCAGATAACGGTTCCCGGCAGGAAGTCAAGAGAAGGTGATGCCTCTTGCGTGACTTGACCCTTTGATGCGGAATCAACGCGTGTGAAAACAATCCCTGCCTGGAACTTTATCGTCCCTGTAAAACCTTGGGTTATCGCTATCATCCTCTCTGAGGTTAAGGATCAGCGGAGCGGCTCCGTTGCGTCGGCCGGATGCAATGGTTGGATGCTTTCAGAAACCTGTAAATAAGAAATCAAGAGATGAGATAATAATATGGCGTTGATCTTTCAGTGACCCGACTTTTTCACCCAAAGCACGAACAGGAACACCTGCCAATTCTGCGGTGGACATGTACACAGTCTTTCGTTTTATCTGGAAATGAGGATTAAGATGGTCTATTGGCTTGCCCATTGCCGTTGCTCTCACTAGTGGTGCTACAACTCGTGTTGCAAGGGAGTTGAGGATATCAGCTTGAAGATCGAGAAGATAAGGAACATTCTTCCTCGTATGCTCATTCGGATTTTCGTATACATCAAATTGAGCCATTTAAAAACTCCTTAAACTATCACTAAAAACTCCTGAGGTTTCCACTCTACGATTATATGCATCGATAGCTTCCTTATTCTTTTCTCTCCATTTGCAGCGTTTCTGCTCCAGCAGCATCTCGACAAGGCGCTGTTCCAATGCTTTTGACAAGTTGATATTATTCTGCTTTGCCTGCGCGAGAAGATCACTGTTGATACTGAGATTTGTAGATTTTTTTGGTGCCTTAGGATCATAGATATTGACTTGCATGCTTGCCTCCTTATGCGCATACAATAGGCCAATTCATGCGCATTATCAAGCGATGCTTATCGGCATTTTTGAATAGTATTCAACGCGGGGCATCACTGGGCGGGAATTGCCCTTTCTTGCCGCCCAGTGATGCCCTTGTTAGCTGTTGAAGATCAGCAGAAGTCTGCAGCTCTCATAAAAGTGCAGCCTCATCAGTTTTAGGGTATTGCTTTCGATTGCCTGATATTTGAAGACTTCAGGGTTGTCGCCATAGTGATCTGCGGATGAGAAACAAACATCGGTTTGTTTTGAAATCTCCAAAATACGCAAGTTTGCCTTTTCCAACTGATTTGATGTAGCGAATCACTACTGTCCCAACGTTTAGCAGATAAAAGACTGTACATCAAGGCATAGCGGTGTTTAGCGGGTAAAGATGGTTGAAATCGATTTGAAAATATATTCTGGAGAAGGCCATACTTCTGCATTCTGGCAGAAGGAGATGGCTGATGAACTCTGGTCGTACCATATTCTCCCAATTGATGGATTTTGTTCCCATGAACGATTTCCGGCAATGCGTAAAATGCTACAATGGAAACTACAAGATAAAGAGTTTCACTTGCTGGGACCAGTATCTCTGCATGGCCTTTGCCCAGCTGACCTACCGGGAGAGCCTGAGAGACATCCAGGCATGTCTGCGGGCAGCACAGACAAAACTCTATCACCTGGGAATCCGGGGCAAAGTATCAAGGAACACCTTGGCCAACGCCAATCAGGTAAGGGACTGGAGGATCTATGCAGACTTCGCCCAGGTCCTGATAGCAAAGGCAAGAAAGCTCTACATGGGCGAGTCCTTCGGCGTGGAATTGGATCAGACGGTGTATGCACTGGACGCCACTATCATCGATCTCTGCCTGTCGCTCTTTCCCTGGGCAGAGTTCAGGAAGCACAAAGGAGCGATAAAACTCCACACACTCCTGGATCTCAAGGGAAGCATACCGACAGTGATAATCGTTACCCACGGCAAGGTTCACGAAGTGAACATCCTCGATCAGCTCCAAATCGAAGCAGGTGCCATCTACATCATGGACAGGGGCTATATCGACTTTACCAGACTTCATGCGATACATCAGGCAGGGGCTTTCTTCGTCATCAGGGCCAAAGACAACTTCCGGTTCAAGCGCCTCTATTCTCTGCCAGTGGACAAGGCTACGGGAATGCAGTGCGACCAGGTTATCACTACCAAGAATTTCTATGCCCGGAAGGACTACCCGGAAAAGCTTCGCCGGATACGCTTCTTCGACAAGGACAACAACAAACGACTTGTGTTCCTGACCAACAACTTCACCCTGCCTGCACTGACCATAGCCGAGTTGTACCGTTGCCGCTGGCAGATCGAACTGTTCTTCAAATGGATCAAGCAGCACTTAAGGATCAAGGCGTTCTATGGCACATCCGAGAATGCCGTCAAGACTCAGATCTGGATCGCCATCTCGGTTTATGTGCTGGTGGCAATCGTCAAGAAATCCCTGAAAATCGACAGCAGTCTCTATACAATCCTACAGGTTTTGAGTGTCACACTCTTCGAGAAGACGCCAATTATACATGCACTTACAGATTCAAATGGGCAAGATTCAGGGGCAGTTCCCAGCAACCAGCTGACTTTATTCGATTAACGTTGGGACAGTAGTGTTGTAGGATATAATATTATTTCTTGGACAAATAGTAAAGATATTCATGGCATCGGTGCATTGGGGCTTCTCTTGCCGGATATCCATTATGGCAGACCAATGCACAGACCTTATGTTGACCTTACAGAATGTAATCGGCTTCTCGGCATGCTCCGATCGGCCGCTTCGCTTTATCGGGGCCGCTTTTCGGCTTGTCTTTCGATCCAGCCCTTTTATAGAGGGACCTATAACAGAAGGGTTTGAATCACTCGAGCCGGGCTTCCATCGTTATGACGGCATTCAATACCCGTGACACCGGACAGCCTTTCTTGGCCTTTTCAGCCGCAGCCTGGAAGGCCTGTTGATCTATCCCGGGCACTCTGGCGACAACATCCAGGTGCACGGCAGTGATACCGAATCCGCCCTCGATTTTTTCCAGGGTGACGCTCGCGACAGTGCTGATGTTCTCCGGGGTGAAGCCGGCCTCGCCCAGCATAAGGGAAAGGGCCATGGAAAAACAGCCCGCATGCGCGGCCCCGATCAATTCTTCGGGATTGGTGCCCTTCTCGTTTTCGAAGCGCGTGCCAAAGGAGTATGGCGTATCGGACAGCACCCCGCTGTCCGTGGAGATTGATCCTTTTCCATCCCTGATGCCGCCCTTCCATATTGCCGATGCTTTTCGTTTCATCCTTCCTCCCTCCTCTCAAAAAATACGTTTCTCCGGCCGGCCTGTCGGTGACCGCCGTTTCCGGCCATGAGGAAAAGATCCGTTACTCTAAGCAATAGATCATGCTGAACAAAAAGCAAGCGCCACTCGAAAGCGGGACGCCTCGAGTCATCGAATCGGACGCGCCCGTCGTGGTCCAGTTCACCCGACTCGATTCCGGCAGGAAGGAGGACGCTGGAATGAGCGCCATGGCGTTTTCCGCCGATGAATCGTGACATCCCGCCGGGGCCATGAATCATGGATAAAGATAGGCCTCGGGGGGATCACATCTCCACATCGGCCGGCCTGTCGATAGGTGTTCTGGTGGACGGGTCCCTCTGCGCCTTCCAGGCCATGGGTTCGGACAAAGATCCGTCGTTCGCCTTGACGAAGCCTTCGATCGAGGAATCATCGACTATCCCCTCATAATACATGGGGACGACCTTCCCGTTCACCTTCTGATCCACGGTGAAGCTCAGAGTCCGTCCCGTGATCCTGACGTCTCTCAATGGTGTTTTGGAAGAGCCCTCATGCAGGGTCCCGGCCGCATACTGATACTCCTGATCCATCTTGAGCAGACAGCGCCCGCTTCCCGCCTGATCGGGCATGGTCCACTCCCAGGCGCCCGACACATTCGCGGGCATGACCCAGAAATACACTGTGCTGCCCTCCACCACGGCGACCTGATCAGGCGCCCAGTCCCCCATGTCGAAGTCGTGCGACACGATCCGCGTGCCCGGCATCAATTCCCGGAACAGCTTTGGGCGGAGCTCTAGGTTCACCGAGGGGAGCAGGTACAGGGTCACCACCGTCGCGTCCCCAAGGTCTGTTTCAAAGAGATCCTGCTGCATGAACCGTACCCTGTCGGTCACCTGCGCCGCCCGGGCGTTTTCAATGCTCTCTATGATGCGCCAGCGGTTCAGGTCGATCCCGACCCCTCTCGCCCCTCTATCCTTCGCGGCTGCGATCACGATCCTGCCGTCGCCGCAGCCAAGGTCATAGACCATGTCCTCGTCGGTCACCTCCGCCATATCGAGCATTTTCTCCACCACATTTTCGGGCGTGGGGACATAAGGGACGTCGAGGCCGCCCTGATCATCGAGCGCATACACGTTCCGGCCGGGTGGATTCAAGTCCGCGCCGGCCGTCTGGACAATCGCGAGTATGAACGCAAGCGCTGTCAGCCGCCTGAACACTGTCTTTCTCATGAATTTATCCTCCTTTGTTCTTTTCTTCCGCCCCGGTTCCTGAGCAGCAGCATCGGAACGCCCGCCAGCAGAACCCCCACGCCCAGAAGGGACCCCTTGCCGGTATGGACCAGGCTTGCATGAAACATGTACAGGCAGACCAGGCAGAACACCAGCGGCGTGAGCGGATACAGGGGCACACGGAAAGGCCGGACGGCATGCACGTCTCTGCGGCGAAGCACAAAGACCGAGACGCCGACGAGAAACAGGAAAAACCAGAACACCGGGGCCGTATACTCAACCATCATGACAAAACCGCTGCGCGTCCCCGTGCCCAGGACGACCAGAATCAGGGCGATCGCGCCCTGGAGAACGAGGGCGTTCACAGGGGTTTGCCCGCTGTCCTGCCAGCGGCTGAGAAACCGCAACGGGCCGAAGTTTCTGCCCAGGGCATAGTTCGTCCGCGCACCGGTGATGATGGCTGCGTTCACGGTGCTGAGCGCGGCGAGGATCACGAGTGTGCTGATGATTTTCACCCCTGTCTCTCCCAGGGCCTTGTCCATCAGGTCCGCCGCAACCGCCTGGGAGCTCGACATGCCTGACAGCCCCAGAGTGTTCATCAGGACGGCGTTGATGGCGAGATAGACGCCTGTCACCAGGGCGATGCTGATCAACAGGACCCGGGCCATGTTGTTCCGGGGGCCTCGGACCTCGGACGACAGATAGGCGGCCTCGTTCCAGCCTCCATAGGTGAGCAGAACGAAGATCATGGCCCTGCCCAAGGCTGGACCGCCTGAAAGGGAAGCCTGCCCGGATGGGTCAGGGGTTCTGGCGGGCACAAGGGCGTATCCCGCAGCTGCCACGAACACAAGCCCCATAAGGATCAGCGCGATAAGTATTCTCTGCGTCCATTTGCCCTGCCGGATACCCCTCATGTTGACGGCTGTCAGGACCGCGATGATGATGGCCGCATAATACGATGCCGAATTGCCGCCCAGCCGGAAGATTTCCGATGCGTAGTCGCCGATCAGAAAGGCGGCCATGGCGATGGAACCGGTCTGGATCACGGTCATGCGGGCCCAGGCAAAGAGAAACCCGGATGTGTGCCCGAAGGCCCGGGTGAGGTAGTGGTAGTCTCCTCCTGCATGAGGATAGGTGGTGGCGAGCTCCGCATAGCACAGCGCCCCAAGAAGGGAGATCATCCCACCGAGCAGCCAGACGAAAAGGAGCATTCCCTCGCTGCCCGAGCTGGAGGCGACAATCGAAGGGGTTTTGAAGATGCCCACCCCCACCACGATTCCCACAATGATGGCCACTGCATCGGCCACGGTAAGGGTTTTTCTCGGATCGGTACCCGACACGTATATACCTTGCACCTTCCGCCCTCTCCGTCCTCATCACATGCAATCCAGAGTATTGTCCGGTCTGGACAGAACCGCGGCAAGCCGTCTCGGAGACTTAGGGATAATAATACGGCCGAAGACGAAAGCGGCAATCCTGGCAGCCCCTGAAGGCCGTCTCATGGGAAGAGACTTTTCGAGGGATTCCTCTTTTCTCTGTCAGAACGATCCGAACAGCGTGCCGAGCAGGATCAGGACCACAAGAGAGACAATGGGAGCCAGCACGGTGACCACAAAGATATCCATGTACGACTCGCGGTGAGTGAGCCTGCAGATCGACAGCAGGGTGATGATCGCTCCGTTGTGAGGAAGGCCGTCCAGCCCGCCCGTTGCAACCGTGGTCACCCGGTGCATGAGCTCCAGCGATATGCCCGCATCGCGCGCCATCTGCACATAATCCGCGCCCAGAGTGCTCAGGGCGATGCTCATGCCGCCAGAAGCCGATCCGGTGATTCCGGCGAGGACATTGACCGATATGGCCAGCGACACCAGCGGGTTGCCGACAGCGATGTTCATGATGCCCGACTTGATGATGTCGAATGAGGACAGCGAGGCAATGACCGCGCCGAACCCCACCAGGCTGGCGGTGTTGAAGATGGGCAGGACAGAGGCGTCTGCACCTGCATCGATGCTCTCCAGGAGGGCGGAGAACCTTTTTATGTTCAGCGACGTCAGCACCGCGACCGAGATGACCAGAGCCGAGATGATCGACCAGACGCCCCTGACGGAGTCGATGTCCGTCTCTCCATAGAGCGGCAGGGCGAGATATTTCGTATCCATTGCAGGGATAATCACCATGCTGAACAGGTAGTTCAGAGCGATCACGAGCACGATGGGCAGCAAGGCCGTTGCAAATCCGGGCATCCCGGCTGGTGACGGCCTCTTGTTGAGCTCCATGATGTCAAAGCCCTCCCCTTCTGCATGCTCGCGCAGCATTCTGTCGGCCTTCGGCTCCGCGTCCCGGTGGTCTCCATAGCCTTCCCCCGCATCCATTGCGGCACGGGATCGACGGTTCAGCCACATCATGCCCAGGACAAACATGATGATCGCCGATATAATCCCGAGGACTGGCGCCGCAAAAGGCGTGGTGCCGTAAAAGGGCATGGGGATTGCGTTTTGTATCGCGGGCGTTCCGGGAAGCGCGGTCATGGTGAAGGTGAAGGCGCCGAGCGCAATAGCCGCGGGAATCAGTCGCTTGGGGATGTTGTTCTTTCGAAACAGCGCGGAGGCCACCGGGTAGATTGCAAAGGCGACCACGAACAGCGACACCCCGCCGTAGGTAAGGACCGCGCACGACAACACTACGGCCAGAATGGAGCGCCCCTTGCCCAGCCTTGCGACAGACCACCCGGCGATAGAGCCTGCGGAGCCGCTGTCGTCCATGAGCCTTCCGAATATGGCCCCGAGCAGGAACAAAGGAAAATACAGGGCAATGAAATCGCCGGCGGCTGTCATGAACACCTGGGTATAGCTCGCCAGCACGGGCGCGCCGCCGTTGAGCAGCGCCGCCAGCAGCGCCGTTGCAGGGGCCAGGATCAGCACGCTGACGCCGCGGTATGCAAAGTATATCAGCAATGCGAGAGCGATGATAATGCCGGTGATCCCGAGCATACGGCATCCCTCTTTCAATCAGTGGAGATACGCCGATTCGACATCGAGGGTGGAGCGCTTCCCCAGATGTTTGAAGTTCTCTTTGAGCCAGGCTTCCGTAATGCGGTACCCCACATCATGCAGGTGCTTCAGAAACGCCCATTCCACATTGACCTTGCTGGACACCCCCAGGGGCTCCAGCTCGACATCCGCATTGATGCGGTGGAAAAGCGCGT
>Ga0209606_1003707_pt1:2500-15066 | contig 15066 bp, 16 predicted proteins | sample AD_UKC057_MetaG_FD_184412 | JGI IMG/M metagenome (GOLD analysis project Ga0209606, IMG submission 184412) | Active sludge microbial communities of municipal wastewater-treating anaerobic digesters from USA - AD_UKC057_MetaG (SPAdes) (version 2) | ecosystem: Engineered > Bioreactor >...
TAGGAAGGCTTACTGTAAGTATTCCATTTTCATATTTTGCCTTGATGTCTTCCTGCTTAACTCCCTTAGCATAGAAGCTTCTGGAAAATTCACCATAGCATCTTTCTCTTCTGATGAAGTTCTTTTCTTTTTCTTCTTTCTCGCAATCCCTACTAGCCGAGATTGTAAGATAGTTATTCTTCAATTCAACAGATATATCTTTCTTATCAAATCCTGGGAGTTCTGCTTCAAGAACATATTCCTTATCATTCTCTGAAACGTCAATTCTAAAACCCTGGGTGCTTGACATAACATCTGTGCTGAAGAACTCATTCATCATATCCAATACACTGTAATCGTTTCTTCTATTTCTTGTTATTAAGTCAAACATTTTTGTCACCTCCATTTAACTTTGACTTTCCTTGACCTACCTATATTCTATCATACTTAAAAATATCATCAAATGCATATTTTGACCTTATCTGACCATTAATTAAAAATAAACTGATATAACTCTTTATATCTCGTTTTTCCTTAATATATCTTCGTTTTTCTTGAAATTTAACTTTTATCTGTTTGTAAAATCAACTTTATACAATTGTTTATATCTTCTAGTGATTCAGCTTTAAATATAATTTCTCTGAATTTAGCACTATTTTTCAAACCTTTAAAATACCATGCGCCATGCTTGCGCATTTCAATAATTCCCTTCTTTTCTCCATTATATTCTATCTGAAGCTCAACATGCCTCATAAATACTTCAATCCTCTGTTCTAATGAGGGTATGGTATTTAAAAAGATCCATGGATTACCTAAACTTCCTCTTGCAATCATTACATCATAGCAACCAGTCTGTTTTCTAATATCCTTTATATCCTGTTCGCAGAAAACATCACCATTTGCAATAACCGGTATATTTATATTCTCTCTTAACTTAACAATATGACTCCAATCAGCTTTACCTGAATAAAACATATCTCGTGTCCTAGGATGTAAAGTAATACATACTGCCCCAGCAGCTTCCATCGCTTTTCCAAATTCAATATAGTTTAAATTCTGATTATCAAAACCTGAACGGAATTTTACGCTTACCGGTACTTTTGAAGCATTTACAACTGCTTTAGTGATTTTGTAAGCTTTACCTAAATCCTTCATTAATGCGCTACCCTCGCCATTTCTTACTACTTTTGAAACTGGACAACCCATATTAATATCTATTAGTACTGGATTTAAAGAAGATACATATTGAGCTGCATACTTCATAGGTTCAATTTCCGATCCAAATATCTGAATCGTGAATGGCTCTGTCGGATTTGTTTTGCTTAGTAATTTTTTTGTTTTTTTATCGTTGTATAAAAGGCCTTTTGCACTTATCATTTCGGAATATGTTAATTTTGCACCGTGTTCAATACATATCGTTCGAAATGGAGCATCGGTTATTCCCGCCATAGGAGCCAAAAAAAGTCCTTCTATATTTTTTTCTTGTATAATCAAAAGGTTTTATCCTTTCATATATTATTAATGTGTATTATATACTATAACTCTTCTTTATCAGACTTAGTTTCACAGTACGCACACCTGTATATCCTATTTTCACTATCAGTTAGATTAAAAATCTGGTCTATCTCCTGCTCTGTCGAAGTAATACATCTGGGATTATTACACTTTATAACATTAACTAGCCTTTTTGGCAGTTCTAAATGCTTTTTTTCAGATATCTTTCCTTCTCTTATTATATTAACAGTAATATTAGGATCTATGTATCCAAGGACATCAAGGTTCATATCTATGATTGAGTCTATCTTGATTACATCTTTTATGCCATATTTCCTGCTTCTACAGTTCCTTATTACTGCCACCGAGCATTTAAGTTCTTCAAGATTAAGATATTTATATATCCTCATGCTGTTACCTGCTTTTATATGATCTAGTACAATACCGTCAACGATGCTATCTATTTTCATATTTATCCTCCATTATACTTTAATATCTAAAAGCATAAGTATAAGTGCCATACGTATATATTTACCGTTTTTAACCTGTTTAAAGTAACAGGCTCTCAAATCATCATCAACTTTAACTGATATCTCGTTAACTCTTGGAAGAGGATGCATTATACTAAGGTCTTCCCTAGCTGATTTTAATTTATCAGGAGTAAGTATATAGCTATCTTTCAAGCGTATATAGTCTGCTTCATTGAAGAATCTCTCTCTTTGGACCCTGGTCATGTATAATATATCCAGCTTTGGCAAGAATTCATCTATATTCGTTGTTTCGACATATTTTATTTTATTATTATCTAGCATACCTGCTTTCACATAATCTGGTATTACAAGCTCTTTTGGAGATATGAACACATACTCTATACCTTCATATCTTGACAGTGCATTAATGAGCGAATGAACAGTCCTGCCAAATTTCAAATCTCCGCAAAATCCCACTGTCAAGTTTGCAAGCCTTCCTTTTTCTCTTTGAATAGTAAGCAGATCGGCAAGCGTCTGAGTAGGATGACTATGTCCTCCATCTCCTGCATTTATTATCGGGACTGTAGTTCTTTTTGATGCAGCGAGCGGAGCGCCTTCTTTAGGGTGTCTCATTGCGATTATATCTGCATAATATCCTACTGTCTGTACCGTGTCAGTTACACTTTCGCCTTTTACAGATGAAGAACCGTCTGATGTTGAAAACCCTAACACGCTCCCTCCTAATTCAAGCATTGCCGCTTCGAAACTAAGTCTGGTTCTTGTGCTTGGCTCAAAAAACAAAGTAGCCAGTTTTTTTCTCTTACATGTGTCCTGATATTTTTCAGGGTCAGATATAATTTTGTTTGCAGTGTTTATAAGCTCATCGATCTGTGAAGTTGTAAGATCAGTAATATCCATCAGATGCTTCATAGTTGGTCTCCTTATACTTTAATCCATCCTTCATCAGAAGGATTATCACGAAATGCCAGTAATCTGTTTTTATCAGCCTCTTTTATATACCCTTTATCGCAAGCTACTTCAATAACAGTATCAAAATCCGTCAAGCTAATATTCAACACATCCGCCTGTCTAAGTCTTTCAATCCCTTTTTTCATACCATATGTGAAAATGCTGGCTATGCCTAGAACCTGAGCTTTTTCTTCCCTAAGCGCTTCAACTGTATCTATAACACTTCCGCCAGTGGATATCAGGTCCTCTATTACAACGACCTTCTGCCCAGGCATAAGTCTTCCTTCTATACGATTACCTCTACCGTGGTCTTTAGCTAAAGAACGCACATACCCCATAGGCAGTTTAAGTAAATGCGCAGTAATTGCTGCATGGGCTATACCTGCTGTGCTTGTTCCCATAATTGCTTGGCAATCAGGATAATTTTTTATTATTAATTCAGCAAGCCCTTTTTCAATATCCAGCCTTACCAGATGATCAGATAACGTAATTCTGTTATCACAGTAGATAGGGCTTTTAATGCCGCTTGCCCATGTAAATGGTTTGTCTGGGCTCAAAAATACTGCTTGTATATTCAACAAATGTTCTGCTATTTTTCTTTTCATTAGCTTTCCTTTCCTTCTACAAATTCATACAAACATCTTGCGTATGCTGCCACAGGGTCTTGCGCTTGCGTTATAGGCCTTCCGACCACTATGTAATCGCATCCTATCGTAGAAGCTTCAAAAGGGGTTGTTATTCGTGACTGATCATCCTTTTTGCTGTCTTTAAACCTTATACCCGGTGTTACTGTAATAAACGACTTACCACATGCTGCCTTGACTTTTGCAGCTTCCAATGGCGAGCATACTACTCCATCTATTCCAGCCTTCAATGCCAGGGTAGAATAATTCATGACTACTTCATCCATAGTCCCACTTATCATCAGCTCTTCATGAAGCTCCTGATTATTTATTGAAGTAAGCATTGTTACGCCTATTAACAGAGGACGGGTTCCATCTTCCCTTGTAAGACCTTTAAGCGCAGCTTGCATCATCTTTACAGTACCTAAAGTGTGAAGGTTCACCATATCCACATCTAGAAGCGATAAGCTTCTCATTGCTCTTTCGACAGTATTAGGTATGTCATGAAGTTTAAGATCTAAAAAAATCTTATGACCTTTTTTCTTTATCTGCTTTACTATATCCGGACCTTCTGCATAAAACAGTTCCATACCTATTTTTACATATGGCTTTTCCTTTCCGAACAAATTTAAAAAATCCATTACTTCCTTTTTTGACGGGAAATCACATGCTATAATTACATCCTTTTTCATTTATGAGCTCCTCCGATTATTTCATTTATATCTTCAATACCCAGCTTGTCCAGCTCGTCTGGCAGTTTATCTATAATTGTCTTGCATATATATGGATCCGTAAGGTTCATTGAACCTATCTGTACCGCTGTTGCTCCTGCCATCATCATTTCTAAAACATCCTTCGCTGAGCTTATTCCTCCAATACCTATTATTGGTATGTTAACCGCTTCATATATTTGATACACCATGCGAAGCGCTATAGGAAAGATTGCAGGACCTGATAATCCTCCTGTTATGTTGGCTAGTACAGGTTTTCTCTTTTTTATATCAATCCTCATCCCCAATAAAGTGTTAATTGCGCAAATTCCCGAAGCGCCTGCATCTTCGCATGCTTTTGCTATTGATGCTATATCTGTCACATTAGGAGATAATTTAATATAAACAGGTTTATCTGCTGCCTTTACTACAGCCTTAGTTACTTTTGCAGCCATATCCGCGCTTGTACCGAAACTCATTCCCCCATCGTGCACATTGGGACAGCTTATGTTGACCTCAATAATACCTACATTATTAATCCCTTTTAATCTTTTTACACAATATTCATATTCCTCAATAGAAAATCCAGATATATTTGCTATGATAGGTTTAGAATAATATGATAATATCTCTTTCATTTCATACTCAACCACATGATCAATACCCGGATTCTGCAAGCCGACACTGTTAAGCATACCACAATTGCTTTCGGCAATCCTTGGAGTAGCATTCCCGAATCTTAAATCTTTAGTAGTGCCCTTAATACTGAACGAGCCTAATATGTTAATGTCATAATAGTTAATGTATTCCTTTCCATACCCGAAACATCCGCTAGCTGGTATTATTGGGTTTGATAATTCTAATCCGCTAAGGTTTACTTTTAAACTTACCATATTATCTCCTCTTTGAACAAAACCGGTCCTTCTTTACATATTCTTTTATATCCATATCGGGTTTTGCATGTGCATCCCATACAAGCTCCGAACCCGCATCCCATCCTCTCTTCAAAAGAAAACTGGCCTGATGTTTCACAATTGTTATAAACGGCCTTTAGCATGGGTTCAGGCCCGCATGTGAAAACATAGTCATAATCAATTTCGCTAAGCACATCAGTTGCATAACCTTTGTGTCCGTAGCTTCCATCTAAGCAACAGACATATACTTTACAACCAAGAGCTTTAAACTCCTCCTCGTAAAAAACATCATCTTTTTTATTAAAACCTAAAATAACATTTGGCGTAAAACCTTTCTTTATTAAGATTTTTGCCAGATAGTACAAAGGAGGTACACCGCAACCTCCACCTATTAAAAGAGGCTTTTCTGTTACAACATCAGTGTCATAACCATTACCTAGATCACATAATACATCCAACTGCTGTAATGGTTTCATAGATGAAAGTATTTCTGTACCCTTTCCTACTGCCTTGAATATGAGGGTAATATTATTTTCAGATATATCACATACCGACAAAGGTCTTCTTAGAAAAAGACCATCAATTTTTATATTAACAAACTGCCCGGGTGCTTTTATCCAAGTTGTATCTCCGGATAATTTCATTTCATAAATATCATATGTAAGCTGCTTCATACTTGTTATTGCGTAAATTCCCATACGATTTTCCCTTTGCATATTGTCTTAATTATTCTTCCTTTCATGCGCATTCCCTCAAAAGGAGTATTCCTTCCTTTTGATAAAAAGGTATCTGCTTTAACTATATAATCAGCATCTGTATCAAGCACGGTAAAATCAGAATATCCAGGTATCCTATATGTCGTTGCAGGATTAATTGCCATTAGCTCAACCAACCTTTCAAGATTGATTAATCCAGTCTCAACCAAGTAAGTATACATACTGCTAAATGCAGTCTCTAATCCAATAACACCCATAGCTCCTGATAATTTATCCTCATGAGTGTGTGGGGCATGGTCTGTCGCAATCATGTCGATTGTCCCGTCACAGATTGCTTGTAATAATGCTTGTTTATCTTCTTTATCCCCCAAAGGAGGATTCATTTTAAAGTTTTCTGATATAACATCTTCATTAGTGAAGATAAGATAATGAGGAGCAGTCTCGCATGTTATGCTGATTCCCTGCTTTTTTGCCTCTCTTATCAGTTCGATACTTTTTTTAGATGACACATGACATACATGGTACCTACATGTTATATTCATATCCTTAATGAGTTCAATATCTCTTTTTATATTCATATACTCGCTCATCCTGGGGTCATCATATGAAAAATCCTCACAGTGTGCAGCTATGAGGACATCATTAAAAGATGCTTTATTAATGGCTTCTTTCATTACTAAGTCTGATGAGACAGGGTTTCCATCATCAGAAAAACTTGTTACATAATCTTTCAGCATGGAAAATTCTGTTGTTTTCTTTCCTTGCCTATTTTCTGTTATACAGCCATATTGATATACATTAATACACGCGTCTTTGTTAATAATATCTTGTACCATCTTTATGCTATTAATATTATCAGGTGCAGGAATGACATTTGGCATTGCGCATATTGATGTAAATCCTCCTTTTGCAGCACTTTTAGAACCTGTAAGTATTGTTTCTTTATAATCAAATCCCGGTTCTCTAAGATGTACATGAACATCCACAAGACCGGGTATAATATATTTTCCAGTAAGATCGATAACCTGCTTGCTTTCAATAGATGAAAGATTTTTACCTACTATCCATTGTTTTTCATTAATTATTAGCAAGTCGGAGGAATTGAAGCTTCCATCTGTATATATAAAAGCGTTCTTTAATAACATGTCATCCTCCTTTTAAACAAGCTGCCCCCTTTTTCAGAGGGCAGCCGTAATTAAAACCAATTACTTGTTAACTGCTTCGTCTTTCTTGTCAGCAGGTATTACTAAATTCAATATTATTCCTAAAAGGGTTGCTACTGCAAGAGGAGAAATTTCTACTGCACCGATCATAAGTTTGTATGCTGTATCACCGGTAACATCACCTGCAAGGCTCATAGCTCCTAAACCAAGACCCACTGAAAGTATTACTGATACTACCAATATGTTCTTTGTATCAGAGAAATCGACTTTCCCATCTACTAATGCCCTAAGTCCAGCTGCTGAAATCATACCGAATAGCACTATTGATGCACCTCCTATTACTGCAGAAGGTATTGTACTTACTGCTGTCCCGAATATTGTAATAGAACCGAATATTACTGCCATAATTGCTGCGTAGAAGATATTTTTAGGGTTATAGTTCTTTGTTATTGCAAGAACAGCTGTATTTTCTCCATATGTTGTGTTTGGAGGTCCGCCTAAAGCTCCTGCTATAAATGTTCCGACTCCATCACCCATTAATGTTCTATGAATTCCCGGGTCTACCATAAAGTCTTTACCACAAACTGTGCTATTAGCTGCGATATCACCAAGATGCTCCATAAATGTAACTATAGCGATTGGCACAACTGAAAGTATAACGCCTAAATCAAATGACAGATACTTATAAAAGCTAAATGTCTTTCCAAGGTCCTGGAATATAATTATCTGGCTCCAGTCAACTGTTGAATAATCTATTAAACCTATTATTAATGAATAGATATATCCGACGATAAATCCCATTAGAATCGGTATTACTTTTAAGAAACTTTTTGGTTTCGCAACCGCACTGACAACAAGGATAGTTAAAGCTGTGATTCCTGCTGCAGTCCATTCTTTCCATGCTGGTACTCCAAACCATATCGATTGACCTATAATGTTGTTATAGAACATCTTTGGTGCAAGAATCATACCAATTACTATGATTACCGGACCAACAACTATCGGTGGGAATAATTTTCTTATTCTGTCTACACCTATCTTTTTAAGCAATAGAGAGAATACGATATATACCAGACCTGCAAGCATAACCGCCACACTTGTTTTTCCCATTGCAACATTCCATGTGTCTGAGCCGATTGCACCAGAACCTGCCATTGATGCTATCAATGCTGGCAGGAATGCAAAACTGCTTCCTAAGAAGACCGGAACTTTCTTCTTAGTTATGAAATAGAATGCTATTGTTCCAAGTCCTGCTGAAAGCAGTGCTACTGATATGCTCATGCCTGCTAAAATCGGTACGAGCACCGTTGCTCCAAACATTGCGAACATGTGCTGAAAACTTAGCACAGCTGTTTTTAATGTGAAGCGTTCATTTACTGTTTTTCCCATTGTAATTTCTCCTCCTAGTTTATTTCCTCAATATCTATATTCGATAAAGGCTCACGCCAGTTATCCCGTCTGTTTCCAAAAGCTTTACTGCTATCATCTCGCCTTTGGATGATGGAACATTTTTCCCTACAAAATCCGGTCTTATTGGCAATTCTCTGTGCCCTCTGTCGATGAGCACTGCCAATTTAATCTTTGCCGCTCTGCCTATTGCGAATATCGCATCCATTGCAGCGCGTGCAGTACGACCGGTAAAAATAACGTCATCGATAAGGATGACGTTTTTTCCTGTTATTTCAAATTGGATATCTGTCGCATTAAGTATCGGGTCATCAGAATATTTGGATAAATCATCACGATACAATGTTATATCCAGCACTCCTACCGGTATTTTTTTCCCAGATATGTTTTCTATATTCTTAGCAATCCTTTCAGCTAATGGAATTCCTCTAGTTTTAATGCCTACAAGACAAATCCCTTCAGCACCTTTGTTGTCTTCTAAGATTTCATGCGATATGCGAATTAACGATCTTTTTACCGCATCTTCATCCATCAAAGTAGCCTTGAATTCCACATTCGCCTCCTCATAAAAATCTCTAAAAAAAATCCTTGCCTGCGTATGCATACAAGGATAGATGAATCTTGTTAATTCTTCTTTATAAACACCTTGTGGGTATCTCTGCACCGCACTTAAAGTTCCTTTAATATATTACCATTTATATAAAAGTATGGCAAGTGGTTTTAATAAATTAACATTAAAAATTTATGGATAAAATAAAAATGAATCCCTTGCTATTTAATCTTGATGGCGGTGCCATATGCAACTACTTCAGCTGCACCTTGTGTAATAGCTGCTGATACATATCTTAACCCTATAATTGCATCTGCACCAAGTTTTTCCGCCTGCTCAACAATTCTTTTGGTTGCCATTGCTCGTGATTCATTCATCATTTCAGTATAACCGAACAGCTCTCCTCCAACTAAAGTCTTAAAGCTTGCAGCTATGTCTTTTCCAATGTGTTTTGATTGGACCATTCCTGCATGCACTAGTCCTAAATATTCAATTTCCTTGCCTGGCACATAATCAATTGTTAACAGTTTCATTTTTTAGTAACCTTCTTCCAATGCTTTTTCAGCAGGATCCTTCGGCATCTCCTTTATATTAAATTTATTTCTTACCTTTATAATTAAAACAGATGATATAACTGCAAATGCAGATAAGACTATTAAACTAATCCATATATTCTGTGTTAGTGCATTTACTGCAACAACAGTAAAATCCAGTAATGTATGCATAGCTACGCATAATATAAACCCTGTAAGAGTCTTCTTCTTTGACATCATATACGCAAAAAGTATTGTAAGGCCAATATGAAAAACCACAGTAAGAACCCTTTCTATACCTGCAGCATAGAACAGCGAGGAAGATGTAGATAGAAATGTCTCTTTTATAAATTCGTATTCATCACCAGTTGGAAGCGAGCCTGTATTGATCATAACTGCAAAAATTAAGTTGTTAACATATGTTAAGCCTATAAGCCCGACTGCTTCAGCTGCTCCATGTCCATATCCAGCTCCTAATGAACTGTAATAGGATAGTTCATTTCTCGAAAGAACCTTAAGTACAATCAACCTTCCTGTTGTTTCAAAAAGTCCTGCACTGAAAGCAAGGATTAATAGGAAAAGATATTTATTATCCTCGCTGAACTGTACAACTGATTGATTAGTACCCAGTAACTGCAAAATGGGAATTCGAATAAATAACTGAGGGATTATAAATCCCAAAGCTCCTGCTATTATTGCCCTAGATATACCTTTAATTTTTTTCGCAAAAATTATCCAGATTGCTACAGGCAGTATTAATGTAATAATAAGAGTTAATACTATTCCTATTATTGCTGATAAAGATACCATAACCCCCCTTTCGTTTCTTCAACTCTTTCTCAAATAAATTTTATATCACATTTATGTAAAAATAAACCCCTTAATATTTAAGGGGTTATAGTTGATATCTGTCAACATGTTATGCTTTAAGAGGTGCTTTTCTCATCGCAACCCATGATAACAGACCGCTAATTAAGAATATTACCATGAATGATATTACTGCCATATATGGATTTTGTGCTGTAGCGCCGAATATAAAATCCATGAATCTTATCAACCACAATGTTATTCTGCCACCAAAAGCCAACACATCCACTACTGGCATAAACACACTGAAGAATACCGGTATGCCTATTGCAAGAGCGACTTTGCCACCCTTATTAAGCCTATAGAATATGACTCCTATAAGGTACCCAATACCGACAATAGCAAGCATCATCACAAAGTACAGCATGAAGGATTCAAGTAAAACTAGAATGCTATTCACCTTGTTGACATGTACAGGATACATTGTCTCAAAAAAACTTTCTGAAATAATATTTTTTTCTATTTGAGACATTAACTTGGTTATAAGAATAACAACTATACTGATTGCTGATAATATTCCAGATGTAGTGACGAAACCTAGTATAGTTGCAGCAAATGTACCTTTCCTTGATACGCTGTTCTGCATCAGCATATGGAAGTTGTCCTTAAAGGATGTAAGCCCTGCAACGAATATAAATATCATTGAAGCTATTTCCATACCGCCTATCTGCGAAGTATTGTTTCCATTTGACCATGATATAGATACTGTACATAGCAATACGGTTACAAGGATTATTATTAAAGAATATATGAGCAGAGCCCTTTTGTTATCATACATTACATATTTATATGATGCTTTTAAGTTCATTTTGATACCTCCTTTTCATTTGTCATCTTTATGAACATTTTTTGAAGATCCATCTTTGTTATTTCAAGATTCTGTGGAACATCTTGTGGAACCTTACCAGAAACATAAGCAGTCTTAAGGCCGCCAAGCATATCATAACTCATAACATCCTTATCAGATATGAACAAATCAACAGCACTAGCTGGACCTGTTATGGTATAGCCTTGCGATAATATGCTTTCTAGAGGCTCATCTTTTATTATCCTACCTTTGTCAATCATCACTACATGCTCTATTACAGAGGACACCTCATCAATAAGGTGTGTGGATACTATTGCAGTGAAAGGCTTTTCACTATACTTTTCTATTAGCAGTCTATAGAAAAGATCCCTGTAATTCGCATCTAGTCCTAATACAGGCTCGTCAAAGAATACATATGGAACATTGACGCTCATTGCTGTTACCAGCTTTAAAATGGATCCATATCCTGTTGACAATGAATCTCTTTTCTTTTTCAGATCCAGTTCGAATTTTGATGCGATTGCGAATGCATATTCCATATCAAACTGAGGATAAAATGCAGCGGTCCATTTAAAAACATCTCTGACTCTCATTTTTTCCGGGAATAAGCATTTCTCGCTCATCATGTATATCTTGGATAAAGCAATGTCATTTTCCTGTATAACTTTTCCATCCAATGTTACTTCTCCAGAATCAGCGAATAGCCTGTTAGTGATTATGTTCAGCAGTGTTGTTTTTCCTGCCCCATTTCTTCCGAGCAACCCATAAATTCTGTTTTCTACGAAATTAATGCTTACCTGGTTTAACGCTTGAGTCGAACCGTAACTCTTACTTAAATTTCTTACTTCAATACCACTCATTTTGAATACCCTCTTTCTATCATTTCCAAAATATCTTCTTTATTTAGATTCAATTTTCTAGCTTCTTCTAAAAGCGCTTCTATATAGCTTTCATAAAATCTATTTTTTCTTTCTTTCATCAGCTTCTTAACCGCTCCTTCTTTTACAAACATCCCTAATCCCCTTTTCTTGTATACTACCTCTTTATCCACCAGCATGTTTATACCTTTCAAAGCCGTTGCCGGATTAATCTTACATATTACAGATATCTCTGTTATGGAAGGGATCTGGCTTTCTTCTTCAAATGCATTTGATAAAATAGCGTCTTCTAACCACTCTGCTATCTGAACAAATATTGGCTTATCTGATTCAAAATCTATATTCACAGTATCCTCCTTTCGCATCTTGGTTAATTACTATACTAATTAACTAATACAGATTATATACCCTTAAAAACTGTTGTCAATAGGTATTTCAAAAAATTTGTAAATATTTTTACTTTACGAATTTGTAAATTATTTTAA
>Ga0209606_1003709_pt1 | contig 15056 bp, 7 predicted proteins | sample AD_UKC057_MetaG_FD_184412 | JGI IMG/M metagenome (GOLD analysis project Ga0209606, IMG submission 184412) | Active sludge microbial communities of municipal wastewater-treating anaerobic digesters from USA - AD_UKC057_MetaG (SPAdes) (version 2) | ecosystem: Engineered > Bioreactor > Anaerobic >...
GCTGCGGGTGAAGCGTTTGCGCGCCTCCTCGAGGGGGATCACCTCCTCGACGATGAGCTTGGGCGCGTCGCCCTCGCGCGTGCTGATCCGGCCGAGGGCCATGACGATCTGATCCACCTGGATGGCGCCGCGGTTCTTGTCATACGCCTCGGCGAAGGTCAGCCCCTCGATGGTGCCCGTGAAATCCTCGATCTTGAAAAAAGCCATGGGCCGCTTTTTCCGGTCGAGGAGGGTCTTGAGCTCGCTGATCAGCCCGCAGAGGCGGACTTTGCTGTTGTCCTTGCACTCCCCCGCCTGGTCGAGGGGGACGGTAGCGAGCGACCGGATGTCCTCGCGGAAGCGGTCGAGGGGGTGGCCGGTGAGAAAAAAACCGAGCATCGCCTTTTCGCGGTTGAGGGCGTCGCCCTCGGCCCAGTCGGCAACCAGGGGAAGGGATGGCTGGAGGCTCTCACTCGCATCGTCCTTCTCCGCGCCGCCGTCGAAAAAGGAGAACTGGCCGGTGGCGGCGCTGTGGTTGATACGCTGGGCGTAGTTGATCGCCTCCTCGATAGCGGCGAATTTTTGCGCCCTGGTACCCGCCAGCGAATCCATCGCTCCGGCCTGGATGAGGCTTTCAAGCACCTTTTTGTTCAGCGCCTGCAGATCGACGGCGCAGACCAGATCGACCAGGCTCTCGAAGCGGCCCTTCTTTTCACGGCCAGCGACGATCGCCTCGATGGCGCCGCGGCCGACATTCTTGACCGCCCCGAGGCCGAAACGGATGCGTCCTTCGGTGACGATGAAATCGGCATAGCTTTCGTTCACATCCGGGGGCAGAACCTCCAGCCCCATGCGCCGGCACTCCTCGAGCAGGACCACCACCCGCGCGGTGGTGCTCATTTCACTGCTCAGGTTCGCCGCCATGAATTCGGCCGGATAGTAGACCTTGAGAAAACCCGTCTGATAGGCCACCAGCGAGTAACAGGCGGCATGGGATTTGTTGAAACCGTAGCCGGCGAACTTGGCCATCATGTCATAGATCTCGTCGGCGACCTTGTTGAGCACACCGCGCTGGTTCGCGCCCTCGATGAAATGGAGCCGTTCCCTGGCCATGATCTCGAGATCTTTTTTACCCATCGCGCGGCGGAGCAGATCGGCGCTGCCGAGCGAAAAACCGCCCACCTCCGTCGCCATCTTGATCACCTGCTCCTGATAGACCGCAATACCGTAGGTCTCCTCGAGCAGGGGGGTGAGCAGGGGATGGAGATAGGCGACCGAAGCGGCATCGCGCTTGCCGCGGATGAAATCGTTGATATAATCCATGGGCCCGGGACGATAGAGGGCATTCATGGCGATGAGGTCTTCCAGGCAGGTGGGCTTGAGCTTGCGCAGATACTCCTGCATGCCGGAACTTTCAAACTGGAAGAGGCCGATGGTTTCACCCCGGGCGAAGACCTCATAGACCCCGGGGTCGTCGAGCGGGATGGCATCGATGTCGACCTGGATACCCCGGAGTGCAATAGCCTTGACCGCCTTCTGGATCACCGTCAGGGTGCGCAGTCCGAGAAAATCCATCTTGAGCAGACCCACCTCCTCCAGCGACTTCATGTCGTACTGGGTGGTGATGTCGCCTTCCTTGGTCTTGTAGAGCGGCACATAGTTGGTCAGCTCTTCCGGTGTGATGAGCACGCCGGCGGCATGGGTGGAGGCGTGCCGCGCCAGACCCTCCAGGACGAGCGAATGTTCGATCAGGCGGCGGCCGGTCTCATCCTTCTCGGAGACCTGGCGCAGCTCGGCGACGTTCTCGATCGCCTCCTTGAGCTTGATCTTGAGCTGCTCCGGCACCAGCTTGGCGATGCGGTCCACATCGGAATAGTTTATCTTGAGAACCCGTCCGACATCGCGGATGACGGCCCTCGCCGCCATGGTGCCGAAGGTGATGATCTGGCAGACGTTGCTGTAGCCGTACTTTTCCTTGACGTAGCGGATGACCTCTTCACGGCGCTCATAGCAGAAATCGATGTCGATGTCAGGCATCGAGATGCGCTCGGGATTGAGGAAGCGCTCGAAGATCAGGTCATAGCGGATCGGATCGAGGTTGGTGATCTTGAGCACATAGGCGACCAGGCTGCCGGCGGCCGAACCGCGGCCGGGGCCCACCGGGATGTCCTGGCTGCGGGCATAACTGATGAAATCGGCGGTGATGAGAAAATAGCCCGCATAACCCATCTGCCTGATGATCTCAAGCTCATACTGCAGCCGCTTCTCCAGATCCGGCGTCACCTCCGCATAGCGTTCGCGCAGGCCGGCCCACGCCACCTCGGTGAGGTAATCGTCCAGATTCTTGCCGGCGTGCTCGGGCGGAAGCTGGAAAACAGGCAGGTGAAAGGTCCGCGAATCGAGATGAAGGTCGCACTTTTCCGCCACCTCGAGCGTATTGAGCAGAGCCTCGGGATGATCGGGAAAGGCTTCGGCCATCTCCGCCTCACTCTTGAAATAGAGCTCCCGGGTGGCGTAGCGCATGCGGGTGGGATCCTCGAAATCCTTGCCCGTCTGCAGACAGAGCAGGATATCGTGGGCTTCGGCATGCCCTTTTTCCAGATAGTGGATATCGTTGGTGGCGACCACCTTGATATCCATCTCCCGGGCGATGGTAAAGATGGCGTTGCGGACGGTCTCTTCTTCGGGGATGCCGTGGTTCTGGACTTCGAGGTAGAAATCCTCGCCGAAGATGTCACGGTATTCGGCGATGGCCGAACGGCTGCGCTCCTCGTTCTCGCGCAGCAGCCGCTGGCTGACCTCGCCCTTGAGGCAGGCGCTGAGGGCGATCAACCCCTCGTGATGTTCGCGCAGCAGGGCGCGGTCGACGCGGGGCTTGTAGTAAAATCCTTCCAGATATCCGGCCGAGACCAGCTTCATCAGGTTCTTGTAGCCGGTCATGTCCTTGCAGAGCAGGACCAGATGAAAAGCGGTGCCGCCGGTGCCGGGATCGGGCTGCTTCTCCAGACGGCTGCCCGGAGCCACATAGACTTCGGAGCCGACCAGGGGTTTGATTTTGGCCTTGCTGCACTTTTTGTAAAAGCTGATGACGCCATGCATGCAGCCGTGGTCGGTCAAAGCGATTGCCGGCATGCCCTGCGCTTCCGCCCTCTCGACGAGATCCTCGATGCGGCAGGCGCCGTCGAGAAGGCTGTAATGGGAGTGGTTATGGAGATGGACAAACCGGCTCACGCGGAAACTCTTGCTTAGATGTTGCGATAATAGCGCTTGGCGACCGAAGTGTATTCGCTCCCAGCATAATTGTCAAGAAAGGTGCCAAAGGCCTTTTGCGCCAGCTCGGCCTGATTGGAACGGACGTAGGAGAGTCCGACCATAAGCTGGGCGTCGTCGTGCTTGTCCGTTTCGGAGTAGGAAAAGACCTTCTGAAATTCGACCACCGCTTTCTGATACTCCTTCAGGCCGAAGTAGGATTCGCCGATCCAGTACTGGCAGTTGTCGGCCAGACGATGGTCGGGGTATTCGGCGAGCAGGGCGGAGAACTCGTCGATCGCCGCCTGATAACTGCGTCTTTCGAACTTGGTGCGCGCGCGCTCGTAGGCGGTATCGAAGGCGGTGGTTCCCGCTGCAGCGGACGCGGCTGCGGTGCGGGCCGGTTTCCGGGCGGTTTTGGAGAGATCCGGGACCACGATGCGGGGAGTCGCCTTGCGGCTCTCAAGCTCCTGCAGCCGGGCATTGCGGTTGGCGATGATGCTCTGCAGGCTGTCCACGGTAGCGCTTCTGATCTCCAGGGCGGCCTCGAGGCGGTTGATATCATTGCGCATCCTGGTGAACATCTCCGGTGTCAACCCCATGGTGCCCGTGGTGGTAGTCGGCTCGCTCTCCAGCTGGGTATCCTGGGCGGGCGGAACCACCTGCTCACCGACCGCGGCGGTCTCGTCGCCGGTCTCATTTTCCGCACCTAAGAGGGCAAGCAGCTCATCATCGGTGAGCGCGGTGTCGCCGCTCTCGGCCGATTCCTCATCGCTGCCCAACTGGAGTTCATCAGCCAGGGCCAGGTCCGCTTCATCTGTCGTACCAATTTCTCCATCACCCTCACCTTCGGTCAGATCGAGAAGCTGCAGCAGTTCCTGACGAAACTCCTCGTCGTTGCTGGATAGGTCATCACCCCCTGCGACCGAGCCCCGGCGCTGCGCACAGACCAGGAAAAGACCGACAAAGATGACGACCAGGGCGATCGAGACCGCCCAGACGGAACGTGAATGATTGTTCATGTGAACCTCGTTGCTTGGATGCCTGTCAGTTAAGGTAGACCGGTTGCCTGATCTCTCTGTGGTTTTACGTTGCCTTCTGCAGCTGCTCCGAATCACACCCCAACCCGTACTGCTTCATCACCCCGCCCCTGCGGGTGATCAGGCTCCGCCTGCGGCGGCCGCGATGAGTTCGCTGGCGCTCTGCAGATGGGCCTGGGTGACCACGTCGCCGCCGATGAGGGCCGCGACCTGGGCCACGCGTTCTTCCTGCGCAAGGGGACGAATCGTCGTGCGCGTCTGCTGTTCGTCCCCCCCCTTTTCGACCAGTAAATGATGATCGGCCATACTGGCGATCTGCGGCAGATGGGTGATGCAGAGCACCTGATGGCTCATGGCCAGTTCCTTGAGACTGCGGCCGACCGCCTGGGCGATGCGCCCGCTGATGCCGATATCGATCTCGTCAAAGATCAAAACGGGAACCCGGTCGGCTTCGGCGAGCAGGGTCTTGAGGGCGAGCATCACGCGCGAGATCTCGCCGCCCGAGGCTACGGCCGCCAGCGGTTTGGCCTCCTCACCCGGATTTGCGGAGAGGAGGAATTCGAGATGGTCGGAGCCGCGGGGACCGATGCGCAGCTTCTGCCCCTCCCGCTCGACCCAGGGTTCATCGCCGGCCGGCGCGGCGTGTTGATCGACCGCAAACTGCGCGCGCGGCATGCCCAACAGCGCGAGAGCAGCGGCCACGCGGCTGCTGAACTCCTGCGCAGCGGCGTGGCGCTTGCCGGATAGTTCCGCATCGAGCGCCGCCAGCCGGCTGCGCGCCGCTGCGCGCTCCTTCTCCAGCTGCGCGAGAGCCGCTTCCATATTGTCGGCCACCCCCAGCTCACGCTCCAGCTTTGCGCCGAGTGCGATGATATCGGTCAGGCTGCCGCCGTGCTTGCGCTTGAGAGCGGTCAGGGCCGCCAGACGCTGGCGGACCTTTTCCAGCCGCTCCGGCTCGAAGGAGATGGACTGATTGTAGTGCTGTACGCTCTTGGCCAGCTCTTCGACGAGGATGAGCGCGCTCCGGCAGTCGCCCTGCATGGCGCTGAAGCGGTCATCGATGGCCGCCAGCTGGGCGAGATCGGCCGCGGCGGCGGTCAGCTGTTCAGCAGCCGAACCTTCCGACTCGTAGAGCCGGGTGAAAATCTGGGCCGTGCGCTCGAAAAGCAGCTCGGCATTCTTGAGAATCTGCTCTTCACGCAGCAGCTCCTCCTCCTCATCGGCCACAGGGGTCACCGCCCGGATCTCCTGGAGCTGAAAGGCCATGTAATCCCGGGAGCGAGCAAGCTCGGCGGCTTGCTCCGAGAGGGCGCGCAGTTCCTTCGTCGCGTTGACCAGCTGCTGGTAACCACTCTTCACGGCCTCAAGGTCAGCCTCCAGCCCGGCGAAAGCATCCAGGTAGGGGCCGTGGTTGGCGACCTTGAGCAGAAGCTGATGTTCATGCTGGCCATGCAGATCAACGAGCAGGTCGCCCAGCTCGGCCAGAACCGGCAGCGGCACCGGGGTATCGTTGATGAAGCAGCGGCTCTTGCCGGTGGCATGCACCTCGCGGCGCACCAGCAGGCTCTCGCCCTGTTCGTCGATCTCCTTCCCGCGCAGAAAGGCCGCGGCGGCCGGAACGGCGGCGATGAGAAACTCGCCCTCGATCACCGCCTTGTCCGCTCCGCTGCGGATCACCTCTTTGCCGAGGCGGTCGCCCAGCAGGGCGGCCAGAGCGCCGATGAGAATCGATTTGCCCGCGCCGGTCTCGCCGGTGATGATGTTCAGCCCCGGCGTGAAGCCAACCTTGAGTTCATCGATGAGGAGATAGTTTTTGGCGTAGAGAAAAGTGAGCATGCTCTTGTCAAAGGCCTCGTAAGACGCCGCATCCTCATGCCGCGCTGCACTCCCGCCGCGGCATATGGTCCTCTCCCCAACCCGGTTCGCTTCTGTAAATACTCTTAAATTAACGGAATTGGCGAGATATTATCAAGCGGATTTTTGCTAAAATGTAATAACGGACAAATTAATTGAGATTGATCACGGACGGATGACCGCCACTTTGCCTGATCCGGCCTCTCCCGACTCGGTGGTGGCCAGGAAGAGGTAAACGCCGCTGGCCACATATTCGCCGCGGTCGTTGCGGCCGTCCCAGACCGTGCGCGAGCCGTGGATCTGGGCGGCGGGTAGATGCCGGACGAGGCGCCCCTCCGGGGTGTAGATCCGCACCGTGGCCTTGTCCGCCAGGTTCTCGATATAAAAGAACGAGCCCGGATCCTCGATCCGGAAGGGATTGGGATACCCGGAGAGCCTGCTCAGGTTGGCGGCCGGCCTGGTGAAGGGCGTCTGCAGCCGCGAGAGTCCGTTGGTGGTGCCGATATAGACCTGTCCGGTGTTCTGATTAAAGGCGAAAGAGGTGACGTTATCACCGACCAGGGCGCTGGTGGAGGTGGAGAAATGGCGCCAGGTGTAGCCGTCGGCCTCGAACATGCTCATGCCGCCGCTGGTGCCGATCCACTTGTTGTTGCGCACATCGACGGAGACGACATTGATATCGTCGTTGATGACCTGATAGCGCGGATTGACGCTGCCCTCGTACCAGTACTCCAGCCCTTCGGGCGTGCCGATCCACACCACCCCGTCGGCATCGCGGGCGAGGGTGCGGATAAAAAGGCTGTTGAGACCGTCTTCGGTGCTCAGCCCCTGGCTGAGGTCGTCATCCGCCTTGCTGAAGGGGGTATCGTTGTGGTCGAGAACGCTGATGCCGCGGTCCTGGGTGCCGATCCAGATGCGGCCACTCTGATCGGCGGTGATCGCCGTGGTCAATTTGGATTTGATGCCGTCGCGGGTGGTGAAATACTGCCAATTGCCGAGGGAATCGGTGACGGCGAGAATCTGCAGATTGTCGGCCTGGTAATTGAGAATCCACACGTTGCCGCTCTCGTCGGCGTGCAGCCCGGTGATGACCACATAATTGGGATTGACCGAGATGCCGGCCAGGCCGTCTTTGGCGTCGAGAATATCGATGGCAATGCTGTCGCCGATGGTAGTGAAGAGGGCGATGCCGGCCCCCCAGCTGCCGGCCCAGACCCGGTTGCGGCTGTCGACGGCGAGGGTGCGGTAATCGTTGCTGGGCAGCGCCCGGTTGGTCTTGTTAAAGACCCGCCAGGAGGTGCCGTCAAAGCGGGAGATGCCGCCGCTGGAGGAGGCGGTCCAGAGAACGCCGCTGCGGTCGAAGGCGAGCGCAGTATACTTGTTGTCCGCGGGGCCGTCGGGCATGAGCCGGCTCCAGGAGGTTTCGCCCTGGCCAATCCAGGCGAGGCCGTTCTGTTTGATTCCCGCCCAGAGGCGGCCGTCGGCGTCGACATCCAGCGAGGTGGCCTGCGCGAGAGCGTTGCCGATCAGGCTGTAATAGTTTTCTCCGGCCCGCCTGAGGACGGCATAGCCGGCGACGACCGCGAGCTGATTGTCCCAGACCGCCAGGTCGGCGATGGTATTGTCCAGCAGTTCGCCGGGGAGCCAGGAGATGCCGTCATAGATGCCCAGCCCATTGACGGTGCCGGCGTAGATCCGGCCCGCATGGGCGGCCAGGGAGAGGGCTTCATTGTGAGGCAGGCCGTCGGCGATGGTATAGCGCGTCCAGGCGCTGGGCGCCATGAGGTTGGGGAGATCGAGATCCGAGGCGCGCACGCCATCCGGGCAGGCCGCCCAGATTTGCCGGCCGTTGATGAGCGTGCGGTTGACGCGGCCGATCTTGTAGGTTTCCTTGACCTCCCAGCGGCCGGCGTCGAAGAGGCTGATGCCGATATCTAGGGAGACAAAGAGGGAATCGCCAAGCACGGTCAGATCGTTGATGCTCTGGCCGTTATAATCGATGATGGTCTGCCAGCTCCCGGCCGCCGGGGTATAGACATTGATCAGGCCGCCGGCGGCCGCGATCCAGATGCGGCCGTGCCGGTCGCGCTCGATGGCAGCGACATCGTTGCCCGCGAGGCCGTCGGTGTTGACAAAAGGGGTGAAACGGCCAGTCAGGGGGCTGTAGCTGAGCACGCCGCCGTTGGTGGCGGCCCAGATCAGCGTATCCGCAGCCAGGACCTGGCGGACATCGGAGGCGCTGGTGAAGGTGCGCCACTCCCACTCGGCCGCGCGCAGCGGGGCGAGGGTGCAAAGCAGCAGCAAAAGAACGGGGATCAATCCCGGCACTCTTTTCATCCGGCTACCCCTTGAGATGTGCAAAAAGGTCGGCCATCTCAATGGCGCTCATGGCGGCATCCCAGCCCTTGTTGCCGGCCTTGGTGCCGGCGCGCTCGAGGGCCTGCTCGAGATTGTCCGGGGTGATGACGCCGTAACTGATCGGCACCTCCAGCTCCATACCGGCCTGGGCGATGCCTTTGGTGACCTCGGCGGCGATGTATTCAAAGTGCGGGGTCGCCCCGCGGATGACAGCGCCGAGGCAGATCACCGCATCATACTCTTTGCTGCGGGCGAGGCGCTTGGCCGCGATCGGGATCTCGAACGCCCCGGGCACCCAGACGATGGTGACCTGGTCGAGATCGCCGCCGTGGCGCTTGAGGCAGTCGAGCGCTCCTTCAAGCAGCTTTTTGCAGATCAGTTCATTGAAGCGGCTGACGACGATGGCGAACGATTTGCCGCTCGCCGAGAGTTGGCCTTCGATTACTTTGGGCATGGAATCCACCTGGGTTAATAGTCAGGGTAGCGATATATTACCGGGGCCTTTTACCGCTCCTCATCAGCTTTCATGGCCGTCTGAGCCCTTCGCCTCCTCGTCCATCATGATGAGATGGCCGAGCTTGTCGCGCTTGGTCTCGAGGTAAAAGCCGTTGACAGCGTTGGGTTCGATCTCGATCGGGACGCGTTCCACCACTTCGAGGCCGTAGCCCTTGAGGCCGACGATCTTTTTGGGATTATTGGTCAGCAGGGCGATCTTGCGCACCCCGAGATCCCAGAGGATCTGGGCGCCGATGCCATAGTCGCGCAGGTCGGCCTTGAAGCCGAGGGCTTCGTTGGCCTCGACGGTATCCTTGCCCAGATCCTGCAGGGCGTAGGCCATGATCTTGTTGGCCAGACCGATGCCGCGCCCCTCCTGGCGCATGTAGAGAAGGATGCCGCGGCCCTGCTTTTCGATTTCACGCAGGGCATATTCCAATTGTTCCCCGCAGTCGCAGCGCATGGAACCCAGTACATCGCCGGTGAGGCACTGGGAATGGACGCGCACCAGCATGGGTTCGTCGCTGTTGAGTTCTCCCTTGACCAGGGCGAGATGGTGATGGTCGTCGACCTGGCTCTCGTAAACGTGGAGAGTGAAATGGCCGAATTTGCTCGGCAGGTCGGTGGAAGCGACGCGCTTGACCAGGATCTCATGGCGCCGGCGGTATTCAATCATCGCCTTGACGGTGATGATGCGCAGGCCGAACTGCCGGGCCAGCTTGAAGAGCGCGGGCAGGCGCGCCATGGTGCCGTCTTCATCCATAATCTCGCAGAGTACGCCGGCCGGATAGGCTGCGGCCGCCTGCGCGAGATCCACCACCGCCTCGGTGTGACCGGCGCGGCGCAGCACCCCGCCGCTGACCGCCGCGATCGGAAAAATGTGGCCGGGCTTGGCAAAGTCGATCGGCTTGCAGTCCGGATCGATGAGGGCACGGATGGTGGCAGCGCGGTCGGCCGCGGAGATACCGGTCGTCACCCCGCCGTGGCGGTAATCGACCGAGACGGTAAAGGCGGTCCCCAGCAGTGCGGTGTTGTTGCGCACCATGAAATTGATGTCCAGCTCTTCCAGCCGCTGCGGCGTCATCGCGACGCAGACCAGACCGCGGCCGTGTTTGGTCATGAAATTGACCGCTTCGGGCGTCACCTTTTCGGCGAGCATAATGAAATCGCCCTCGTTCTCGCGATCTTCGTCATCCACGACGATGATGATCTTGCCCTGCCGGAGATCCTCGACGGCCTCCGGGATCGTATTAAAGACAAATTGTTCCTTCATGTGCACTCATTACCTGCCTAATAGCCCCATTCGTGTAACATCTCACCCGTCAGCGGCTTTTTATCCGGACGGCCTTCCAGCAAACGCTGGACGTACTTGCCGATGATATCGGACTCTATATTGACCCGATCCCCCCGCTTTTTCTGCCCCAGCGTGGTCTGCCTGGCCGAATGGGGGATCAGGGCAACACTCACCGTATCGCCCTCAAGAGCGGCGATGGTCAGACTTACCCCGTCGATTGCGACCGAACCCTTCTCCACCATCAGCGGCAGCAGGGCATCGGGCACTTTTACCTGCAGCCAGTAGCCGGGATCCCGCGGCTGCAGGGCAATCACCTCACCGACGCCATCGACATGACCCTGGACAAAGTGGCCGCCGAAACGGCCTGTAGCCAGCAGAGCGCGCTCAAGATTGACATTCTCCCCGCTGTGCAGCGAACCGAGGGTGGAGCGCGCAAGGGTCTCACTCACCGCTTCGGCGGTGAAACCGGCCGCGCCACAGGCCACGACTGTGAGACAAACCCCGTTCACGGCGACGCTGTCGCCGGCCGCCAGACCCGCCGGGATCACTTCGGCGGCAATGACCAGGCGTTTGCCTCCGCCCGCGGGCTCGATGGCTTCAATCCGGCCCAGCTCTTCGATCAGTCCCGTGAACATGCGGCACCTCAGCTTGAATAGCGGACCTTGCCCTGCACCAGAATATCGACGGGCAGGATGCGGACCTGCAATTTTTCGATCTCAATGGCGGAGTTGAGGGAGCGGATGCCCAGATCCCCGACCGCATCGATGCCGCTGCCGATGATCTTGGGGGCGATGAAAAGCGCCACCCGGTCGACCGCCCTGGTCTTGAGACAGGCGGTGGCAACCACGTTGCCTCCCTCGATCAGGACCGAGGTGCAGCCGATCTCGGCCAGCTTGCACCAGAGGGCGCCCTGGTCGACCCAGCCATGGTCATCCTCGGGCAGCACCAGCACGGCCGCGCCCTTTTCCTGAATGCGGCTGATCTTTTCCTTCGAAGCTCTCGGAGTAGTGATGATTGTGGTCCGGTGCGGCATTTCGTCGGCGATGATGCGCGCATCCAGGGGTACACGCAGGTTGCTGTCGAGCACCACCCGGCGGGGCGAGACCGCCTCGATCAGGCGCACGGTCAGCTGGGGGTCATCGGCCAGCACGGTATTGATCCCCACCAGCAGGGCGTCGTGCTGGGAGCGCAGCCGGTGGGCTTCGATGCGGCTCTCTTTCGATGAGATCCATTTGGAGTGGCCGGTGCTGGTGGCGATGCGGCCGTCCAGGGTCTGGGCGGCCTTGAGGGTTACCAGCGGGCGTTTGTGGAGCATAAAGTTGCAATAGCCGGCGTTGAGCTCGGCGGCTTCCTCCTCCAGGACGCCCGTGAGCACTTCCATACCCCGGGTGCGCAGCCAGTTAAAGCCCTTGCCATCGACCAGGGGGTTGGGGTCCTGCATGGCGGCGACGACCCGGACGATGCCGGCCTGGAAGATACGTTCGACACAGGGGCCGGTGCGCCCCTGATGGCAGCAGGGTTCGAGGGTCACATAGAGGGTGGCCTGCTCGGCTTCATCGCCGGCCTGCTCGATGGCGTTGACCTCGGCATGAGGCCCGCCCAGTTTCTGATGCCAGCCTTCGCCGATGACGCGGCCATCCTTGACCAGCAGAGCGCCGACCATCGGATTGGGACTGACCAGGCCGCGTCCCTTTGCCGCCAGTTCAAGGGCGCGGGCCATATAGTGCTGATCAAAAGCGGTCGAGCCATCCTTCGCCACAGTATGCTCTCGTTTATTGGCCACCATGCAGTGTATCTCCGCCCGGCAGCGGCTCCGCCGGCCGCCGGAGAAAGACCCGGCCTCCGGGCATGAGCAGAACAGCCGCACGGGGAGACCTTAAAAGCAGAAAAATTTACGGATAACTTGCCCCTAAAGCAAGCGATATTCCTCCCAAGGACTCAACAGCCGCCGCATGTGGATTATTCCCCGCAACTTCAATGGCTACTATAGCTTGACGTGCAGCACAAATTAGGTACAAAATATTGATGTTTTCACTTGACAATGGCCCGGCATTTTTCTAAATTGACGTTGCAGCAAGCAGCAACTTCGCTTCGCAACGAAGTCCATGCCCCCCTGACTCAAGCAACCGAACTGTGGGATCGGGGGCCTCTGCCAATTCTATAATCAACCCCAAACATTACCGGATTATGTAGAGCGCTCTCTCAGGCGTGTGGGGAATCTTTGTCTTTGTTCAAGAGGAGATGGTATGAAGGAGTACGGAAAGTCCGAGAAGACGGCGCTCATCGATGTGGAACCAACCCTCTTTCCCGAGAGCCCGGGAGAACGCGAAAAGTTAAGCATACCACGTTTCTTCACCGTGGCCGGTGTGCACCCTTACGACGCGCTGGTCTGGGAATCCAGAAGCGCATCCATCACCAACGACAAGGGTGAGATCATTTTCGAGCGTGAAAATATTGAAGCCCCTGATTTCTGGAGCCAGACCGCGCTCAATATCGTCGCCTCCAAGTATTTTCATACCCACAAGAATTCCGCCCAGCCCGAAACCAGCATCAAAGCCCTGATCGACCGGGTGGCCAAAACCATCACCCGCTGGGGCGAGGAGGCGGGATACTTCGCCTCCACCCAGGATGCACGGGTCTTTGAATGGGAACTCACCCACCTGCTGGTCAACCAGAAGGCCTCCTTCAACAGCCCGGTCTGGTTCAATATGGGCGTGGAAGATCATCCGCAGTGCTCCGCCTGTTTTATCAATTCGGTCGAAGACAAGATGGAGTCGATCCTCGATCTGGCCAAGACCGAGGGCATGCTCTTCAAATGGGGCTCGGGCACGGGCACCAATCTCTCTCCCCTGCGCTCCTCCAAGGAGAAACTCTCCACCGGTGGCAGTGCCTCCGGACCGGTCTCCTTCATGCGCGGCTACGATGCCTTCGCCGGCGTCATCAAGTCGGGCGGTAAAACCCGCCGCGCCGCCAAGATGGTCATCCTCAACGCCGACCATCCCGACGTGGTCGAATTCATCAACTGCAAGTCCAATGAGGAGAAAAAGGCCTGGGCCCTGATCGAGATGGGCTACGACGGCAGCTTCGGCGGCGAGGCCTACAGTTCGGTCTTTTTCCAGAACTCGAACAACAGCGTCCGGGTGACCGAAGAGTTCATGCAGGCGGTCAAGATGGACGGCCCCTGGCAGACCCGCGCCGTGACCGACGGCGAGGTCGTGGAGATCCATCGCGCGATCGATCTCTTTAAAATGATGACCGACGCCGCCCACATCTGCGGGGATCCGGGCATCCAGTTCCATACCACGATCAATGACTGGCACACCTGCCCCAATTCAGCGCCGATCAACGCCTCGAATCCCTGCAGCGAATACATGTTCATCGACAACTCATCGTGCAATCTCGCCTCCCTCAACCTGCTCAAATTCGTCAAGGAGAGCGGCGAGTTTGACGTCGAAGCCTTCCGCCGCGCCGTCAGCACCCTCATCATCGCCCAGGAGATCATCGTCGGCGGCGCCAGCTATCCGAACGAAGAGATCACGCGCAACAGCCATCTCTTCCGGCCGCTCGGCCTCGGCTACGCCAATCTCGGCGCCCTGCTGATGTACTATGGCATGCCCTACGACAGCGAAGAGGGACGCGCCCTGGCCGCCACCCTGACCGCCCTGATGACCGGCCAGGCCTATCTGAGCTCGGCCATCCTCTCCAGCGCCATGGGCCCGTTCGCCGAATTCGACAAAAACCGCGAACCGATGCTGCGGGTCATCCGCAAACACTGCGCCGCACTCGACGAGATCAACACCAACCTCGTCCCCGCCGCGCTGACCGACGCCGCCAATGAAGTCTGGAACGACGCCCACGAGATGGGCGAACGCTGGGGCTTCCGCAACGCCCAGGTGACTGTGCTGGCGCCGACCGGCACCATCGGCTTTATGATGGACTGCGACACCACCGGCATCGAACCGGACATCGCCCTGATCAAATACAAACGGCTCGTCGGCGGCGGAAAACTCAAGCTGGTCAACCAGACCATCACCCCGGCCCTGCACCGGCTGGGCTACCCCGAACCCCAGGTCAAGGAGATCATCGCCTACCTGGAGCGCGAGGACACCATCGAGGGCGCCCCCTATCTGCTCACAGAGCATCTGCCGGTCTTCGACTGCGCCTTTATGCCCCTCAACGGCAACCGCTTCATCCATCATATGGGCCATGTCCGGATGATGGCCGCCGTGCAGCCTTTCCTCTCGGGCGCGATCTCCAAAACCGTCAACATGCCCAACAACTGCAGCGTCAGCGATATTGCCGACGTCTATATGGAGGCCTGGAAGCTGGGGCTCAAATCGATCGCCATCTATCGTGACGGCTCCAAGCGCTCCCAGCCCGTAGTCACCAAGGCCGGCGAGGGCCAGAGCGGCACGGAGAACAACTCCTTCACTGGTCAGCGGCGCAGACTTCCCGACGAACGCCGTTCCTGCACGCACAAGTTCTCCATCGCCGGACATGAGGGCTACATCACTGTCGGCGAGTACAACGATGGCAAGCCGGGCGAGATTTTTGTCACCATGGCCAAGACCGGCTCCACGATCTCCGGCCTGGTCGACGCCTTTGCCACCTCGATCTCGATCAGCCTGCAGTACGGCGTCCCCCTCGAGGTGCTGGTGCGTAAATTCAGCTACACCCATTTCGAGCCCTACGGCTGGACCCCGAATCCCTCCATCCATTTTGCCAAGTCGATCGCCGACTATATCTTCCGCTGGCTGGAGCAGAAATACCTGGCCAGCAAGGTCTCC
>Ga0209606_1003725_pt1 | contig 15011 bp, 10 predicted proteins | sample AD_UKC057_MetaG_FD_184412 | JGI IMG/M metagenome (GOLD analysis project Ga0209606, IMG submission 184412) | Active sludge microbial communities of municipal wastewater-treating anaerobic digesters from USA - AD_UKC057_MetaG (SPAdes) (version 2) | ecosystem: Engineered > Bioreactor > Anaerobic >...
CCAGAGGCATCGACATACAGAAGGTCGGCGTGAAAAACGTACATCTTCCGTTGCAGATTGCCACTAAGGCGGGTGGTTGGCAATCCGTGCTGGGGAACGCCTCGCTCTCGGTCGAGCTTCCCATGCAGTTCAAGGGCACTCACATGAGCAGGTTCATAGAAGTGCTGCTTTCGTGGGGCCAGAAGCCGATATCGAATGTGTCGATAACGTCTATACTGAAAGAGACGTGCGAGGCACTATCGGCCACTAAGGCGCACATCTCGATACGGTTCAAGTATTTCGTGCCCAAGTGTGCGCCGGTGAGCGGCAGGGAGAGCGTTCTCGATTACAACTGCGAGTTCAGCGGGGCGGTCGATGGCGCCCGCCACACGTTCGTTATGGGCGTGGAAGTGCCGGTCACCTCGTGCTGCCCGTGCAGCAAGGAGATATCGTCTTTTGGGGCCCACAACCAACGTACGATGATCCGGGCGCGCGTTCGGTTCAGCGCCGCAGGGTTCCTGTGGCTTGAAGACCTCATAGAGCTTCTGGAGGCCCAGGGTAGCTGCGAGATATATCCGCTGCTCAAGCGGGAGGACGAGAAGTTCGTCACCGAAGCGGCCTACGCCAACCCCAAGTTTGTCGAGGACATATTGCGAGATGTGGTCATATCGCTCAGGGCCGAACCGCGTGTGCGTTGGTTTGAAGTAGAGTGCGAGAGCCATGAGTCGATCCACAACCATTCGGCCTTCGCCTGCCACATTGAAGAGAAGAGGACGGTGTAGTCGCCGGTGCCGGTGCTGGAAGTAGGTTCAGTCACTAAGTACTACGGGTCTGACATGGTGCTTAGCGAGGTCAACGTCTCAGTAGAGGAGCGGGACCACATAGGCCTGGTGGGGCGTAATGGCACAGGCAAGACTACTCTGCTTCGGATTATGGCCGGAACGTTGGACTACGATTCTGGTTCTGTGACGACGGCGCCTGGACGCGCCGTGGGGTATCTCGCACAAGGACTGGGATACGACTCTGGAAACACGTTGTATGAAGAGATGAGAGGGGCGTTTGCGCGCGCGTTCCGCATTGCCGACCAGATGCGCGAGTTGGAGCGTCAGATGGCTGACCCCGAGGTCGCCGGATCCGAGCGACTCCTGGATCGGGTGATGCAGCGGTACTCCAGGCTCTCCACTGAGTTCGAGATGTGCGGGGGCTACGACTACGATGTGCGCATCAAAACAACCCTGTTTGGGCTGGGCTTTTGCCAGGACGATCTGGGTCGCGTCATCGACACGCTCAGCGGGGGCCAGAAGGTTCGCGTCGCGCTGGCGCGCATGCTTTGTTCCGCTCCGGACGTTCTCCTGCTCGACGAGCCCACTAACCATCTGGACGTAGATGCATGCGAGTGGCTCGAAGGCTATCTTCGGTCGTTTGCCGGAGCGTTGGTTGTTGTGTCACATGACCGCTATTTCCTGGATGCCACGACTAACAAGACATGGGATCTTGATGGTCGAACGATAACCGAATACCCGGGCAATTACACGTTCTTCGTTGCGCAGAAGGAGCTCGCTCGCGAGCGCCAAGCGGAGGAGTACGAGCGCCAGCAGGAGCTGATACACAGGCTCGAGGAGTACGTCCGCCGCTACAAGGCGGGTAACCGCACGACTATGGCTCAAAGCCGAGAGAAAATGCTTGCGCGCATACAGCGCGTAGAGAAGCCTCGGGAGAGTCCGTCTGTGAAGCTCGGTTTCGGCAAGTCGGCGCGCACCGGCCGGCTGGCGGTCGTAATCGACAGGGTGTCCAAAGCTTTTGGCGAGCGCCGCCTGTTCGACCGGGTGGAACTGGCAGTTCAGCGGGGCGAGCGCCTGGGGATAGTGGGCCCCAACGGCTCGGGCAAAACCACTCTGCTCAGAATCATCGCCGGCGACCTTGCGCCCGATGAAGGCTCTGTAGCCCTGGGAGAGAACGTGTCGGTGGGGGTCTTCTGGCAAGACCTCAGGGGACTGAATGAGGAGTCAACTGCGCTTGACGAGGTATACACGATGCGCGATTGGACCTTGGGCGAGGCGCGCAGCTGGCTCGCGCGTTTCCTGTTCCGAGGCGACGACGTGTTCAAGCGCGTGAGCGTGCTGTCGGGAGGAGAGCGCAACCGCCTGGCGCTGGCCAAGCTGATCCTGTCGGCGCCCAACGTGTTGCTCTTGGACGAACCCACGAATCACCTCGACATAGAGTCGCGACATGCTTTGGAGCAGGCCGTATCGGGGTTCGATGGGACTGTCATGTGCGCCAGCCACGATCGGTACTTCCTCGACCAAGTGGCTACGGCGATCCTGGAGATCGCAGAGGGCCGATGGCGCCTGTACGACGGTAACTACAGCTACTACCGTGAGAAGAAAGCCGCTGAAGCGGCGGAGAATGCTTCGGTGGAGGCTGCGTCGGGAACGGCGGCGACAAGCGCCGGCCCATCCAGAGTCGGCGCGGCCAGAGCCAGCGGCTCCAGGGCGCAGAACAGGGCGCGGACCGGGCCCGGTAATCGGCCTCGGGAGGCTTCGCGCGAGGCCATGCTGGAGGTAGGCCTGATAGAGGCGGAGATCGGACAGGCCGAGGCCCGCCTGGCCGCAGTGGAGGCGCTTCTGGCGTCAGAGGATCTCTACTCCGACGGCGAGCGGGCGCGCGAAGTGGTGACCGAGCATCGTGCGATCATGGAGGAGCTGGAGAAGCTGTACGAGGCCTGGGAGACGGCTCTTTGCGAGGCGGAAACGACGGGGGGATGTGAGGATTGAGCCTGAGAGTTAGCGCCTGTACTGAGGCGTGCCGGGCAGCCTGCGAGCGCGCCCGGGAGCTCGGCGTGTACGCTGTGGTCAGGCTGCAGGACAAGGTTGAACGGGCGATAGGCGTTGTGAACGGTCGCACGGACCTAAAGAGCGTGGAAGAGGTATCAGGCGTCGGCGTCCAGGTTTTCGCCGAGGGCGGCCTCGTGGGCTTTGCGTCCAGCGACACAGTCACCCCAGGCTCGCTGGTGGACCTAGTGGAGTCGGCCGCCCGGCTGGCGCGACGATCCGGGGCGTACGGGCCGGAGCCTGCTATCGGCATTGACCGGATCCGTCCGCTCGTCGCGCAGGTGGAGCGGGAAGTAGCCATGGGGATGGGCGCCATTGGTCACGCTGAGGAGGAAGACCTTGTCGCCGGCATCTGCAAGATGACGATGGAGATCGACTCGCGCCTGGCGGTTCGCACCTTCTACCGGATAGTCGATGAAGAGTGGAGAGTAGTGCGAACCGACGGCACGGACGTGATGTTCTCGATGCCGCGAGCGGCCGTGATGAACATGATCACGGCAAGAAGCGATGGTCACGCCGCGACTGTCAATGCTTCGCTTGCGGGAGAGGACGCGTCGATAGTTGCGTCGCCCGAAGGCCGCCTCCGCCTGGAAAAAAGGACTGTCAAAGCCGCCCGTACGGCCTTGGCTCTCCTTGGCGCCCCGAAGGCGCGAGCCGGTTCCTACCGAATAGTGATGGACTATGCTCTGGCGAAGGGCCTCGCCCATGAGGCTTTCGGGCACGCGGCGGAATCCGATTGCATGGAGACATCCATTCTCGGGCGGGAAGGCAAGTTCCGCGCAGGCGAGCGCATTGCGGCCCACATCGTCACCATAGTCGATGGCCCGCTGGAGGGAGACTACGCGTACCAACCCATTTCGGCCAACGGAGTCCCGCGCGAAACGGTTGAGATCGTCAAGAACGGCATTCTTGTGCGCGCGCTGGCCGACGTGTTCTCGGCCCGGCAGGCCAACGTGCCCGTGACCGGCGCGGGCAGGGCGGAGAGCTTCCGCCATGTTCCGGTTCCCAGGATGTCCAACATTCGAATTACGGTCGACGATCCTCTCCCGATCGACCTGGCTTTCGAAGACGTCGCCCCTCAAGACGTGCGCGACTGCCTGGCGCGCGCTGGGTTGCTGTTGGAGCGCGCGCCTGTGCTATACCTGTCGGGCTACAAGGGCGGCCAGGTCAACCCGGCCAAGGGCGACTTCGTATTCAACTGCTCCGCCATATACGAGCTTACGCCCACGGATATTCGTCTGTGCCAGCCCGCCATATTCAGCGGCAAGGTCCTGTCGGCCCTTGGCTCGATTATCGCCGGCATAGGTCAACCCATACTTGACGCCATGGGCACATGCGGCAAATCGGGGCAGCGCGTGCCGTCGAGTGGAGGCGGGAACATGTTCCTGGTCATCGACGAGAACGAAGAGATAACGATCGGGGGAGTATGACATGTCCGCTGCAGTTGACATCGCCGAAGCTCTTGCGAGGAGGCTCAGCGGAGTCCTCGGATGGAGACTTGTCGCGAATTCAGTCTATTCGGTCGATGTGGGGATGGACGACAACAAGCTATGCGGCAATTACCGTCCGCCCCGCGCGACAGGCGAGATCACAGGAGGCGTCTTCATCATATGGGAAGACGGCACTGTGAGCCGTGGCAGGATCGATAGCAAGACCCTAAGCAGACTGCCGCGAGACATCGAGCTGTGGCGATCATTGGCTTACCGCGACGACGATGCTGCGCAAATCGCTGGGCTGATGCCTCCCACCCAGGTGGAGCTGTTCGACCCCAGGGTCGCCGATATCGTCACGGGCGATTCAGGCCCGGTGTTCGAGGCCGTGGCGCAGATAGCCGAGGCGGCTCGCGAAAGCGGCGCCGACGTGATCGATGCGGGAGTGGGCTGCTCTGCAGTGGAAACCGTGATAGCCACTTCCAGCGGACTGTGGGTGAAATACCCGGAGACAAACGTATGGTGCTCCTGGGGCATCGACAAGACTATGAGCGGAATCAGGCTGGGCAGGGATCGCGAGACGCTGGCCGCCCTTCCGCGCGCAGTGTGTGCAACCGGCCGGCTGGCCCTGGCGGCGAAAGCGCGCGCGAGAGTAGATGCGCGCGACATGCGCGTCATACTGACGCCCAGAGTAGTTGAGTCTTTCATCGGCCACTACATCCTGCACAACATGGCCGGCGAGAATGTCGCCGAGGGGCGATCCAGGTACTCGCCGGAGCAGTTCCGCGAGCGCGCGCGCGTTTTCCGCGACGACGTCAGTCTGATAGTCGACACAGCAGTGCCCATGGGCCCGGGTTCTTATCTGTGCACGTCTGAGGGCATCCCGTCGGGCCGGGCAGCGCTTATCGAAGACGGGCACTTGGCGGCGCCCATTCTGAACATGAAGTACGCAAGGCGCTGCAAAATGGCGCCCACGCCGGTCCCAGCGGGCGGAATGCCGCCGGGCCATGCCGGGTTGACGCTCAGGGCTGAGAGCTCGGAGAGCTGGGCGCAGCTTCTTGCCGGCGCTGACGATGCGATACTTGTCGACAGCGTGTTGGGCATGCATACCCAGGACCCAACTACAGGCAACTTCTCTCTGGCCGTTCCGGACGGCATTGTCGTGCGCGCGGGGCAGTTCGCAGGGGCTGCCAAGGTAGTCATATCAGGGAGTTTCCTCAATGCCATGAACGAGGTCGACACCAGGTTCGCGTTGAGCGAGGATGATCCCAACCCCGGCATCGAACTCACATGTCATGTGGAGAGCTGACGGTCGAGATCAGCGCACAATCAGTGCACGCAGTCTACGGGGAATAGCGGAGGTGGGAGTGTATGAAGCTTGCGATTATCGGTGGGACGGGTGTATACGACCCGGCTATTCTGAGTGGTGTTAGGGAGGCAGTTGTCCAGACACCATACGGGCCGGCGAGCATGGAGATTGGGACGTACCGTGGGCAGGAGATTGCATTCGTGGCCCGGCACGGTTTCGGGCACACGGTGCCCCCGCACATGATTAACTACAAGGCCAACATTGCGGCCCTCAAGATCCTCGGAGTGGAGCGCGTGATAGCTACATCCGCGGTGGGTTCGCTCAACCCCGAGATGAAGCCGGGTATGTTCGTCTTCGTAGATCAGTTCATCGATTTTGCCAAGTCACAGGTGCGCACGTTCTTCGACGGCGGAGAACATGGAGTGGTACACCTCGACTACACCGAGCCGTACTGCCCTGAGATCCGCGCCAAGATGGAAGAGGGCGCGCGGGCGTTGGGAATTGACGCGATCAACGGAGGCTGTTATGTATGCTTGGATGGACCGCGCTTTGAGACGCCGGCTGAGATACGCATGTTTGCCAAACTCGGAGGGGACATTGCAGGCATGACAGGCGTTCCCGAAGCGGTTCTCGCCCGTGAGGCGCAGCTGTGTTACGCCTCGATAGCCATGGTTACGAACTGGGCTGCCGGCATTTCCAGAACGGCGTTGACGCACCAAGAAGTGGTAGGCATAATGCAGGCCAACGGCGAGAAACTGCGCGCTGTGATCATGGCTGCCATCGACAACCTGCCGGCTCGGCGCGGGTGCTCCTGCGCGACGGCTGGCGTGGACATGCCGTGGCTTGCGGACTACAGGGAAGGGGGACCCCGATGGCGGTCTTGAACGACCTGATCATAGATGACGTTACTGTGATCACGATGGATGCCGAGCGACGCACGATGCGCAGTGCAACCATCGTTGTCGAGTCGGGCGCCATCGTGTACGTCGGTCCTGCGTCCGAAGTGCTGCAGGCGTGGGCGGGGGAGCTGCCGGCGGGGCTCGCGGAGCGGCTTGAACGCATGCCGCGCCTTCAGGGCCGGGGCAGGATCGCCATTCCGGGCCTGGTGAACGCGCACACGCATGCCGCGATGGCGCTTTTCCGGGGATATGCCGACGACCTGATGCTGCAGGAGTGGCTTACTACCAAAATATTCCCGATCGAGGCCAAGCTGACTCCCGACGACGTGTACTGGGGGACGTCGCTTGCGTGCGCGGAGATGATCAAGTCAGGCACCACGGCATTTGCGGACATGTACTTTTTCATGGACGAAGCGGCGCAGGCTGTAGAGAAATCCGGGATCAGGGCCAGCCTGTCGGTGGGAATGGGGTCGCTGGCGCAGGTCGCCGACGGCGTGGACGGCGGTTCCGGAGGGTTCGGGGCTGTGCTCGCCCGCGGTACCGCCTTGTGCGAAAAATGGCATGGCGCCGCAGGCGGCAGAATCACAACGATGCTTGGCCCGCACGCGCCGTACACTTGTTCAGTGCCTTTCCTATCTGCGGTGGGCGAGCGCGCGAGGCAGCTGGGCGTGGGCGTACATACGCATGTTTCCGAAACCTTCCGTGAAGTGGACGAGATCCGGTCCGCTCACGGCATGAGCCCTGTGGGATATGTAGAATCAAGCGGTCTTTTCGACGCGCCGACACTGGCTGCCCATTGTGTTGCGGTGTCGGATGAGGATATCAGCATCCTGGCACAGCACGGGGTGCGCGTGGCGCACAACCCCGGGTCAAACATGAAACTGGCCTCAGGCGTCGCGCCTGTTGAGAAGATGCTGGCGGCGGGCATCACGGTTGGGCTGGGCACTGACGGCGCGGCAAGTAACAACAACCTTGACATGATAGAGGAAATGCGCTTGGCGGGCCTATTGCACAAGACGGCTCGGCGCGATCCCACGGCAGTGCCTGCGCACGTGTGCCTGGAGATGGCCACGAGAGGAGGCGCCGCTTGCCTTGGGCTTGCCGGCTCCATTGGATCGATAGAGGTTGGGAAGAGGGCAGATATTGTCCTTCTTGACTTTGGGGCCCCGCACCTTGCGCCGGCCGGCATCGCGGACCCGGTGTCGCACCTGGTATATGCTGCCTCCGGCGCGGATGTCAGCGCAGTTATCGTGGACGGCTGCGTGTTGATGGACGATAGGAAGCTGACCACTTTGGATGAGCATGAGATCATGGCAGAAGTGGAGCGCAGGGCGGCGAGGCTTGTTCGGGCGGCAAATGCAAAATAAAGGAAATAGGTGATGCCTAATCATCGTGAGGTCGTATTTGCCCTAATAACTGCGACGCCGCGGCGAGAGAATATGCCTGAAAGGAGGTCTCGCCGGGTGTTGTGGCAACGGAAATATGGCGGCGACAGGGGCGACGAGTCCAGAGAGAGGGACGTCGACTTCGAGTTCGCTTCGGAGATCACGCCCCCAGGTTTGGGCTCGCCGGCTAAGGCCGGGCGCACAACAGGCGCTCGATCCAAAACAACGCGTGGCGGAACTGCCAAGGAAAGCTCCCTCATGGGAGGGGTGTCGGTTGCGCCAATGCCTGTTACCGCCGGTGAGCGTGTCACCGTGAAGTACAACGGCCTCCTGGCCCAGGCCGGGGCGGATACCCTGTACCTGCATTCAGGTTTTGGGTCCAGAGACTGGCGGAACGTCTCCGACATCCCGATGACGCAGGAGAAAGCGGGCTCTTGGAAAACGGAAGTGCAGTTGGATCCGAATGAAACCTCTCGCCTGAATTTCTGCTTCAAGGATAGGGCCAACAACTGGGACAACAACTACGGCCTCAACTGGAGCCTGGAAATACACAACGGATAGGCAGGGCGGTTTCGGCAGGCCATGCGCACCGGCAAGCAGGATGAAGGTACGCACGCGCGTACCCGAAATCCTGCTTTCTGCCTTTACAAACAGTCAGGGCTTTGCTATAATCATCGCTGGACGCTGTTGCGCCTTGGGGAGTCGTCTAGTGGTAGGACGTCAGACTCTGGATCTGATTGCGAGGGTTCGAATCCTTCCTCCCCAGCCAATGCATGGCCCCGTGGTCTAGTGGCCTAGGACGTCGCCCTCTCAAGGCGGAGACACGGATTCGAATTCCGTCGGGGCTACCAAGTTTGAACACCCTGAGCAATCAGGGTGTTTCTTTGTGTGCGCCACGCTTGTTGCTCCACGCTTGTTGCTTCGCACCGCGTCCCCGTCTAGGTCAGCGCTTTATCTGCCGGCATCGGGCGAGCGAAGTAGTACCCTTGGCCGAAGTCGATCCCCATGTCCTTGAGAACCGCGAGGCATTCCTCGTCTTCCACGCATTCGGCTACGGTTTCGGCGCCCAGCACGTGTGAGACCGAGTTGATGGCTTCTATGATGAGCGCGCCCGAGGAGTCGTCTCTCATGGACTGCACTACACTGCCTGCAATCTTGACCACATCCACGGGCAGTTCATACAGGTATGAGATAGCCGAATGCCCGGCGCCGAAGTCGTCAATTCCGAAAGTGCAGCCCAGTCCTCTCATTCGTTTCATCCACGATCGCACTTCGGGCACGTTCCCCATGGCCGCTGTTTCGGTGATTTCGAAACACAGCCGTCCCTGGCCGATCTGGCTTGACGCCACTTTCGCCTCGACCTGCTCCAGAAATGAGGGCCTGGCGATGCTTCTGGCGGAAAGATTCATGGCGATGATCACGCCGGGCCGGGTCGACAGCAAGTCTATCACCTGATCCAGCATCCACATGTCGATCTGGGGTATCAGCCCCAGGCCCTCTGCGGCGGGCACGAACCTGCCGGCTGTCACGACATCGTTGTCGGGGCCTATCATGCGGACCAGCGCCTCAAAGCGCCGGCAGTCGGAGCCCTCTGGTTGGGCGCCTGTGATAGGCACGATAGGCTGCAGATACACGAGCAGCCTGCCACTTTGAAGAGCCGTCTCAATGGCGAGTGTGTCGGAGTACGTCTCTGGGTTGCCATTGGGGGCCGAGGGGGCTGACGTTGGGGAGAACGCCACACGGTTCTTGCCCGCTTCTTTTGCCGCAGCCAGCGCCATGTCGGCGTGCATAGACACGTCTCGGGTATGGGCATCGCGGCCGATTTCAGTCATCCCTGTGCTGACGGTGAGGTACACAGGCATGCCTCTGGCCTCGAACCTGAGGTTTTCCAACGACGACCTTATCCGCTCGGCAGTGACCAGGGCTTCGCTTCGCACGACTCCTCTGAGGAGCACCGCGAACTCGTCGCCGGCAACCCTCGCCACCAGATCGGTCTTGCGTACCAACGTCTTCACGTGCTTGGCCACAGCTATCAGAATCTCATCGCCCACGGAATGGGTGAGTGTATCGTTCAGAGCCCTGAAATTGTCGATATCGATGGCCAGAAGAGCGCTGGGCTTACCCTTCTTGGCCTGCAGGATGGCCCGATCGATCGCCCTGATCAGCGAGCCTCTGTTGGCCAGGCCGGTTAGGTAGTCTCGTTCGGCTAGATATCGAGCGTGCAGGGATTCGTCTCTGTATTTTGAGATCACCATGAAGACTGTGACTGCCGCCAGGACCGCGACAGTCACGAAGATCGGCGCCCACTGGACCAGCGAGTACTTGGGCCAGGCGGAGGCATCTACGTCCATGGCCAGGTAGGCGATAGGGCCGTCGCCTTCGTTGGCAACGATGGGGGCGTAAGCAGTGATCCAGGTTCCCCAGGGATCAGTTCTCGGGCCCTCGACGCCAGCTGCGCCCGAAGCAAAGAGCGCCATTTCACCAGGTGTCGCCGGATACATGGACTGACCCGGGGGGGAGTAGTCAGGGGAATCCTCGGGTTCCGAATCGAGGACGGCCACGATTTGCCCATCGACGGGCCGTACGATGTACACGAAACGGGTGTCCTCAGACGTTCGGTACAGAGCCCTCAGTCTGACGAGGACTCGGGCGAGCGCATCGATGGATTGCAGATCGGCTCCCAGAGCGTGTTGGGCGAGGTCGGCTATGTCATCCGGATCCAGGAGAGCCGCCGATGCCCGCGCCCTCATGAGCAGGTTGTGGCGCGCCGTTTGATCGGCGCGGGTAGCGCCTAGATAGATGACCCCCCAACTTATGGCCATTATGACTGCAGCCGCCAATACCGAACGGAGCATCCGGGCAGCAGGAGAGGGCAGACGTACCGGAGCGTGCTTGGGCTCTTGCTCTTGACGCGGCTGTTCGACCACATGCAGGCCTCCTTGCCTAGATGGTGACGATCGTCGTGGATTGGCGGTTGGCAGGCAGGAGTGTGCCCAAACCGGTTCATTCGTCATTAGTCGTGGAAATCCTTGCGGCAGGGCCGCGGTTTTTCACCCGGGTGATCTTGGCGGCAGGTGGCAGGACGGAGCCCGCAGGTGGAGAATCAGTGGCAGGGAATGGGGAAATACCATAGATTGGAGTGATGCCACATGAAATGGAGGCCGGCGCTTAGGCTCTGCCTTGCCGTCACGTTGGCGATTGCGGGAGCGGGTTGCGGGCTCAAGCCGCCCGCCGCCGCCGGTAGCGGATCCATGGTGGTCGCTGCGGCCATCAAGAGCGTGCCAAGTGCGTCGTCCGTGCCGGAGCTGATTGTGCTGACGCTCAGCATGGGAGGGTTCAGCCTCAAACACGAGATGCCTGTAGACGGAGGCGCGGCTCACAGCGCGATTCAGTCCCTTGCCGCCGGGAACTGGTTGATAGACGCAGTTGCCGTGGACCGCGAAGGCGACGCAATCTACGCGGGCCACGCCAAAGCTCAGGTGAAACGGGATAGCGTAACCCCTGTATCGATTACCCTGCGCGCGGTGGAGGGTCGCGTTAGGATCCAGGTGTCAGCTGCGGGAATAGCGAACACAATGACGGTTCATGCGGCCGACATCTTCGTGTACTATGCCAGCGGCAGCTCGGCGTATCGTTCCTACAAGGACATACGGGAGCGGGACGGGTACTTCATTGCTGAAGATACCGGGTATCCTCCGCGGTCCTACGACTTCCGCGTAGTGCTGAAGGCAGAGGACGGATCAGTACTATATGAGAGCGAGTACGCCAGTTTCGGGGTGTGCCCCGGCAAGTTCACCGACGTTACCTGGAGCCCGGGGCTCGGCGGCCTCCAAATCGATGTGGAGTTCCTGATGGCGCCGGGAGCCCCAGGCAACGTGTGCGTTGGCGTAGACGGCACGCAGGCAGCCGTGTCATGGACAGCTCCCCCCGATGGGCTTGCGGCGTCCTACAGGGTGTACTGGAGGTACTCGCTGTTTGACCGGTACACAACATCCAGGTCTCAGCAGGTCGAGGCGGCTGCGACATCCGCCCTTGTATCCCTATCCTCCCAGCAGAGAGGGTCAACAGTCCACTTCGTGGTAGTGGCGCGTGACTCGTCAGGGCAGGAAAGCTTGAGGAGCTCCGAGGTTGCTGTGGAGTATCGGTAGAGGGCAGAGCGTGAAGAAGGTTCCGCCCGGGCCTTGGGCACGGGCGGAACTGCACCTGGTATCACCCGGCGGACGGCGCCGGCTTACAGCTTGAGCAAGGCTCGTGCAATGCTGAAGTAGATCATGAGGCCTGTGCCGTCCACTATGGTGGTGATCAGCGGCGAGGACATGACTGCCGGGTCTAGGCGAAGCGCGGTGGCAGCTATAGGCAGCATCGATCCGACTACTGTCGCCATGGCAACGATCAGCAGAACCGATAGGCAGACTATTAATCCCATGACCGGATTTCCGCCAACCGTCCATGCCCGTAGGAAGGCTATGCCCGCCATCGACAGGCCCAGAGCGAGCCCCAGTGCAAGCTCTCGGGAGAACACCGACCAGACGTCCCGTGGCCGTATGTCGCGCACCGCGAGCCCGCGGATGACCACTGAGGCGGCCTGCGAGCCCGCATTGCCGCCGCAGTCTATCAATAGCGGTATGAAAAACGTCAGCTCGATGACGGACTGCATGGCTGTGCTGAAATTCTGCAGTATCTTTCCCGTAACCGATTCGGCCAGGAACAGTACCATCAGCCATACTACGCGACTGCGCCACAGTTGCTTGACTGAAGTCGCGAAGTACGGTCGGTCCAGCGGCATGGTGCCCGCGATCTTCTGGATGTCCTCCGTGGCCTCTTCTTCGACTACATCCAGGATGTCGTCGGCGGTGATGATTCCGGCCAGGCGGTTGTCGCGGTCGACAACGGGCAGGGCCAGATAGCGATATTTCTTGAATAGCTGGGCCGCCTCTTCCTGGTCGGCCTGGATCGGAACCGACAACACGTTCCGACTCATTATGGAGGATATCTTGCGCTTGAGATCGGCTATGACCAGATCGCGCAGGGAGAGCACCCCCACAAGGCGCTCATCTGCGTCGATGACGTAGATGTAGTACACCGTTTCCGCCTCTGGGGCGGCATGCCGCAGCTGGGCGAGGGTTTTTTCGACGGTCCACTCCATGTTGACGGTGACGTATTCGGTGGCCATGATACCGCCGGAGGAATCCTCGTCGTACTGCAGCAGTTCGCGGACTTCGTCTCCTTCGGAGTTCATCAGTTCCAGCAGGGTCTCGGCCTTTGACTCCGGAAGCTCGCCGATGAGGTCGGCAGCGTCGTCTGAATCCATCTCCCTGAGGATCTCAGATGAGCGGGCAGCGCCCATCATCCGGATTATCTCTGTCTGATCCTCCGGATCCAGCTCCTGGACTATGTCGGCAGCCTTGTCAGCCGGTATGGCGTGGAAAAAGGCGCTACGGGCCGAATCGTCGAGCAGTTCCAAAATGTCGACTACGTCCGCGGGATGTAGGGAGTCTACCAGGCTGGTCAGCGCTTCAGTGGAGTCGTCGGAAAGCAGCTGCTTTACTTTCTCTACAAGGACAGTGTACCTATCATCCACAACAACACCCCCTTCTAGGGGCGCGCGCACCGACCTGCCGGCACGGTGAACGTCGCCCCAGACTGGTTCTGAGCGGGTCTACTCGACTTCGACGCAGGGCTTAGCAGTATGAACCGCTTCGTACTGCCTGGGTCTCCGTCCACCAATTTTCCCCCCTTGTTGGCCAATATGAAGTGAGCGTCGAGAGCCTCTCACCGGCTCACCCTGGTAATTATACTATCTCCTCTCCAGGATGTCACTCCTCGGGCGCATCTTCGCAGGGCCATCTTGTGCGCATCTTGGTCGCATCTTGGCGCAAGCTCCCGGCAGTGGTTCAGGCGACATCCAGGGGGTAGCGTATGGGATGGTTCGCCCGAATGTGGTAGAATTAGCTTATGAGCTGTTAAGCGGGTATGAGATTAGGGGGAGTTGCGTAATGTCCGGTCTTCGGGAGGCGGCGTTGGTGGCCGTCCGTGATTGCATGGGGGCTAAGCCCGGGGAGACTCTCCTCGTAGTGATGGACAGCGGCACACGCAACGTGGGCTACGCATTGCACCAGGCGGCTGTGGAAATCGGGTGTGAGGCCATGGTCATCGAGATGATCCAGCGCAGAAGTCACGGTGAGGAGCCTCCTGCGCCCGTAGCGACGATCATGAAGCACGTGGATATTGTGCTCGCTCCCACTAGCAAGTCTATCAGCCACACCAGGGCCAGGGCGGAAGCGTGCGCCGCGGGAGCGCGGTGCGCTACATTGCCCGGCATTACTGAGGATTGCATGGCGAGAACTCTGGGCGCCGACTACTCCGCAGTGGGCGCCCGATCAAGGAAATACGCCGAAGTGCTCACGCGCGGCGTCGCTGTCAGGATCACCAACGGAGAAGGCACTGACATAACTATGTCGCTTGCCGGCCGCGCGGGCAACGCCGACACAGGCGTATATCATAATCCAGGAGATTTCGGGAACCTGCCTGCGGGCGAGGCCTACATTGCTCCGCTCGAGGGCACGGCGAGCGGCGTGTTCGTAATTGACGGAGCCATGGTGGGCGTAGACTACCTGGGCGAGCCCATCAAGATACACGTGCGCGACGGGTATGCCACAGATATCGAAGGCGGCGCTGCTGCGACCGCGCTTCGTGAGATGGTCGGCTCCCTGGGCCGTCCGGCCAGGAACATAGCTGAGCTCGGAATAGGCACTAACGAGAAGGCCAAAATCACCGGCACGGTCCTCGAGGATGAGAAGGTCATGGGCACCATACACATAGCGCTTGGCGACAACAGCCATATAGGGGGCACAGTGGCCGTGCCCAGCCACCTGGACGGCATTGTGCTCGCTCCTACAGTGGTTGTGGATGGTGTGACGATAATGGAGTCGGGGAAGCTTATCCTGTAGGCGTTTACTCTCAAGCCAGTGATGATTGGGCTGGGCGCATTTCCATCCGGAACACGTTGACCAGGAGGAGGAGATACGGATGGGACATCGCATCTCGCCGAACCCGGCAGGGTCGCAAGTCGGCAGGCGCGCGGACGGCCGCCGGAAACCGCCTGATTTCGCAGACAGCGATGTTGTCGACGCGATCCTTGTCGAGGTCGAGTGGGAGGACGAGGGGAATTCCGAGGC
>Ga0209606_1003729_pt1 | contig 15010 bp, 12 predicted proteins | sample AD_UKC057_MetaG_FD_184412 | JGI IMG/M metagenome (GOLD analysis project Ga0209606, IMG submission 184412) | Active sludge microbial communities of municipal wastewater-treating anaerobic digesters from USA - AD_UKC057_MetaG (SPAdes) (version 2) | ecosystem: Engineered > Bioreactor > Anaerobic >...
TTTTTTAATGTTAGAATAATATTATCATATGATAGAGTTTATACTAATTTTTATTTTTTGGAAAAAAATAAAAAATGGGAGTTAATATATTCATCTATAGGACATGATTAGTATAATACTTCTAAAATAAATTATTAATGTTACCAAACAAAAATATTATTTTATGTACACAGCCAAGGAGTTAGACAATGAGACCAGCTACATGTACTTCAGAGCGAGATACTATGATAGTGAGCTGAGTGGGTGGCTAAGTGTGGATCCGATGAGCGATAAGTATCCATCGCTATCGCCATATTGCTATACAGCTGATAATCCAGTGGTGCTGGTAGATCCGAATGGGAAGAAAATAATAACTCTTGATGAAGAGTCACAGACAAATATAAGTAATAGTCTAACAAAAAAAGAAGCCAGATATGTTAAATTTGATAAAAACGGTGTTCTAGTTACAAAGCTTCTTAATAAATGCAAAAGTAAATCAGAAAATATAACAGCTTTAAAAGCATTAGCAAATAGTGAAATAGAATATAAATTTCAAGTTACTGATAAAGATCATGAAGGTAAAACATTTTATGATAATAATGAAAACTTTTATAATGGTGTTTGTGAAATACCAGGATCAATTAATAACCCCTCTCCAGATAATGCTGTATGGATTTTAGTTGGGAAACATTTACAGCCAGAAAAAGCAGTACAAACAACAGCACATGAAGCTTATGGTCATGCATATTTTTATGATTTACAACAACATGGAATTGATGTTAATCCATATCATAATTATCAACCAGTTACTGTAGAAAGTGAAACAAATGGAGAAGGAATAAAAGTAATTTTTAGAGATGCAAACAAAGCATTAGTAAATCAAATAAAAATTGTTGAAATGCAGGCTAAATCAAATTATTTATCAAGAAAAAAGAATATAAAATGAAAAAAATACTTTTATTTATTTTTTTTGTGTCAAATTATTTAATGATGTATAGTCAATATGAATTAAAAGATTTGACAAAAGATACTTTATATTATTCAAATATTAATATAGAATTATTTTATCCAAATAACTCTTATAAATCAAAAACATTAGACAGTGAAACAATATTATTTTCTTATACACTACAATCTTACCCCTATTCATTTATAGCTGTTCTTATTGGACCAAATAGTAAATTTGCTGAAAAGAAATATTGTGATACTATTAATGTAATAAATGATAAAAAATATACTATTAAGGGATATTGTCCATTAACAAATTTATATTACAGAATTGATATTTATAATGGTACAAGTGTATCTATATATTATGATAATGTAAATGATTCTAATTTGGAACTTTACAATTTAATTTTAGATAATATTAAAGTAATAAAAGATACTAATAAATAAAATTAATTTTTGTAATAAAAATGTTAATATCATGAAAAGATTATTTTATTTTGAAGCAATAAATATATATCTTACTTAACTTCGCTTTTGCCAATTTTTAATCATCCACCTCCTTCCCATCCGCATTGGGAAATGATTTGCAATAAAACAAGCAAGCCGTGTTGGGATAGAAGGGTTTACACTGTTTGAGCGAGCGATAGCGAGCGAGTTTGTAAACCCCACGAGGTGATTGCATAGTTTTAACAAATCATTTCCCCAGCGGAGACCTTTCTTTTGTTACTTTTCTTTGCGTGGCTGACAAAGAAAAGTAAATTATATAAAAATTTATTTAAAAATATTTATTAATTTTACCTAACAAAATTTATAAATGAAAATCTATTACCACTCCGACCATCTCGGCTCCGCCTCCTTCGTAACTGATGCAGATGGTGCAGTAGTGCAGCATTTGCAGTATCTCCCCTACGGCGATCTATTTATCTCCCAGTAAAACTACTAGTTTTCTTTTAACACATCTTTAGATGTGTCCCATCCGCATTGGGAAATGATTTGCAAATATGATTATTGTAGGGGCAATTCGCGAATTGCCCAAATGAGGATAGAGGTGATTGCGTAGTTTTATCAAATCATTTCCCCAGCGTCATTATCTTTTTATATAATTATAAAAAAATTAATATTAAATGTTGTCTGCCAATTCTGGTGGAGGGTTATGTCTTTGACGCATTTGCATTACAAATTTTAATTCCCATTTCCTAGATTTATAATAACTATACGTTAATATTACTCCTACAAACCAACCAATGGGTATTCCTAACCATATGCCTAAGGTTCCTAAATGTTTAGAAAGCATATAAGAAAATGGGATACGTACTATCCATATAGCTGCTAATGTTATTAGCATGCTTATCATAGTATCGCCGCTACCTCTGAATACTGACTGATATGCAAACATCACTGCATATAGTACATAAAAATAATTTAATACCCTCAAATATTCACTACCAATATTAATTACATTTATATCTTTAGTAAAAATAGTCATTATAGATTTACTAAAAATAATTATCAATATAGATATAATGACTGTCATGCCTACAGTCATACGTAGAGTTTCTCTTAAGCCATTTTTGATTCTTTTAAATTCTAAAGCTCCAGCATTTTGTGCTACAAAATTAGCTAATGCTGATGAGAAAATGAATGCAGGTATTCCAGCTATAGCATCTATCCTAGTAGCTACTGAGTAGCCAGCAATAGCATCTGTACCAAATGAAGCTACTAAGCTCATTAAAACTACTGCATTAATAGCTATTACAAATTGTTGTATACCACTGGGCAAGCTTATTTTCATTATATATTTGAAAATATCTTTATAAAATTTCATTTCTTTTATCTTTATTGAGATAAAGGGATGCTTCTTATTGATATAAACTATCATCAATATCAAAGCTAATATCTGGCCTATTACACTCGCCCAAGCAGTAGATGTTAATCCTAAATGTAATTTAGCTACAAATACGTAATTTAAAATGAAATTTACAATAATACTAAAAATCAAAAAATATAACGGTGTCACAGAATCACCTACTCCCCTTAGAACTGCATTAGTAGCATTAAAAGGAAAAGCAAATAAAAAACCTAAACAAAATACATTGAAATATGAGGTAGCTTGAGATAATATCTCTGGTTGTGCTCCCAATAGTTGCAATAAATATTTGCCAGTAGCTATAGAAAAGGTAGTCATTATTACAGCGAAAATCACTAATACTATGTAGCTCGTGCTGATAGATTTTTTCAAATTATCATATTGCTTACTACCATAATATTGTCCGATTACTATAGATAATCCAATTGTAAAACCTATTATTAAAGAAATAACTGCAAATATTAGTGGGAATGATATTCCTACTGCTGCTAATGCTTCTTTTCCCAAATAATTACCTACTATTATACTATTAATTAGTGAATATATATTTTGTAAAACACTACCTAATATTAATGGCACTGCATATTTGATAATAGTTTTACGTTCATCTCCTTTTGTTAAATCTAACATTTTAGCCATATTTCAAAGTTTTAATTAGTTAATTTTTTTTTAAATTTTTTAATATACAAAAATTATGCTACTACGATATTGTTATATTTATTCATTGCTCTATCTATACCTTCAAATGCCCAAGTATAAATAGCATCAGAAGCTACGGGAAAAACTTTGGTTATCTTTTCCCATTGATCTTTGGGCCATTTTTCTAAAACATAATCTATTTGTTGTCCTGGCAAAAAATCATTATCTATACCTATACGCATACGAGGTATTTGTTCAGTTTTCAATGTTTCTATAATATTTCCTAGTCCTTTGTGGGTGCCAGCACTTCCTTTAGCTTTTATTCTAATTTTACCTAATGGCAGTTCTAAATCGTCATAAATAACTATAATATTTGATAAAGGTATTTCGAGTATTTTTAACCAATAATTTACTGCTTTGCCACTGAGATTCATATACGTAGTAGGTTTTATGCAAATAAATAGTTTATTTTTAATTTTCACATCTGCTCTGAGAGCATATCTATCCTGCTTAAAACTGGAGGAATATTTTTCTACAAAATAATCTAAAACGTCAAAACCTACATTATGTCTAGAATGTTCATATTCATAGCCAATATTACCAAGTCCAACGACTAAATATGTATTATCTGCCATTATAAATCAATCGAAATTTTTTGTCTCAACTAATTTCCCATTTTCATCATAAAAATACCATTTACCATATGGTTTGCCATCTTTGTAAGCACCTTTAATGCGAAGGTTACCATTTTCATAATAAGTTGCACTTTTGCCTATTCTTGTCCCATTTTCATATTTGCCTTCAGACCATAATTTACCATTTGGATGATAATATTTCCACTCACCATGGCGCAATTCATTATTTAGACCTCCCGTATATTGTAGTTTCCCATTGGGATAGTATTCCTCTATTTTTACTTTATTATTATCTTTATCATAGTAATAAACAACCTTTGGGTTGCCATCTGGATAAGATTCTTCTATTACTTTTTTTAATTCTTGTTTACAACTAGTAAAAACTGTAATAGTAAATAAAATGAAAAAAATTTTTGTGATATTTCTCATTTTTTAAGTCGTTTATTTAAAACTGTTAAAACATCATTAGTTATATCTAAACTAGGGTTAGCATAAAATATGGCTCCTTCATTAGAATATCCTAATACATAATCAAAGCTATTCTCAGGAAGTAAATTTTTAACAGCACTTTTTATACTATCTAATATTTCGGTTTGCATAGACATTTGCAATTGCTGAATTTGAGCATCATATTGATCTCGTAGCGTTACTAGCTGTTGTTGTTCATTCATCAATTGTTGTTCACGTCTATTAGCTTCATCTTTAGTAATAATTTTCCCTGTTTGCATATCATTTTGGTATGCTTGCATATTTTTTTGTAAGCTATTTTGCTTATTCATCAAATCTGTTTCTAATGTAGTTATCTGTCTTTGCAATCTATTCTGTAGAGTATCTACTAATGGATATTTAGACATGATAGTATCCACATTAATATGAGCTATTTTACCAGTAGTGGCTGTAGCAATTGTTGATTTTGGAGATTTTTTTATTGGTACAAATTGTAATATTATTAATGCTATCACTAGAATAGAAAGTATTAATTGCCACAGAAAGTTGCAATTGCGATTATTTTTACATTTTTTAGTTGATTGAGTTTCTTGATTTTCAATAGGAGCAGAAAAATTATTATCTGGCTCATTATTACTATTGTTATTAATTAAATTTTGTTCTTCTTCCATAATTTTATTTTTTTAATAATGTTAATAGAGATTAATTACCCATTTCTGAGATAAATTTGATGCGCATTAGGCGAATTTCTTCTTCAGTATATTCGTTTTCACCAAGTTCTTCTAAAGCTTGCTGAATGTCATCTGTGCTAGCAGTTCTGAAATAATCATAAATTTCTTCTTGATGATAAGGATCTATGACGTCATCGATGAAATAATCTATATCGATACGTATGCCACTAGCAACGATTTTATCTATTTGATCGAGTAGTTCATCAAAAGATAAATTTTTGGCATTAGCAATTTCATCGAGAGGGATTTTGCGGTCGATGCTTTGAATAATAAATATTTTAAGACTAGAAGCGTTAGCAGATGATCTAATGATAATATCATTAGGACGTTCTATTTCATTCTCGTCTACATATTGCTTTATCAGATCTACAAAAGGCTGACCATACTTTTGGGCTTTTCCTACACCTACACCAGTGATATTTTGCAATTCATCCAGTGTAATAGGATATTGTATAGTCATTTCCTCTAATGAGGGATCTTGAAAGATGACAAATGGTGGTAGATTATTTTGTTTTGCTATTTGATTGCGAAGATCTTTAAGCATTTTGAGCAATATCATATCAGCACCAGAGCCACCTTTCATTTTCATTTCATCATCTAATTCCTCATTGTCATTAGAAAAATCTCTATCTCTTGTAAGCATAATACTTTTCGGGTTTGTTAAAAATTCTCTTCCTTTTTCTGTTATTTTTAAGACACCATAATTATTGATATCTTTTTTTAAAAAATTCAAAATTAATATTTGTCTAATAATTGAATTCCAAAATTTTTCGTCGTTTTCTGCACCAGCACTATAACTTTCTAGTTTTTCAGCTTTGAAATGTTTCAATGAAGCTTTATCTTTGTCGTTACCAAGAAGGATTTTAACAATCATTTTAGCTTTATACTGTTCTTTTGTTTCATCGATAGCTTTTAAAACAGTTAAAATTTCTTTTTTAGCATCAAACTGTGTTTTAGGATAGATACAATTATCGCAGCTATGACAATTATCTTCTTTGTAATCTTCTCCGAAATAGTGTAAAAGCAATTTTCTTCTACAAATAGTACTCTCTGCATAAGAAATAGTCTCATACATTATCAAGTCAGAAATTTCTTTTTCAGCAACGCCACGATTATTTTGCTCCATTTTATCAAACTTAATCAGATCATCTTCATTATAAAAAGCTATGCAATCACCTTCGCCACCATCTCTACCAGCTCGTCCCGTCTCTTGATAATATGCTTCTAGGCTTTTGGGCATGTCATAATGAATAATGTATCTGACATCTGGTTTGTCAATTCCCATGCCAAAAGCTATTGTAGCAACTATAATGTCTATATCTTGTCTCAGAAATAAATCTTGTGTTTGTCGTCTCACAGCTCCACTCAAGCCAGCATGATATGGTAATGCTTTGAAACCATTAGCTTGCAACAATTCTGCAATTTTTTCAGTTGTTTTTCTCATCATGCAATAAATTATGCCACTTTTACCTTCCCTTTCTCTCACTAATTGTATCAATTCTTTATTAATATTTTTAGTTTTAGGTCTCACCTCATAATATAGATTTGGTCTATTAAAACTAGAAATAAAGATATTTGGATTTTTTAATTTTAAATTTTTGATAATATCTTCTTGCACTTTAGGAGTAGCGGTAGCAGTAAGAGAAATTACAGGCACATCTTGCCCTATGGTATCTATCATTGGTCTGATCATTCGATATTCTGGTCTAAAATCATGCCCCCATTCAGATATACAATGTGCTTCATCAATAGCAAAAAAAGATATTTGCAAATTTTTGAAAAATTCTGTATAAGATTCTTTTTTTAATGATTCTGGAGCTATAAAAAGCATTTTAGTTTTACCATTTGAGAGATCTTCGAATATTTGTTTTAGCTCTCTACGTGGCAAAGTACTATTTAACATATGTGCTATTTTGTCATCTGCATAAATATTTCTGATAATATCTACTTGATTTTTCATTAATGCTAATAAAGGAGAAATAATTATTGCTGTTCCATCACATAATAAAGCTGGTAATTGATATGTAAGAGATTTACCTCCACCAGTAGGCATCACCACAAAAGTATCGTTACCATTTAGCAAACTATTAATGATCTCTTCCTGATATAGTTTGAAATTATCATAACCAAATACTGTTTTTAGTACATGATAGATGTCTTCTCTTGTTATATTCTTTACTCCGATAGTTTCGCTTTCCATTACAAACACGTTTTTTTTTCTTTGTTTTTTGTAAAGTTATTAACTTTTTTACAAATAAAAAATATTTATGTTATTTTAGACTATTATAAAAGTTTTTTTGTTAAGCTCTTATATATCATTGATAATAATATTTTTTATGTATACAAATTTATAAAAAATTTTTATATCATATTTTTTCTTTTTTATAATTATTAAAAGTCGTTTTATAATGAAAATTTCATTTTTAGGTATATAAGTTTATAAATATAATAACTTACCAAATTTTAACTTATATTTGTAAAAAAACTATGAAAAAAATTATTTTCTTTGTTTTAATGATGATAATTATGAATATAATTAATGCACAACAGTTGCAATATCCTAAAACTAAAAAAGTAGATATTGTAGAAAATTATCACGGCACGATGGTAGCTGATCCGTATCGATGGTTAGAGGACGAGAACAGTCCTGAAACAAAACAGTGGATACAAGAACAAAATAAACTCACATTCTCATATTTAGAAAAAATTCCTTTTAGAGATAAACTGAGAAAATATTATGAAGAAATATGGAATTTCGAACGTATGGGCACACCATCAGAGAGACAAGATAAAATTTATTATTTCAAAAACACAGGTTTGCAAAATCAAAGTGTTTTCTACCAAAAAGATGTTAAATCTGGCGTAGAACGTGTAATTTTAGACCCTAATCAATGGGATGCTAAGGGTACGACTGCATTAAGTGCCTTATCTTTTTCTCATGACAATAAATATTTAGCTTATGGCATTTCTAAAGCTGGAAGCGATTGGGTAGAAATTTTTGTTTTTGACATGAATGCAATGCGATTGCTACCAGATCATATTAAATGGGCTAAATTTACTGATATTGCTTGGTATAAAGATGGGTTCTTTTATAGTGGTTATGAAATTAAAGACTCCTCTAAAGCTCTAACAGCAAAAAACGAATATCATAAAGTTTATTACCACAAGTTAGGTACTACTCAGCAAAAAGATAAATTAATATATGAAAATAATGATTATCCTCTTAGAAATTATGCTATACAAACAGATAAAGATGAAAAATATGCTTTTTTATATGAAACTGAAGCTACTAGTGGTCTGCAATTATATGTGTCTAAATTACCAATTAAAAAAAATAGTTTTCAATTATTATTTAGTGGTTTCGAAAATGATTATGCTTTAGTAGATATTATCGACAATGTAGCTTATTTTATGACCAATGATAGTGCTCCTAATTATAAATTGATCAAAGTGGTTTTAGATAAACAACCATTCACAATAGAAACAGTTATTAATGAGAGCAAAGATGTGCTAAATGGGATATCTGCTACTAAAGACTATTGGGTTATTCATTATCAACAAGATGTGAAAAGTAAACTGTATTTAGCAGATAAAACTGGTAAAATATTAAATGAAATTAAACTGCCAGCGATAGGGACAATTACAGATATTAGTACATATTTTGAGCATAACAATGTTTATTTTACTTTTACTTCATATATTTATCCACCTACGATTTTTAAATATAATGCAGATACTAAAACACTAACAGAATTTTTCAAAACATCATTGAAATTTAATCCTGATGATTATATCACTGAGCAAGTATTTTACACTTCAAAAGATGGTACACAAATTCCAATGTTTATTACTCATAAAAAAGATATTAAATTGGATGGTAATAATCCCACATTGCTATATGGATATGGTGGCTTTAATATCAGTGTATTACCAACATTTAGCATAAAGGTAATACCATTTTTAGAAAAAGGTGGTATATATGCTGTGCCTAATATACGTGGTGGAGGAGAATATGGCAAAAAATGGCACGAAGCAGGTATAAAAGAACGAAAACAAAATGTTTTTGATGATTTCATTGCTGCTGCAGAATATTTAATCTCCCATAACTATACTTCTCCATCTAAATTAGCTATAAATGGTGGCTCTAATGGTGGCTTATTAGTAGGTGCAGTGATGACTCAGAGACCAGATTTATTTAAAGTAGCTCTGCCTGCTGTAGGTGTGATGGACATGCTACGTTATCATAAATTCACAATTGGCTGGGCATGGGTAGGTGACTATGGTAGCAGCGATAATCCTGAAGATTTTAAATATTTATATGCTTACTCTCCACTTCATAATATTCGTGAAGGTGTAGAATATCCTGCTACTTTGGTAACTACTGCTGATCATGATGATAGAGTAGTGCCTGCTCATTCATTTAAATTTATTGCTACTCTACAAGAAAAACAAACCGGTAATAATCCTGTTTTGATAAGAATAGAAACTGAAGCAGGTCATGGTGGTGGCAAGCCAATGTCTAAAATAATAGATGAGGTAACCGATGTTTTTGCTTTTATGATGTATAATCTTGGTGTAGATTTTTGATATCATATTTATTTTTTTTGATATGAGAAATTGGATTATTTATATAATTTCTATAATTTTAGCATGTGCTATAGCATATTTTCAACGAATTACTGGACCTACATACCCAGTAAGTGGCAAAGTGTATTATAAAGGAAATGAAATCAAATATGAGCTCCCACGAAGTGCAGAGACTAAAAATAATGCTGAGATAGTGATAGAAGTAGGAGATACTACAGCTAATGGACTTTTGATTTACAAAAGATTCAAAAGTAATGATGATTGGCAACTACAAACTATGAAATACGAAAATGGCAAATTGATAGGTTCACTACCACAATTGCCCGCAGCTGGCAAAATGATTTATGAGGTTGTACTAAAGGATCATGACAAACAAATAATTTTAAATAATAAAGGAAAACATGTGATATTGAGATACAAAGATCCTGTACCAGCATATGTTTTGATACCTCATGTGTTGCTAATGTTTTTATCAATATTTTTTGCAATAGGGTCGATATTTTTTGTAATTTTTAATAGAGATAAACAGTTGCACAATTTTGTTTATGGAGCTTTTATTTCTATTTTGCTTGGTGGAATGATATTAGGGGCGATAGTGCAGAAATATGCTTTTGGTGCATTCTGGACAGGCTGGCCTGTAGGCAATGATCTCACTGATACTAAAATGCTCATATCACTGATATTTTGGATTATAGCTATTTGGCAAATGAAAAAAAATAAAGCTCATTACAAAACTTGGATAATTGTGGCAGCTGCTATACAAATTTTAATTTATTTCATACCTCATAGTTTACTAGGTAGTGAGTTAGATTTTACTGAAATAGAATAATAATTAGTCATAATAATTCATTAAATTTGTAAAATAATTTTAAAATATAAAAATGACTAAACCATGGTCTATATCAACAACTATTAGAAATCCTGAGAGATTAAGAGATTTTCTAATGGTGTTGAAAACTTTGGAAGGGCAAGAGTTTGATAAAAAAAATCAAATAGTTTATCAAATTCTTTTAATAAAAGAAAAGATATATAAACCAACAAATATTCCTGACAAATATTTGGATTATTATAATAATCCAGAAAGTAAATTAAGTTTCGAAATAGCTAATGAAATATTTGATTTGCAGAAATACAAAGATCCTCCAATGCGAGGTAGACAATCTGTTAATCCATTAAATAAATTGGGATTTTCAATTGCTAGGCAAGGGTATGGTAAAATTAAAATAACTGAATTAGGAAATATTTTTTTACAAGAAAATTATGATTTAAGCTATATATTTTTTAAAAGTTTATTAAAATTACAATTTCCTAATCCATGGAGTGCTGATTTTTCTGAAAAAGATGGTTTTAATATAATGCCATTTATAGCAATAATTAAGCTTTTGAAAAAGATAAATGAAAGATCTGAAAATAATGGACTAACAAGACATGAGTTTTGTATTTTTATTCCAACATTAAAAAACTATGATCAAATAGATGAATATGTAGATAATATTTTAAATTATAGGAAATCAAAGAATAAAAAAATATTTATAGAAAATTTTGTTAAGAAATTTTATCAAATAGATAATATTGAAGACAAAAAAATAAATAATTTATATGATTATGGTGATAATATAATGAGATATTTTAGACTTACTAAATATTTTAAACTTTCGATCAGCAATCCATTAGGCACTAACTGGACTATAGATATAGAAAAATCTAGAATAGAAGAAATAAATCAATTATTACTAATGTATGATGGAAGTGCTATTAAGTTTTCTAATACAGAAGATTATTTAAATTATATAGCTGACATATCATTACCTAAATTGCCTTGGGAAAATATAGAAAATTTAAACAAAATATTTATATCTCTAAAGAATGAGACGCAAGATTTAATAAATAATAATAATATACAAATTCTACTAGAGGAAGAGCAGTTATTAAATATTGACACTAAAAATATAAATGTTAAATTACTCGAAGATGCAATATCTCAAATACGAAATTTGAATTTAAAAATAAAAGAAAAAATTAGAAAAAATGATTTACTTAATAATATTTCATATATAGAAAAACTAATACAAATTTTACAAGATGAAAAAAATTTAAGAAAATATTCTCCGGAGCAATTTGAAAAATTAATAACTGAATCATTTAAAATTATAAATGATGAAATATTAATTAAACCCAATTATCCTGTTGATGATGATGGGGAGCCTATAAATCATTCACCCAAAGATAAAGCTGATATAGAGTGTTATTATAAAAATTTTAGAGCTATTTGTGAGGTTACATTAAATACTTCAAAATTACAATGGGTTTTGGAAGGTCAACCTATAATGAGGCATTTAAGAGATTTTGAGAATAAAAATAAAAATTATATTGTTTTTTGTATTTTTATTGCTCCTAAAGTAAATGTAGATACTTATTCTCAGTTTTGGTTATCAGTAAAATATGAATATGACGGTAAACCACAAAAAATAGTACCAATGACAACATACCAATTTTCGTTTTTACTTAAAGCATTGATTGAGTTATTAAAATATAATAAAAGATTTACTCATATTGAATTATATAATATTTACAATTCAATAATTAATAAAACAAATGAAATCAATGGTTTTTCTAAATGGGCAGAGCAGATAGAGATAATTTTAAATGATTGGTTTGAAAATATAATAAAAATTCATGAAATTAAATAATATTTATTTAGGAGATTGCATATTATTAATGAAAAGTGAAATTCCAGATAGTAGCATTGATTTGGTATATGCTGATCCACCATATAATCTATCTGGCAAATCTTTAAATTTAAAAAATAATAATACTGGCGGTCCTTTTTATGAAATGAATGAAGATTGGGATAAAATGAATTATGATATATATTTAACATTTACACATAATTGGATTAGTGAAGTATATAGAATATTAAAACCTAATGGAAGTTTATATATATCATGTACTTATCATAATATTGCTGAAATAATCATAAATGCTAAAAATAACGGTTTTAATTTGAATAATATTTTATCATGGTATAAAATAAATGCTATGCCAAATATTACTAAAAGAACATTTACTCACTCTACTGAATATGTTTGTTGGTTTGTCAAAGGTAAAAATTGGAAATTTAATTATGAAAAAATTAAAGAATTTAATCCTCATAAAACTAAAGATGGAAAATCTAAACAAATGAGAGATTTTTTAGATTTTATAGATATGCCTATTCTACAAGGCAAAGAAAGAATTAAGGCTGAAAATGGTAGAGCTATTCATCCAAACCAGAAACCAGAAAAATTAATTGAATTAATAATATTGGCTTCATCAGATGAAAATGATATAGTTCTAGATCCTTTTTTTGGTACTGGCACTACAGGAATTGTAGCTAAAACATTAAATAGAAATTGGATAGGTATCGAAATTAATGAGAAATATTACCAGATAGCATTTAATAGAATTTTTAAAGAAAATAAGTAAAAAATATGCAAAAAATAAATTTAATTTATGGTGACGCTATTGAAATTTTAAATAAAATAGATTCTAATAGTATTGATCTTATTTTTGCTGATCCTCCTTATAATTTATCTGGAGAAAATTATCAAACATGTAAAAGTGGTAAAATGTCTAAATGTAATAAAGGAGACTGGGATCAAATAGAAAATATTGATCTATTTAATGAAACATGGATTAGTGAATGTATAAGAGTTCTCAAAGATGATGGAACTATCTGGATTTCTGGCACTTTACATAATCATCCTTCTATTGGTAAAATATTAAAACAGTTAAATCTATGGATAATTAATGATATTATTTGGTATAAACCTAATGCAGCACCACTATTACAAAAAAATCGATTTACACCTTCGACAGAATTAATTTGGTTAGCTAGCAAATCTAAAAAATATAAATTTAATTATGATATTGCTGTTCAAATGAATAATGGTAAGCAAATGCGTAATTTATGGGAAATTCCTGCAGAAAGACATAAAACTCAACACCCTACAGAAAAACCTGAAAGATTATTAGAAAGAATAATATCTATCGGAAGTGAAGAAGGTGATATAATATTAGACCCTTTTATGGGGTCAGGAACAACTGGTGTTGTCGCTAAAAGACTAAATAGAAATTTTATCGGTATAGAAATCGATGAATTATACTATTCAATTGCTAAACAAAGAATAGAAAAAGTTTTTATAGATAGCAATTTCAAATTTACTGAAAATATTATTAATAATACTCTTAATATCGATTTTTCGGATACCTCTAATAAATGAGGTCGTTGTAAATTTTATTAAAAAAAGGTTAGATATAAAAATTTGTATTTCATTATTTACACTTTTTCATCATTCCATTTTTTTCTGTTAATTTCGAAAAAATTTTTTAATCTTTATGAATCATCCACTTCATTTATACAACAGCATTTCTAAAAAAGTAGAACAATTTATTCCTATTAATGAGCCTTTTGTGGGTCTTTATGTTTGTGGTCCCACTGTTTATGGTGATCCACATCTTGGACACGCACGTCCTGCTATAATTTTCGATGTTTTATTTAGATATTTGAAAGAACTAGGTTATAAAGTGCGCTATGTACGTAATATTACTGATGTAGGACATTTAGAAAATGATGCAGATGAAGGTGAAGATAAAATTCAAAAAAAAGCACGTCTAGAACAATTAGAACCTATGGAAATAGTAAATTACTATACTCGTAGATATCATCAAGCTTTAGACATGCTCAATACTTTACCTCCTTCTATTGAGCCTTTTGCTTCAGGTCATATACCTGAACAAATCGAATTAATCGAAGAAATTTTAAATAATGGTTATGCATATATTTCTAATGGTTCAGTATATTTTGATGTCGTTAAATACCAGAATGATACTAATTTATATGGCATTTTAAGTGGTCGTAAATTAGAAGATCTATTAGCTCATACTAGAGAATTACAAGGTAAAGAAGAGAAAAAAAGTCCTTATGACTTTGCTTTGTGGAAAAAATCATCTCCTCAGCATATCATGCAATGGAATTCTCCTTGGAGTAAAGGTTTTCCTGGTTGGCATTTAGAATGTTCTGTAATGGGTGCTAAATATCTCGGAGTGCCTTTTGATATTCACGGGGGTGGTTTAGATCTACAATTTCCTCATCATGAGTGCGAAATAGCTCAATCTGTTGCTGCTAGAGGCGT
>Ga0209606_1003730_pt1 | contig 15004 bp, 15 predicted proteins | sample AD_UKC057_MetaG_FD_184412 | JGI IMG/M metagenome (GOLD analysis project Ga0209606, IMG submission 184412) | Active sludge microbial communities of municipal wastewater-treating anaerobic digesters from USA - AD_UKC057_MetaG (SPAdes) (version 2) | ecosystem: Engineered > Bioreactor > Anaerobic >...
AGAACAAGGCGCAAGACCTGAACAAATCGCCACAAAAGGCTTTGGCGAATATCATCCACTTGTTCCCAATAACAGCCATGAAAACCGCCTGAAAAACCGCCGCGTGGAAATACAATTTTCTCTGTCTCCGGCATGAAGGATTTGAAATTCTCCTGGAGAATTTCCGATTCGTCGGATGGGCTTGATCCTTGCAAAATGACAAAGATTCCCTTGACATATCCATTTCTCCCTCCTATCCTTTCATGAAATTCGGGGTTTTATGATTCAAAACAAGTGGCGCAGACGATTGTGAAATCCGCGTCTTCAAGGTTACACTGGTGAAAACAACAAGAATGCTTACAGGAGGATGGTTATGCGGAAATTAATGATGGGAATCCTGGCTTTATTCATCTTGCTGGTCTCCGCGGCAGGTATTTTCTGGATGACCGCCGACAAGGATTTGCGTGGAGTGATGCTGAACCCGCCCACCAATAAGGATGTTCTTTTCTGGTCAATCCCGCAGCGTGATGCCGCGTTTCGTGCATTGGACCGCATACCGGTTCTTTCCAAATTCCGGGTGATTCCCACCGGCAAAAACGTTTATCCGCTGCCCATGGGAGCGCCGCTTGCGGTTTCCATGGATGTTGACGCTTATATGAACAATCAGCGAGCCGCCTCACTGATCGTTATCCAAAACGGCAAAATCCGCCTTGAAAAGTACGGATTGGACTTTTGTGCCGATGGACGATGGACCAGCTTTTCGGTTGCGAAATCCTTCACCTCAACCCTGGTCGGCGCGGCTATCAAAGAAGGCTATATCCGAAGCATTGACGATAAGGTGTCTACCTACATTCCCGACCTCAAGGGGTCAGTCTATGATGATGTGACAATCAGGCAACTCCTGACCATGACGTCGGGCGTGAAGTGGAATGAGGATTATGCAGACCCCAAATCTGATGTCGCTCTGTTTAATGCGCATAAGGCCGAACCGGGAGTCGATGTGACCATCAGCTACATGCGCAAGTTGAAACGTGAAGCGCCTCCCGGTACAAAATGGGTTTACAAGACCGGTGAAACTAATCTGATCGGGGTGCTGGTCAGCCAGGCGACCCAAAAAAACCTTTCCGAATACCTTTCCGAAAAAATCTGGCAGCCCTTTGGAATGCAGCAGTCAGCCAGCTGGCTTCTGGGACCCACCGGTCATGAGATCAGCGGCTGTTGCATGCAGGCATCGACCCGTGATTTTGCCCGCTTCGGCCTGTTCATCCTGGAAGGCGGCAAAGCAGGCGGCAAGCCGGTGTTGCCCGACGGCTGGATTGCCGCGGCAACGTCAAAGCAGACCGATACGACCCGCCCAGGCTACGGATACGGCTATCAGTGGTGGACGCTCGATGACGGCAGTTTCTTGGCAAGGGGCATTTTCGGGCAGGGCATCTTCATCGATCCCAAACGCAAACTGATCATCGCTTCAAACGGCAACTGGCCGAAAGCCTCTTATTCCCAGGGCGGCGGTCCCGATATGCAGCGGCTGATGTTTTACAGGAAGGTGCAGCAGGCACTGGATCATGAGGCAAAGACCGTCAAACTCCCGCCTGAACGATGACGATAAACTTATTGAATATCCTGACGCCATGATTTATAAATTCCAGTAACGGCGATGCCGAATTGATCCGGAAAACCAGGGTGATCAGGAATTATGGGTTTACTACGTTTGTTCATCAATGATCCCGCCGCATTTTTCATGTTGGCGATCCTGCTTTTGTATTCCGTGATTCTGCACGAACTTGCACATGGCTGGGTGGCATACCGGATGGGTGATGCCACCGCCAAATGGTTGGGAAGACTAACCCTCAATCCCCTTAAGCACCTTGACCCGATCGGCTCACTGATGCTTCTGATCATCGGTTTCGGCTGGGCCAAACCGGTTCCGGTCAATCTGGAAAATATTCCTTCTTCCAAAAGGCGTCAGGGATTGATTCTGGTATCCGCCGCAGGTGTAACCGCCAACATGATCATCGCGTTTTGCGCGCTTTTTTTATGGCGTCTGTTTTCTCCTGAGCCGGGCAGTATGGTTTATTCGGTGCTTCATACTTTGTCCTATATCAACATTATGCTGGCCGCTTTCAACCTGATTCCCATTCCGCCTTTGGATGGATCGAAAATTCTCATGGGGTTTACACCGGAATCGTTTAACCGCATTTTGTATCAAATCGAGCCTTTCGGCTTTTTTATCGTTCTGGGTTTGCTGCTTTTGGGGGCGCTGAATCCCGTGATTCAGGCATTCCAGTATGGCATCATTACATTCATCTCCCTGTTTTTACCGGGATAAATCAGGAAAGGAGAATTTACTGCATATGGAATTCATCGAACTTTTACAAAAAAGACGGGCGATCCGGGATTTTGAGGACAAGAAGGTTCCTCTGAAGATTATTGAGGAAATTTTGCAGGAGGCGACGCTCGCACCTTCGGCAAGCAATAATCAGCCCTGCCGTTTTTCACTGGTGTCTTGTGAAAGCGCCATCAAAAACCTGTCCGATGAAAGCAAGGCCAATCTTCTTTTGGATCATCAAAACGGAAAGATTCGGCTCAATTCCATGTACGTGGAACTCATGAAAGATGACCATTTTAATGTTTTCTATAATGCGCCCAGTGTGATCTTCATCTCCGGGGCCACTTCCGTCGCTTCTCTGGATGTGGATTGCGCGCTTACGGCAAGCTATATCATGTTTGGCGCGGCGGCGCGCGGATTGGGAACCTGCTGGGTGGCGCTGGGCGCCAATATCCGGGATGCCAAATTGAGAGCCAGTCTGGGAATTTCCGAAAATCTCCGGATTGTTGCGCCGATTATTATCGGGTATCCCAAGTCCATTCCTGCTCCCTCTGAACGCCATGTGCCGGAAATTCTCCGCGTGATTGCGGAAGCAGGCTGAAATCTTTTGCATTTTGTCAAAGCGGGGAAAACAGTATTGCAAAATCTCGTGGATACGCATTGTCATCTGAACGATCCCATTTTTTCCGATCGCCTTCCGGAAGTTTTGGAAAGAGCAAAGGAAGCCGGTGTGACGGCGTTTATTGTGCCGTCATACGACATTGAATCCCTGGAGCGCACGGCGATTCTTTTCGGACGCCATCCGGAAAATATTTTTCCCGCCTATGGACTTCATCCCTGGTTTCTATCGGAAGATACGGATCTTTCTCTTCTTTGCCCATACCTTCTAAAAGAGGAGACGGTTGCCGTCGGAGAAATCGGTCTGGATTTTTCTCTGGAATGCCCTCCGGCAGAGATTCAGGTTTCCGCATTGATTCGCCAACTGGATATGGCCGCCGAATCGGGCCTGCCCGTGTTGATTCATTGCCGCAAGGCATTCGACAGGCTTTATGAAATTTTATCATCTTATCGGGGCAGAATCCGGGGAGTGCTCCACTCCTATTCCGGCGGAAAAGACGGCATGAACCGATTTCTCGATCTGGGTTTTTATCTGTCTTTTTCCGGATCGGTCACAAGGCAAAATGCCCGCAAATACTCGCAATGCGCAAAAGCCATTCCTTTGGACCGAATGCTTCTGGAAACGGATGCTCCTTCCATTGCCACACAATCCACGGTCGCTTCAGAGGTTGAACCCCGTCACATTTTGGAAGTTGCTGATAAAATAGCGGAAATTCGCAATCTTTCTATCTCGGAGGTGTGTGGGCGCTCTGCGGAAAATGCCCGGATGCTTTTTTCGAAGATGAGATGAGCCATGGAAGAGAATATTTTTTCCCGCAGCATCATGCTTTATGGCCCGGAGGGATTTGACCGGTTGCAAAAATCAAATGTTGCCATTGTGGGGATGGGCGGAGTCGGTTCCTACGCCGCAGAAGCGCTGGTCCGCGCGGGTATCGGCAGATTGCGCATTGTTGATTGTGACATTGTCAAAGCCACGGACATCAACCGCCAGTTAATCGCCCTTTGGAACAACATCGGCATCCCGAAGGTTCAGGCCGGCAAAGAGCGGCTGCTGGCAATCAATCCGTCTCTGAAACTGGATGCGTGCCATGCCTTTTTCCATTTTGACACGGCGGAAGAAATTCTGTCGCCGGATCTGGATTTTGTTGTGGATGCCATTGACAGCCTCAATCCGAAAGCGGCCCTGATCCGGCACTGTATGGAGAAAAACCTTCCGATGATATCGGCGCTGGGGGCAAGCAGCAGAACCGATCCCTTCCTGATTCGTATCGGCAGGCTCAATGAAACGGAAGTCTGTCCGCTGGCACGTGCTTTGCGGCGTCATCTCCGAAGTAAAAACGTTGAAGCCAATCCGCCGGTGGTTTATTCGACCCAGCCACCGGCACCCGCAATCGTTCTTGCCGATGGCGGCGAAGCGCCGGAATCCTCCGGTCCATACCAGCGTGGACGCAAGCGCCGGGCTCTTCCCAGTATCTCCACTGTGGCGGGAATTTTCGGTCTGATTGCGGCCAATTATGTTCTTTTCGAGCTCTTGCAGAAAACGACCCGCCCCCGATGATCGGAGGGTTGGAAAGACGCTATAGGGTTTGCAGCTGGCTTGCTAGTCTTTTCAATCCGGCTGCCGGATTTCTATTCCAATGTAGGCGAAGTACGCGACGGTGTTTTTCTTTCAGCGCCTGCCGGTCTGCTTCGGCCTGGGCGGCTTTCAATTCACCAAAGGTCAGGGCCGATTCCGATGTGTCCGGTCCGTCGGGAATGGAAAGGTCCGACACGATGGTTCCGGTGATTTGTAAAAACAGGCCGCCGCCCGCGTCTCCCTTGTGTAACTGCCCCGTGGAATGAAGATAACGGGGGCCGCAGCCGATAGTTGCGGCAAGCCGGTATCGACGGGTAATCGCCGCCCGCAATTCGCTTACGGCTTCGTCAAGCTCCGGCGAAGGGCTGGTATAAAGTTGCAGGGCGACATAGGCTTGCGCCTTCGCTGATTCCAAAAAATTAGTCAGGGCGTTCAAAACGCTATTGCTGACCGTTTCGCCGTAAACTTCGCAATCTCCATCGATAAACGAAGGTGTATCCCTCGGCCATTCTTTGTTATTTTTGTATTCCTCAATTCTTTGCCTGGTGTGCTTTTTGGTCGCTTCAACATCGGGCTGATCAAAAGGATGAATTCCCATGACATGACCGGCGATGGCTGTCGCCATTTCCCATAAAAACATCTGCGCTCCAAGATCATAATCGTCACCAATCCGGATTTTGAGGACAGGATGGCCCGCGGCCACCAGAGCCGAAATCCGGTCGTCTGGATGCACATCGTCCTTGACAAAAAAGACAAAAGAGCGGTCATTTCCGTAAATGCCGATATCCAGGGGCGGTTCGTTCAATACCGGCAAAATTCCTTTTCCCTCCTTGCCGGTGCTTTCGGCAATCAGCTGCTCCAGCCAGTCGCCAAAAGATTTCCAGGAAGGAGGAAGAACCAGGGTGAGCTTGTCACGGCCTTGAAGCGCCAGCGTTCCGAGGGCTGCACCCAGAAGAGAACCTGGTGAATGTTCGCCTGCGGCATCCGTTTTTTCCCGTTCGGCCACCGCCATGGCTCTTTGCAGCAGTTTTTCAACTTCGACGCCAATGAGCATCGCAGGAACAATACCCACGAGAGAAAGAGCGGAAAAACGCCCGCCAATATTGGGATTATTGGAAAAGACATGTTTCATGCGCAGCTCTTCGGCTTCCAAAAGCACGGGCGAACCGGCGTCGGTAATCAGTAAAAAACGATCCTTCGCCGCCACACCCGGCTTTCGACCGGCAACTTGGTATAGATAATTAAATAGGGATGTAATTTCAAGAGTTTTGCCGGATTTGGAGGATACGATAAAAAGCGTCCTTTCCGGAGAGAGGTTTTCCGTTGCGTCGCGGATCACTTCCGGATCCGTCGTGTCCAGAATCCGCATGCGCGGAAACCCCGTCATACCGCCGAACATGTGGCTAAAAACATCGACGCAAAGGCTTGATCCGCCCATACCCGCCAAAAGGATATCATCGATTCTTCCGTTGGAAAAAGGCGTAAGAGATTCGCGAATGATGTCGAGCTTTGCGTAAGATTCGGCGGGGGCGGTCAGCCAGTCCAGACGATCGACGATTTCGGCGGGCGAGGGTTTCCAGACACGGTAATCTCTATTCCAGATGCGCAAGAGAATATTGTCCTTCTTCATCTTTTCGCATACATCCGCCCACACAGGCTCATAGGAACCAAGCATAAAAGAAATACCGGTATTGTCCATAACTTAACTCCTTGGCTACTTTTGAGACAAAAGTTCTCTGGCTGCCCCGATAATCCGGTCGGAGGTCAGGCCGAATCTTTCATAAAGGATGGGTCCGGGCGCTGAAGCGCCGAATCCGCTCATGCCGATGATTTTTCCGGTTAAACCGACATAATGTTCCCATCCCAGACGAATGCCTGCTTCCACGGCGATTCTTGCGGTTGTCTCTCGCGGCAAAACGACTTCCCGGTATTCTTCAGACTGTTTATCGAATATTTCCCAGCTGGGCAGAGAAACCACACGCACCCGGACTCCTTCTGCTGCGAGCGCCCGGCCTGCGGAAAGGGTCAGCGGAACTTCCGAACCGGTGGCGATAAAAATAATTTCCGGCGACGGTGCGGATTCCCAGAGAATGTATCCCCCTTGTTGCACGCCGGAAGCCGGGTGACAGTCCTGACGGTCCAGCACAGGCAGATTCTGGCGGCTAAGCACAAGTGATGTGGGGCCTTTGGTGTTTTTCAGCGCCAGACGCCAGGCTTCCACTGTCTCATTGGCATCGGCCGGGCGGATGACCGTCATATTGGGAACCTGACGTAGATTCATCAGTTGTTCGACGGGCTGGTGTGTCGGACCGTCTTCTCCAACACCAATGCTGTCGTGGGTAAAAACGAAGATCGCTCTTATGCCCATAAGAGCGGCTAGTCGCATGGGCGGTCGCATATAATCGGCAAAGGTGAAGAACGTGGCCGTGTAGGGAATGACGCCTCCATGCAAGGCCAGTCCTACAGCGATGCATCCCATGGCATGCTCGCGGACGCCGAAATGGATATTGCGGCCCGAGTAGTCCCAAAGCCCGCCCACCATGCCGTGCAGTCCCTCGTGGGAAAGGGTCGGGCTCTGAAAATCGCCCAGCCCAGCAAGACCGGTTAGCGTAGATGGATTCAAATCCGCGGAACCTCCGACCAGTTCAGGCACCGCTGTGGCAATTTCCTGTAAAACCATTTCTGATGCCTTGCGCGTGGCCAGGTCTTTTGAACCGGGCGGAAATGCGGAAAGGTTTTCTTCCCAGTTTGCGGGCAGTGTTCCGGAAAGCATCCTTTCGAGCATCGCCGCCTGCTTGGGTCGGTCCTTCTGGTAGGCCAGAAACGCGTCTCTCCATTCTATTTCATCTTTTTCGCCCCGGGCGACAGCCCGGTAAAAATATTGGCTCACTTCGCCGGAGACGAAAAAGTTGACTTCTTCCGGCCAGGCGCAGGCGTCTTTTGCGCCTTTTAATTCCTTTTCGCCTAGTGGAGAGCCGTGCGCGTCACACTTTCCCTGCTTGGCGGGTGCACCGTAGCCGATGGTGGTCTGAATGCAGATCAATGAAGGCCTTCCGGTTTCCTTTTTGGCTGTGCTAATGGCCAGGTCAATGGCGGACACATCATTTCCATCTTCCACTTTCTGCACATGCCAGCCGCAGGATTCGAAGCGCATTTTGATATTTTCCGTCCAGGTGAGGCCTGTGGAACCGGCAAGCGATACCTTATTGTCATCATACAAAACGATGAGTTTTCTCAGACGCAGGTGGCCGGCCAGTGCGCAGGCTTCTGCCGCCACACCTTCCATCATGTCTCCGTCCCCCGCTAGGACATAAGTGTAATGATCAATAATATTATGGCCTTCGCAGTTAAAACGTGCCGCCAGATGCGCCTCGGCCATCGCCATGCCCACCGCATTAGCCAGGCCCTGTCCCAGTGGACCGGTGGTGACTTCCACGCCGGGCGTGTGTTGATATTCCGGATGTCCGGGGGTTTTGCTGCCCCATTGTCGGAAATTTTTAATGTCATCCATGGACAGGTCATATCCGGTCAAATGCAAAAGGGCATACAGCAGCATGGAGGCGTGGCCCGCGGACAGAACAAACCGATCGCGATCCGGCCAATGAGGATTTTTGGGATGATGCTTCAGATGCTTTGTCCATAACGTATAGGCAGCAGCCGCAGCTCCAAGTGGCATGCCGGGATGGCCGGATTTCGCTTTTTCAATGGCATCCGCCGCCAAAAATCTAATCGTCTCAATACATTCCTTCTCCAATACTTTTTGCTTCGACATTCTATCTCCTTCAACAATAATTCTGGTTTTTCTACATGCCAATGATCAACGCTTCTTCTGTTCGGTTAGCGCTGAGGGCATACTGATAATGTTTTCGTTCTATTTCATAAACGTCTTGCTTAAATTTTTTCATTAAATTAATCAATTGTTCGATTGTCGGTATTCCGTCGGCGCGATAAGAAACCACTAAAATGCTGTCTTGAAATTTGTCAAACAAGCGCTCAAACGCCGATAAGATTAATTTTCGATCTGTCCAGATGGAAGCGTTTCCTTTTAGCCTCTTATGTTTTGTTTTTTCATCTATCATTCGCCGCCAGTTTTCGTAATGAACCAGACCTTCCAGAAAATGGTAAAATCCCAAATAATCCGTGCCTGTTCCCTTGCTGGAGATATAGGGCGTATCAATATAAATTAAATCAAACTTTCCTTCCACATCAAAAACATCAAGGTTCAGGCATCTGTTTTTCCTGCCGTTTGAAAAAACGGCCCGGTTTGCCTGTTCAGCAAAGTTTCGAAAATGAATGTTAAACGGCTTATCCCATGTGGCCTTATTGCCGAACTTTCTTTCAACTTCTGAAAATCTTAAATAAAGATTTTTTCTGTGAAATAAATTAAAGGGGCGTTTGATAATGCAGGACTGAAAAAGTGCAAAATAAGCCAGCGCTTTTTTATACATGGAATCAATCATTTTGATGTTTGTCGCTACTGTATCTATCCATTGATTTTCTTCTTCGGTAAAATAAATATCCTGAAATGTATCCTGAACAAAGGTGGAATACCGGATATCTGCATGACGTTTAATAATAAAATCTACATCATCCTGATTCAGCAGATCTTCCTCGTTTTCAATGAGCGCCAGCCCCACCAGCCAGTTAAATTTTAAAATATCGTTGTATGTTACCAATTTCCCTTTTGTTTTAAGCATATAACCGACGCTGCCTGTTCCGCCAAACGCATCAAGCGCCGTATCAAATCTAATATCCTTAATAGCTTTTTCTATCCATGGCGCAATTTTTAGTTTGCTGCCCTGAAATCTCGTTGAAGGAAAAATCGGATTTGGAATCAGCAAATTTTGCTGTCCGTCTGTTTTTTGAGATACATTAGCCCTCATTATTTTATGCCTTTATATTCTTTGTAGGTCTTTAAATTATTATAAGGCGCATTTTTCAGATCAAGAGATTTGGCCATGTCCTTTGTTAGATAATACATCCAATAGTCGTCAAAAGATTTTTCGCCCAGTTCGGCAAACGGGCCCTTGCCTTTTATCAAATCATCAATTTTGATGACAGATCCGATGTTTTTTGTATTTCCGCTTCCTGGACGGTCAAGAGCTATTTTGTACTTTTCCTGCACAAAAAATTGAAAATTGCGGATAACGGATGTGATATTTTGAAGGTCACTTAGAGGATAAACTTTTCTTTCATCCACAGCGCCATCCGTTCTAGAATATATGACACCCAGAACAAAATGACCTGCATAATTTTCATAAGGATAAGAGATGTTTTTTGTGCTTTTTCTATCTCTAAAATAGCCAGTGAATGCGCCTAAGGTCATTCCATTGACTTCTTTGGTATTTTTACGATATGTACTTTTTAAATCAACCGCGTAAAGGTTGTTCATTTTGTCAATGAACGTTACATCCGGATAAAAATTCTGTTCCTTACAAAGAACCATTTTATATCCATGGTCTTGCGCGAATTGACAAATTTTGGGAAATAAGAGGAGTTCCATGATTTTTGATACGACTTTTGTATCAATGGAAATAGTGTAAATGTTTTTTGCAATATCGATAAAACCTTTGACAACCCAGTCTCCTTTATCCGTGGAGATTGCCGTGTTAAACGAATCAACATGAACGAGCAGTTTTTCTCTAAAATTTTCTTTCGATTCCTGTTTTTCTTTTGAAATCGCCATATTTTCCCTCAATGCGGTCTTTAATCAGATGGCAGTATTCCTGATTAATTTCGATCATAATGGTTTTACGGTTTAATCCCTGAGCGACATAACCTGTTGTGCCGGAACCGGCAAACGGATCCAGAATTATATCACCTTCATCAGTTGACGCTAAAATTGCATATTCCAGAACAATTGGCTGTTTTGTGGCTGGATGCCTGAAAGGATTTTTCTCAGCCCAATATTCCCATATATTTTTCATCTGGACGCCGTTATTCAGTTGTTTCATTTGCTGATAATTGAATTTCGTCTTACCCTTGTTGCTCTTTTTTGCCCAAAGTAATGTTTCCGTTACAGCCCTGAAACATGAACCACGAAAATTGGGTGGCGCATTTCTTTTATGAAGGATAATATCATTAAGGATTTTGAAGCCAATATCTTGCAGTACAACGTTTACGACACCGATGCTGTGGTATGTGCCACTGATCCATATTGTTGACCCTTCTTTTAGTATGCGTTGAGCTTCTATTAACCATGCGTAATGGAATTGAAATTGTTCCCGGAGGGGCTTTGAATAAGCCCATTGAGCTTTTTGTGTATCAAATGTTTCCGCATGGCCATCGGTTCTTTGAATCACTAGCCCCGATTGATTGCCGAAATAAGGGGGATCTGCAAAAATCATATCGATGCAGTTGTCCGGAAACCTTTTCAGGATATCCAAAGCATCACCACAATATAATTTTGCTTTTCTTTCGGGACTGAAATAAAAAGGATGCAACTCTTGAGAATATTCGGTTGCGGAATTTTTCTCACAGATGCTGTTGTCCCTACCTTCGAAAATGTTTGATTCATCAATCATGGTGTTTTACGCTTTTAAATTTCCTTCAGAGTTTCGGACATCCAGCGGATATAGGCATCGCTGGCTCCGATAATCGGAACAGCTATAATTTCAGGTACTTCGTAAGTATGATGTTTCTTGATGGTTTCTTCCACCTCGGGAAACAGGTCTTCGCAGGTCTTGATCAGGCAAAGATATTCCCGGGCGCTTTCCAGATTTTCTTTCCAGCGGTAAACGCTTTCAATCGGTCCGGCAATCTGAACGCAAGCCGCCAGTTCCTTTTCAACTAGACACTGGGCAATGACTCTGGCCTGCTCCCGGTTTTCTGTGGTCGTGATTACCTGAATGTATTTCATGAAAGTTCTCCTTTCTCCGGCTGGAATTCCTTGCCGGATTTGACCATCTCATACATCATCACTGCCGCTGCCTGTGGCAGACTCAAAGAATCCGCCTCGCTGTTTCCGGCAATGCGCCAGCGTTCATCCATCTGTTCCAGAATGTTTTCCGGAAGCCCGTGGCTTTCGCTTCCCAGAAGAAGCGCCGCTTTCTTTGTCAAGGGATGTGGCGAAACCCCTTGTTTTACGTCGCTGCCGATCAGAAAATAATTTTTCCGGATTTCGGGAAGGATGTTTTCCAGTTGCAGACCGGAGAAAAGCGGGAGCTGAAAAAGACCTCCCATAGAGGCCCGGATGGATTTTGGATTTGTCCAGTCCGCTGATTTGCCGCTAAGCAGAATGCCGGAAAAGCCAAACCAACGGGCGCTTCGGATCAATGCGCCCAAATTTCGGGGATTGGATATCTCATGGCCAATCAGCAGATGCCCCTGGGGATATTTCAGCCATTCCGGCAAAGGCCTCTCTGGTCTGTTTTGGACAATGGCTAATAGTCCTTCCGGTTCCTTGTCCTGGCTGATTTTTTTCCATTCTGACCGGTTCAATGCATAAATGGGAGGATTTGAACTCTGTCTGGACTCCGGAAACGCGTCCGCAATCAGTTTTTCCCAGTAGGGCTTCTTTTCCGGCAGTACCAAAATCGCTTCTGTCTGCCAGTCACTTTTCAATAATTCCCCAACAATTTTAACGCCTTCGGCTAGAAACAAGCGGTCTGTCCGCCGAAATCTGGCGTTGGTCAGCCTTGCCCATCCCTTCAACTGGTTTTGCGACGGGGAAAGCGGAACTTTCTGAAACTTCATGTCTGTTCGTCCTTCATCGTTACCGGCGGCGTCTCGTCTTCTTTACTGGGCCAGAGAATGGAGGAAAGGATGGATATGATCAGAACCGAGGCGATGACAATTAATGATGCCGTAACCGGCACATGGAAAAAATCTTCTATCAGCATTTTGACTCCGACAAAAGTCAGAATGCCTGCCAGTCCGTAATGAAGAAGATGGAAAAGTTTCATCAGGCCGGAAATGGCGAAAAAAAGCGATCGCAATCCCAAAATCGCGAATACATTAGAGGTATAAATAATAAAAGGGTCTTTGGTGATGGCGAATACAGCGGGAATCGAATCGACCGCAAAGAGAATGTCCGTGGTTTCCAGACATAAGAGCACAGCCAGCATCGGTGTGGCGAATCGAACTCCGTCTTTAACGACAAAAAAATTTGCTTCCTGAAAATCTTTGGTGACGGGTACCAGTTTCCGCAAAAGTTTGATGGCGACATTTTTTTCCGGATGGACCTCTGTATCTTTGTTAAGCGCCATCTTGATACCGGTGAATACGAGAAAAGCACCGAAAATATACATGACCCAGCTAAAGGCATTGATGATTGCGACACCCGCAAAAATGAAAACACCACGTGTAACCAGCGCCAGAAAAATGCCCCAGAACAGCGCCTTGTGCTCAAAAGCCTGCGGCACGCCGAAATACCGGAAGATCAACATGAAAACGAACAGATTGTCGATGCTCAAAGAATATTCGATTAAGTAACCGGCCAAAAATTCCATGGCTTTGCCCTCGCCCCGGAGAAAGTATATTCCCGTGCAGAACAACAGTGCCAGTGTAACCCAGCCGGCAGTCCACATCATGGCTTCCTTCATGGTTATGACGTGCGCTTTTCGGTTCAGGACGCCCAAATCCAGCGCCAGCATGGCCAGAATGAAAACTGCAAACAATCCCCACCATAAGGTCATAGAAGATTTCCCTCTGATAAAATCGAACGTTTGAGCGATTGCGCCGCGTTGTGAACAATGTCCCAAGCCGCGCCAAAAGGAGGAGCATAGGCTAGATCCAGCCAACCGATTTCATCCAGATCCATTCCCGCCGAAAGTGCAACGGAAAGAGCGTTAATACGCCCCACGGCTCCGCTTTGGCCAACGGCCTGTGCGCCCAGCAGTCTGCCAGACGACCGATCGGCGGTCAGTTTCAAACCGAGCGTCTTTTTGCCAAGCGCAGGCGCCATGGCGCTTCCCCACGTGATATTGCTGACCGGTGAAAAGCCGGCTGCGGCTGCCTCTCTTTCCGAAAGGCCGCATGCGGCGCATTCCAGAGAAAACAGACGGAAAGACTGGGCTCCCACGACGCCGTCAAAGGTCAGAGGCTTACCCCCGATATTGCGTCCCGCGACACGTCCCTGTTTGTTGGCGATATCTCCCAGCGGAAGATGAACCCAGCGGCGGCTGACTTTGTGAAATGATTCACAGCAGTCGCCTGCCGCGTAAATATTTCCGATCGAGGTTTTCTGGGAAAAATCGACGGCGATTGCGCCGGTCTGACCGATTTTCAAACCGGCTGATTGGGCGAGGCGGGTGTTGGGACGGACGCCGATGGCCAGCATCACCAGATCTCCTTCATATTCTCCCGAATTCGTGATTACGCAAAGTTTTGAATGATTTCTCTTTTCAATCGAAAGCGCCGTGGCTTCCGCGATGAATTCCACGCTGTGCTCCTGTAATTCCTTGAGCATTTCTGACGACAAGGCGGCGTCCCAGCGGTTGGCCGGCAGGGGGTCTTTATGGATGATGGTTGTTTTGATACCTGCGGCGAAAAGGGCTTCGCACATCTCCAAGCCGATAAAACCGCCGCCGATGATGACCACCTGTCTTGCCTGATGATCCGCGAGCCATTTTTTGATGAGGATGGCGTCTTCTAGGTTACGCAGCGAAAAAACCCCCGGCAACTCGAGACCCGGCATCTGCGGGGTGAATGCAAACGTACCGGTGGCCAATACCAGCATATCATAAGACATTCTTTTTCCATCTGTCATATCGACCAGTGCCCCTTGCGTATAGACGGCTGCCGCTTCCGTATTCAGATAAATGTCAATACCGTCCTTCTGGAATCTTTCCGGTGTGCGGGCGACAAGCTTTTTTTCATCCTGAATTATATCCCCGATATAATAAGGGGTTGGTCAGGACGCGTAAGAAACGAATTTGCCTGTTTGCAGAAGGGTGATCCGGAGAGAAGGATTCATGCGTTTGGCCTCGGCGGCGCATGATGCGCCACCGGCGCCTCCACCCACCACTACCAGATGTTTGCTCATAGAAACCTCCGTGTCATGTCAAAGAGTCTGAAAATTTTTTGCGCCACGCCATGATGGCGATGCCTGCCAGCATCATGGCGATGCAAAGGAGCTGACCCATGGTGTTGAATGCCAGGACAAAACCCAGATGCGCATCCGGTTCGCGAAAGAACTCGATAAAAAATCGAACAAACCCGTAGCCAAAAACATAAAGGCCGGCCATAAAGCCGTCAAACGGATTGCGCTTGCGAATCAGCCAGAGCACAAAAAACAAAACAAGTCCCTCAAACAGAGCTTCGTAAAGCTGGGAGGGGTGGCGCAGGCTTCCCGTAGGATCCATGGGAAAATACATCCCCCAGGGCACGGTTGTTTCGCGCCCCCAGAGCTCGCCGTTGAGAAAATTGCCGAACCGCCCGAACATGTACCCCAACGGGGCCGCCGCGCAAAGCCAGTCGCAAAATCGCCAGAAAGGAATGTTTTGTTTGCGGCAATAGAAAATCGTAGCGAGAATCACGCCGATTAATCCGCCATGATAGGA
>Ga0209606_1003731_pt1 | contig 14997 bp, 9 predicted proteins | sample AD_UKC057_MetaG_FD_184412 | JGI IMG/M metagenome (GOLD analysis project Ga0209606, IMG submission 184412) | Active sludge microbial communities of municipal wastewater-treating anaerobic digesters from USA - AD_UKC057_MetaG (SPAdes) (version 2) | ecosystem: Engineered > Bioreactor > Anaerobic >...
GGCGGCCCATGCTGTTTCCACGTACAATTGTCACGAACTTGTGGAAGTCAGTGACCGTAACGGCGTCTTCTCCCGGGATATCGGCGCCAGTTTGAACGACGTGCCCGGCGCGATATGGGTGCGCGTAATGTCGGCAAATCACTATCCTGAATTCATAGACCCGGTGAATGTCATCGAGTTCGGCACCAAACCCCTTGAGATACGACTGGAACCGGCGCAGCCCCTGACCGGCAGGGTATGTTCCCCGGACGGCAACAATCTCAAAGGCGCTTCCGTGGCGTTAGCGCTGCGCAATGAAATAGCGCTGATTCAAGGTCCTGCCCTTGATTTGCGATTAACGCGCGCGCCCTATAACATCACGACCACCGGCCGGAGCGGGCGTTTCTCACTGTTCCCCTCCAGGGAGCCTGGGGTTATCGTGGCGCTCCATGAAAGCGGATGGGCAATGCGGTCGCTTGCAGAACATAATCCAGAGGAGCCCCTGCGCCTGTCGCCTTGGGGCCATATCGAGGGGGCAGTGTCAATGGAAGCGCGCGAACCGGAAGACAAGGTGTATATCAGCGCGGAGGCTGTGTTGCCGGAGGAGTGGGAAGCGGGCGATTCGGTGGAATTCAGCCTGGGCACGCAGTGCGAGGCATCCGGTCGGTTCAGCCTGGGATATGTGCCCGCGTTGCCGATTAAAATCGGGGAAAGCCGCCGCTGGGTGAAGTCCCATGTCGTGGACATTACCCCCGAGTCGGGTAAAACAACCGTGGCTGATTTCTGCGCCGAACGCACGGGCGCCGTCATGGGAAAACTCCTTGCGCTTGGCACGCTCAACCCGGATGAGGAAGAGAAGGAGCCCTGGCATTCCAACCGGCGGCTCTTCATCAATGTCCGTCCTCGCGGCGTTGTGCCGGAGGACAAATACAACAACTACGTGCCCCTGGTCCAGAAAGACGGCGGCTTCACGCTGGACTGCCTGCCGCCCGGCGATTATGATTTCAAGGCTACACAGCATGCCATGCCCCCGGAGAACGCCTGCGGCCGAGGCACGCCCTTTGCCAAGGTGGAACAGTCCTTCTCCATCGCGCCTGATCAGACCACCCCAATGGACTTGGGCGAATTGCTGTTTGAAGCGATTCCCCTGCCCCAGCCGGGCCAGGCCGCCGCGGAAATTCAAGGTACGGCCCTGGCCGATGACCAAGCCTGGAAACTCAGCGATGAACGGGGTGCACCCGTGCTGCTGGTGTTCTGGACGAGCTGGTGCGCACCCTGCCGGGCGGAAATCCCCCTGCTCAAAACCCTGTGGCAAAAATACGGGGAAAGCGGCCGCCTGCGCATGGTAGGGCTCAATCTGGACTTCAGAATCAAAAATGCCCGGAAATTTCTGGAGAAGGAAAAACTGCCCTGGCCGCAGGTCAACATCGGCGCCTGGAGCGAAACCAATGCGACCACCGTGGCCTATGGAATCTCCGGCATCCCTTCCGTCTGGCTTATAGATGGCAACGGGACCATCCTGGAATCCAATATCCCCGAGGACACCCTGGCAGCAACCCTGGAGCGGCATCTGCCATGAAACACCCAACCGTTAAGATGGCCAAGTCAATCACCCATTATGCATTAATAAGGACACATACCTGTTACTTTTAACAACACGGAGACTATTACCCATGAAACGCCATGAATTCTACCTTGATCAACTCGTTTTGTCCACTGGGAAAAACAATCATGAACAGACTATGGAGAAACTAAACGTTTTGGGGCAGGAGAACCGGCCACTCAACCGGATACGGGGTGTGTTTGCCGCAGTCTCGCGAATCTGGCTGTTCTGTCTTGTGACCGTCGCCTTGTTCGCGGGGTGCGGTCGGCAATCTGAACCAGTATCCCAGGCAGAAAAACAAGCAGACAGAACTATCGGAACAAAGACCGTCGCACCTAATCCCCTCCTTGCGGTTCCCGCGCCACCCCCCGTGATACTGGAACCGGCCTTGCAGAATCTTGTGGATGAGATTATGGCCAAGAACAACGCCGTGCGCAGCTACACCTGCGTCTGGGACAGCAGCGAGACGTTAAAGATAACCAAAGGACCGCGCGCGGGACAAACGGGCGAGCTTGCAGTCCATGAAGAGCGCGCGTTCAAGCGCCCTGAGCGGCTCAGGGCGAAATCAACGCAATTGGAACACACCTTCATGCCGGGCATGGCGGGGCAGGTTCGCGATAAGGTTGTTGACGGCACGACCGGGTGGGAATACCTTCAGACCCCAGCCGGCGCTGGCCAGAAAATGGTGGCCGCGATGCGGAAGAACCTGTCGGAGGCAGAGAAGGCCGACATTATTCGTCGCCACGAAGCGCCGCACGTGTGGCGAACCGACCTTCAGCGGTTGCGCGAGGCAGGCGTTTGGGAAACGCGCATCTGGCCTGAATGGGAGCCGTTGCTTGTTCCATTCAACCTGTGCGACATGGCGACCTTGAAGCTGGAATCGGAAGATGAGGGCCAATGGGTGTTTTCAGCGAAACCCATAGCGCTTGCAAAGGCAGTCGAGCGGCTAACACTTACTATTGGCAAGACGGACGGCATCCTTCGGGAGATACGCGGCATATTGGCCGATGGCGCGGGCGAGAACATTCAACGCATCAGCAATCTTGTATTGAATCCGGATCTGCCCGACGAGACATTCGCATTCACCCCGCCGGAAGGCGTGGAAATGACGGATGCCACAGACGGGGATATCAATAGAGTGCTGAGTGAAAACCAATAAAGATGATTGAATGTCGGGCAGCAATTGTTGGTGGGTGAAACGAAGTGGAACCTACCAAAATAATTCAAAGCCTCGAAAAGAAGGACGCGAAAAGAAGTGCAACTTCGCCACCAATGAAATAAATACACGTTGTTTTTAACAACAAGGAGGCAAATGCCCATGAAACGCTACGAGTACCGCATTGAACCACTGCCTATTCACTTTGGGAAAAGTGTTCAGGATCAGACTTTGGAGGTGTTAAACCGTTTTGGACGGGAGGGCTGGCGGCTGAACCGGTTTGAACCCTGGATGTGGCGCCGCCCTGCCTTGTCATGGAAAAGGGGCATTATGCTCCTGCTTGAACGGGAAGTTTCCGAAGAAGTGTGACCCGTGGGTTCTTTTTCTGGAATGGTTGCTAAAGCAAGTAAGAAAAGGATATTGAAAAACCGTAAATGCTCCAGCAAGTCTCATGGGGAGACTACCCCGTTTCCGAGCCCTTCATCGAAGCGCTGGAATCGCTGGATGCGCTGAGAAAGGCGCAATAGTAAGTAACCGGGAGGGAATCCCATGAAGTACTACGAAGGACACGACCAGGAGTATCAAAGGCGTTTGCAGGCAGGAAATGTTGCCTGGGATGCGGGCGCGTTTGAGGCCTTTGACATGTTGCCGTGGCTGCGGGAATGCCTGACCGTGACATCCTTCGACGCGCTTGTGCCAAGGGCACTTGACCTGGGATGCGGAACAGGGGCCCTTGCGGTGTTCCTGGCACAACAGGGCTTTGATGTAATAGGCATTGATATATCCTTCACTGCCATTGAAGAGGCGAAAAAACAGGCCGCCTTGCGAAAAATACAGGTGGATTTTCGAGTTGCGGATATCTGCGCCCTCACGCTTCCGGCGGATTCCTTTGACCTGATTACGGACAACCATTTCCTGCACTGCATCGTCTTTGAAGATGAACGGATGCAGGTTCTTGCCGGAATACAGGCATTGCTGAAACCGGGCGGCCAGTATTGGATTGAAACGATGGTAGGCCATCCCGCCATGAAATCCTGTCCGGAATGGAATATGGATGCAGACGGAATCACCTGGGCGGACCTGGGTGATGGGGAAACAAAAGAGGGATGCAAAACAGCAGCAGGGAAAAACTGGCTGCCCATTCGCAGGATACGCTTAAACGCACCGATACTGGCCGGGGAAATTCAACAAGCAGGATTTGAAATCTTGTGGCAGGAAACGCTGCCGCCAAAAGATGAAAAGGATACCGGATCGTTTCGGGCAAGATGCGTAAAAAAATAGTCGCAACCATGCTTTGTGATGTAAGCTTAAATCGCCGACGACAGTCTCCTATTCAGTAACAAAATGAATTATAGATGTGCCGTGAAAATCGCAATAATACTTCAATGCAAAACGGTATTATACTTGCTTTCTTTTCTTACTGCTCCTGGTGGGCGCCAACAAGGTCGCATGTTAACCATGAAAGGATGAAGCGGATATGAAGCACACACGTTCTTTACTTTTGGTCTTGGTAAGTTTGGCAATGCAGTGGGCCGGTGCTTTGGACATGACGAACTCAATGGAGCAATGCCCGGTTAGCAGGGAACCGGTGGCGCGAAAGATTTCGTTGAAACTGCCTATACGGCAGGAAGAGTTTCACTGGAAGTTCATGAAAAAAGATGAATTGCTGGCTGGAAAACTCCTGTTGACGATTGAACGCAACGGTAAGAAACAACAAATGACCATCTTTGAGAACGGAACCTTTATGGAGGGTTGGTCATCGCCGGAAGAATCTCAGGCAAATGGTAAACAGGATCCGATGGCGAAACCGGGAGAAATTTATTTTCTTTTCAAGTCCGAACAGCAATACGAAACTGCGCCAGGCGATTCTGTGGAACTGACGTTAACGGCTAAGTCCGATCTGGAGGGAATCGGCCCAATGTGTTCCGGCGTGCTTCCCAAAGGCGAGTACAAGGCCAAAGGAACCTATTCAATGCTGGTGGATGAGTTCAAGGTCTCACCTGAAATAATGAAGGAGGTCTCAAAAGAGCGTCTGGACGCGTTCTGTAAACTAATGAGCGAAACCACGAGTAATACCGCCTTTCTTGAGAATTGGCAGGACCAATGGGATATTAAGGTAACCAGCGACCCCGGATGGTTACAGTTGACACCCGACCAAGTCAAGCAGCGGAAGGACGCGCGCGAGCAGATGAAACAGACCGGAGACATATCGCCATTCATATTTGTGCCATAATCATTAGTTGTCTGTTTAAGGGATGGGCATAAGTGAAATCAGGAAGCAGGTACGTTTTGAAAACGTTTCAAACAAGTTTTGGGCGGCTTGTACTGTTGGGCCGGGTCTGTTCGGTATTACTGGGGTTTGCTTCCGTTTCTCATGGCACGGAACCTTTCTGGACGGTTGTTGAACACGTGCCGCGTTTTGTCGGTGTGAATATGGATGCAGGCATTTATATGCTGGTCAGAGGCCACGCGCTGAACGGCTATGATCTGCGGTCCAAGGGTGAGCGCTGGAGTGTAAAAATCAAGAATGCACGACTTTACCCCAGGTCCGGAAAAACGCTTGTCGCCGTGCCAAAACAAGACGGTACGCTGACGGTGATGCGGATGGATACAGGCGAGGAAGCTTGGCGCTACCGGAATCGCAACTTTGGCATGCCCGACTACATGGAGTTTATCGGTAATACGGACTGGCTGCAATTGATGTTTGTCCGTGAATATGACAACAACCGCGGGATGCCTGTGCGCTTTGTCTGCCTGCTTTATGCACCGGACGGCAACTCCTATTTCCGGCTGCCGGAGGACCACAGTACGAATGTAATTTCTCCTGATGAAAAGACCGCATTTTTAACCTGCGTAAAGAAACAGACACCCGAACTGGGAAAGGTGTCTTCTTTGGCCCTGGACACGGGAACCATCACCCCAAGATTTGAAGTGAATTCCAAGGAGTGCCTTGGCATTGCGGATGTCCTGGATTCCAATGAATCCCTGGTTATGGAGTATCGCCAGATAGAAAGAGAACGCAGTTATTCCCTGGTCAACGCGCAAACGGGGACATTAATCCATCCAATCACCCTGCCGGAAAAGAAATTGGGGGGACTTAAAGTCTATTCAGACCGGAACCAATTGCTTTTCATGAGTGACAAGATGGATACCCTATGGTTGCAGGATACTACAAGTGGGGCAATAACACACGCCCGGCAGAAAGAAGGACACCGTTTTCTTATGCTCGGCGGCGTCAAGATGGACAGCAACGGAAACCTTTGGACAATCTCCCGCGAATCGAACGGCAGTTTATGGCTTTGGCAGGTGGATGCGGATTCCGAACCGCGGCAGTTGCTGGACTCCAGCAATTATATTGGCTGGGGTATAGGCGGGTCTCCTTTTTATTACGGGCACTTTCTACACTCTATTCGCGGGACAGAGGACTCGCTGCTGCTGGCAAAGCGTTTGGACGACCTCACTGTGACCAGCCAGTGGATCCTCCCGGGAATGGATATATCGTGGACCCGGCCCATCCCTTCGGAATCCATGGGTCGCGTCCTACTCTCTATTGATGTTCAATCGAAAGTCTTTGAGTCAGGGCAATCCAAGCCTGTTCTTGAACTGGAAGGGGAACCCCTCGCGTTTTCCCCGGACGGCCGACATGCCCTCATAAAACAAAAGAACAAAGCGATTATAGTGGCCGTGGACATGGGAATAGTCGTTTCCTCCTTTTCCCTGGATGAGTACGGCTATGCCCATGCTGCATTTTCAAGAGATAGTCGTCTTCTGGCTATCTACTGAGAGTCCTCCATTAAGGTTGTCCGCCTGGAAGGGGACTACCCGGTAAAAGATCTATATTTCCCAAAAGAAAAAGAACGTGGATATATTTCCTGGGAGAACGGCTTATGCTTTACACCTGACAATAGAAAACTGCTCGCCCCAGGCTATGGTCGGGCGTGGATTTTTGACGTGGAGACTGGCGCCTGCCTCAAAACCCTGGTCGAGAATGCCCGCTTCTTACGCTCCTATTCTCACTCCCCATCCGTCCTAGCAATCAAAATACCTTTCCTTAACACTATCGAAGATTTTGCGGGGGGATTTACCGACCATTTCAAGCGCCCGCCGTCACTGGGAGGTTCCTTTATTCTCGACGGCAGTAAATTGGTAACCAATGCCCAGGGAAATCTGCTGCATGTCTGGGATACTGCAACCGGGCAATCCGTCCGGACGATCCAAACCGAACTGCCTGAGGTCCGCAATGAAGACGGACATATCTTCAACCGGGCCGTCTTGAGTCCCAACGGCGCTTTCGCCTTTGCCTTCAATGACGACCAGGGAATCGCCTCGCTTTTTGATGTGACTACCGGAAGGACACTCCGCCAATATAAGGATGACCGGACGAAAGGTGTATACCAAGTCTATGTCGCCGATGACGGTGAAGTATACCTGTATAATACCATCGGGCTGTGTCGTTTGTCTTTAAAACGATAGACCAACAGGTTTTCAAATGCACTATCCTCTGCCAATAAAAAAATCAGCTGCCGCAGTGAAGGGAAAGCGAGATGCCTAAGCAATGGCTGTACTCGTGTTGTGTGTTGACGGGAATAATCATAACACTCGTGTGCCTTGCGGGTGTTACTGTACAACAGAGCGCCACAGCGGGTGAGACGACCCCGGTCCCACCCTTTATAGATGACCCCGCCGTCATTGGCACATGGTACAGCGTGGACTACGTGTCCTCAATCAATCAGTTCACCCCCGGACAGAGAACATGGAAGAACGATTTATTTCTGAGTGACATTACCTTCAGCCCGGGCGGCATTGGCTCGGGGGCGTGGCGTTGGAGCAAAGGGTGCCTATGGTGGGACAGTGGGGATAAGCATTTATGTAAATACGAGATCAGGGAGATCGATGGCGAGACGTACCTGTTCCTGGAGTGGGTTAATGGCGATGTGATCGATCGTGGGGCCAAGCCTTCATACTATGTGTTGGTACGGGGAGCAGCCAAGAACACGGATACGTCCTCCCTTGGTCTTGTGCGCGCGTGCGGCGTTATCAATATAGGGGTGGGCCTGCTGTTCATAGCCATTTCGATTCCCTTGGTATTGCGCATGATCCCAATGAATGGCCTGTATGGTTTCAGGATTCCCAAAGCCTTTATCTCAGCGGAACTGTGGTACGACATTAACGCCTACGGCGGCAAACAAATGATCCTGTGGTCAATAATCATGATTGCGGTGAGTATTGTCGGCATTTTTCTGGTAAATGCGCAGGCAAGTCTTATGGCGCTGCTGGCGGTGTCCGTGGGGCCGGCAGTCATTTTCCCAACTATCGCAGTCATAGTAACACTTATTCACGCGGCACGACTCCAACCCCCGGAGAAGTAATGTTTCGCGTTCCCAATGCGATTCGGGAACGCGCAAAGGAGAAACGCCATTCATACTGGAGGTTCCATTATCATGTCAGGATTACGGCTTCGATTCGTTACATCAACCTCGCCCCAACTTTTTCCCGGAGAGAAACTTGTTTTCTCAAAAGAAGGCGTCTGGTATCTTACCTATACTGTTGCGTCCTGGCAAATTGGGACTGCTATGACTACGTTTCCGGCGAGGATATTATTCCATATCACGAACATGCGGGTTCTGACAGTTCTGCGGCAATTCGGGATTCTTGACACGGAAATCTGTCAATGGCGGGCGGGAACGTCCCTGCCTGAGGCCTCCGAACATATCACCGGTGTACGTATGGACAGGAAACATTTTGGCTTGGTCAGATTCGACTTCTTTGGATTGGGCCGGGGGCGGTTCAGCATAGGCCGTACTCCTTTCGGAAAAGAAGGCGGAGACGTACCCTACCTGGAAGTCACCTCCAGACGTCCGGGCAATGGACGGTTCCGGACGGTGAAACTATGTATGGGCGTTGGAAAAGAGGCGGATGAAGCGCTTGAAGCCGCCTATAACATCCTTCATCAGGATTTTCAGGAGGAATAACAGCCATGATGTATAGAAGAGCGGTTGTCAGTACCGGTGGCGGCAAAGGGAGAATAAATACGGAGCACCTCCTTTTCTTTGCGGTATTCCTGGGCTTATGTTTCATAACGGTCAGCGCCTGGCCTATGGGCGAGGAAACTTTCGGTAACAAGCCGCTTGGCGATGGAAATTACACGGACTGGCCGGGCATCATGCCCCTCATCAATGATGAACACCGGGTATATTCAAACTGGTGTAATGGAAATGAATATTTCTATTACCTGGGTGATACGGAGACACTCAACCAGTTTCTCGCGTTGTTTGCCGCACTGGAAAGCCCGGCGCACGAAGTAACCTTTCGTCCAGGGCCAGGTCGTGCCCAAAGCTTCCACAACGACAGGCCCATTCCCATAGACTGGCAGATGCACCTTGTCGGGGGCATTGTTGCGCAGATGATTGATTTTGAAGGTACCGCCGATGTTTGGGACATGCACCCCACGCTCACCGTATACCTCACCGAAAAAGGCCGGATTCAACTGGACAAGGTCACCCTTCCTGAAAAAGTAACGGTGCTGCAGATGGCGGACCTGCGCGATAAATACCGGAAAGCGCTGCAAAGCGACCACCCCCGCATGCATGCCGATACCGTCACAAAACTGGCAGCGGAAGATAATCTGAACATTGAAAACATCCCGCTGATTGCAGGCGTTCTGAAAGATAACGATGTCTATGCACGCATTTGTGCGGTCGTTTCGCTGGGCCGATTCGGCGCCCTCGCCAAAAGCGCCCTGCCCGAATTACAGGAAGCGTCCCGGTCCGAAGACCATCAGGTGAGCGCCTGCGCCAAGGAAAGCATAAAGAAAATCACGAACGCCCCCGACCTGACGGACGACATCGAGAGGTTTCGTAAGATAGAAGCACATATCGACGGCTTATTAAAACAGGCAAGATCAGGGGAATCTGCTCGGTTAGAGCAAAAGACAAGTGCGGAAACACGATAATTAGTGGATAGGACAAAGAAAGGGAATACCATGAGAGCGTTTGTAAAATGCATCCTTATCTTCCTGGTGTTAACATCTTCTGAATTCTGTTCTGGTGAAGCGTTATTGCCAGCACAAATCCTGGAGAAATGTACAGCCGTCTACAAAGTATCGGACACCTATAAAGCGGAGGGTACCGTTGTGTCCAACGTGGAAATAAACGAAGGGAAAACAACCTTAGAGACTTCTTTTACCCTGTTGCTGAAAAAGCCCGACCTCTATCTCATTACCTGGTCCCAGAAAAGTGGAGATGCAGCTATTCAGTCTGGTGCAGTGTGGAACGACGGTTCACAACGATGCTTATACATGAGCACCGCAAAAGCCTATTGTCCCATGGACAATGATGAGATGGCTCTGGGCGCGGCAACGGGCGTTTCAGGCGGCGTTGCCAATACCATCCCGTCCTTCTTTCTCTCTTATGCCGCTGAATGCGCACTGCCTTTTAGCAGGTTAACAAACCCCACATTGAAAGACTCCGAAAAGATCGGGGATGATGACTGTTTTGTCATCAGCAGTCCCTCGATGATATCCAAAGAAGAAACCTATTGGATATCAAAAGCCAATTTCCTGATACGAAAATGCAGCCGGTCCCTCGAAGCCCCGGAGTCCGGCCGCGCCATGCCCGAGATGACCGACGCGCAACTTGAGGAAAGCGTCAAGGCGATGGGAGAAGAGGTGACAGAAAAGTCCAAGGAAGACATAAAGTGCATGATGGATACCATGGCCAAAATGAACATGAAAGGCGATCTCACCGAAACTCATGTCTCCGTATCTTCTCCGGAACTGCATACGAAAGACTTCCGTTATGCCCCTCCGGAAGGTGCCGCCTCCATGGGTTCTTTCGGGGAAATGATATCCTCCACCATGAAAAACACAATGCACTCCCAATGCCGCGTCCCGGGCATTTCCATGGATATCCCCACCCCCATCCCCGATTTGGAAGCAGTCCACAACCAATATCCCAAGTCAACCTTAGACGCTGCGCTGCAACCGGCGCTGGCTGAGGCCCGGGAAAAGGCATTCTGCAGTTCCTGTCAAAATAACCTGAAGCAATGCGGCCTCGTTCTAATGCTGTATGCGGATGAGACGCCTGACCAGTCGTTTCCCCCGCTGAGTCCCCTGCCCGGAACCCTGATGTGGGTTAAGGAAAAGGTGTATCCCGAATATCTCGCAGACCCGGTGATACTCGTCTGTCCGACGGAACAGGCCGTTTGCCTGCAAGTGAATGAGGAGAAGAATCTCGAACAAAAGGCTAAACTTTGTTTTAATACTAGTTCCTACTGGTACCTGGGGTATGCGCTCCCCGATGAAAAGACGGGACTGGCTTTCACCCAGGCGTACCGGAAAAGAGTCGAGAATGGCGGAGACTTCACTGCCGACCTGAAAGACGCTGAAGACAACCCGATCTACAGACTGCGGGAAGGGGTGGAGCGTGTTTTCATTACGGATATCCATAATCCCGCAGGGGCAGCCATGATACAATCAAAACTGCCGGTATTAATCGAACGACCCGGACACCATGACGATCAAATAAACGTGCTCTTTATGGACGGTCATGTGGAACGCCTGACCTATCCAGGCGCATATCCCGTGTCGCAGCCTTTCATTGAATCCCTGGAATCGCTGGATACGTTACGCAACACAATGACGCCTCCTGACGAGGACATGCCCGCGCAACACTAGCTGCAATCCTTGTCCGTTTTCACCAAACTACCTGATTCCGCGACAAACATTCTTGAATACCGCTGGAGTCGTCCGGTTACCGATTTTTGCGATTGTACAATTTCAGACTTCCTGAACTCGTCGGAATATACAATCGCACTTTTTGTGAAAACACATAGACTGAGTAAAGAAGGGACTGACTGCCAAATAGCCCCTGAGTACAGTGTATAATCCTGTTTTTCATGCTTGCTATTTGGTAGTCTGTCCCTTCTTTACGGTCTTTCGCGTCAAACTTTTGTGCAATACTGTTTTCCGAAAAACCACATCAAAACTCTGTCGAGGTCAGGAAGTCTGAATTTAGTGTAGAAACCACCAACTGGGAATACGTGTTCAGATTATACCCCGGCCTTTCCCCCCCGTAGTTTCAACGAGGAACATATTTTGAAAACCCCGACGAACTGGAATAGTATAGAAGTAATCTCAATTCACCCTGTACAGGGACTTGCAGAAAGGCGGTCATGAAGCACCTTCCATTCATAAGACATGCGGTCATTTTCATCGGGATGGCCGCGGCGGCCGTAAATGTTTTTGGAGCTGCTTGGGCACACCCGGTTCCCCTTCCGAATCCGTCCTTTGAGTCCGGAACCGAAACCCCGGACGAATGGCAGTTGTCCGGGGGGGAGGGGGGCTGGACGGCGGATGCGGCGGAAGGCAACCGTGCGGTATACGTCAGCGGCACAGCCCATTCCCAGAGTTCCACCTGCTGGCACACGGGGCCGCTTCCTTTTGAACCGAACCGGGTGTACCGGCTTTCGTTTCAGGCAAAACGTGAAAGCGGCACCGGCGGTTCGCCCATTACAGGGCCCGGTTTCTGCAATCGCGACCTGCACGAAGTGACCCCGGAATGGAAGCGTTATGTGTCTTACTTTGTCGTGCCGTCCATTACCATGGATACGCGGTTGCGGTTCGGCCAGTGGGAAGCGGAAGGGGTTATCGCCTTTGATGATATTTCCCTGGTTCGGGTCGAGCCGGTTTACTGTCGTCACGATGATATCCTATTGGGCGCGGGAGAACGTATTGAGGGCAACGTCTATGACTTTACCGTGCCGTTGGAGGGGGAATCCGCCAACCAGGCGCGGCCCCTTGTGGAACTGGCCTGTACTTACAACCGGCCGCGCTGGACTTTTGGCAGGGACAACAGGGTCGTATACCGCCACCAGGTGGGCGGGGAAACGCAGACGTCCGGGGAAATCGAAATCAGCATCGGGTATTACCGGGCGGGCAGCCTCATCGTGGAAGCGCAGCGCGATGATACGGGCGTCTGGACGCCCGTGGGCAGCCAGGACCGCGAGGGCGGGCTCCATGCCGCGCTGCCCGCGTCCCTGTTCCCGGCGAAATCGATAACCGTGCGTTTACGCGGCGCGTCCGTTCCGGAAAAGGACACTACGGAGGTAAATCTGCAGGTACACGGGTATACCTATCGTTCCACGCTGGAGCGTGCCCCGGGCAACCTACAGGGGGATACCCGCTTCATGGCCATACTGGAAACGGACGACACCGTTCAGGTGACCTTCGACGACCTGGAGGCCGCACGGACCGACGGCCCGGGAAGCCTGGCTTTCCACGCGGCGAACCTGACCGGAAATCCGCTGGTGATTGAACCCTGCCTGACGGTCGCCGGAGAGGGCGCAGCGCCTGAAACCACCCGCCTGGCGCCGGTTACGCTGCCTCCTGCTTCGGGCGAAGGGGAAAAATCTTCCTCCGTACCGTTTGTTCTTCCTTTTCCCCTGCTTCGCGCCGGCGAGGGCGCCATGACGCTCACCCTGGGCGGCGACACCCGGTACCGCGCCGAGACCACCTTTCAGGTTTCCGTGCTGCACGAGACACGTTATGGCTGGACGCTCCCGGGTTCCACGGAAGAGGCCGCCTTGTGGTGGGCCTCTTCCGGGTGGAAGGTGAGCCGCACGCGTCCCGCGCCACGGGAGCAGGCGCCCGTCCTGCGCATCCAGGCGGCGCGCAACGAACGCGAGGCCGCCCAGTTTATCCTGTGTCCCGCCCGGCCCCTGCAGGGACTGAAGATTTCCGCCGGACCGTTGCAGGGGGATAACGGCGCCGTGCTGCCTCCGGAGGCGGTCGAGATACTGCGGGTCGGCTACGTCCCTGTCACCCAGCCCACAGACCTCCTCGGCGTAATCGCGCCCTGGCCGGATCCGTTGCCGCCGCTGGACGGCCCCCTTGACCTGCCCGCCAAAGAGAACCAGCCTTTCTGGGTGCGGTTTCATGCCGCGCCCGACACGCCCGCCGGAGTCTACCGGGGAACCATTGCCCTGGCTGCCGAAGGCTACCAGGCGGAAGTACCGCTGGAGGTGGAGGTGTTTGATTTCACCCTGCCTTCCAGAAGCACCTGTGTCAGCGCCTTCGGGTTCAGTAACGCCCTGGCATTTCAGTATCACAACGTCAGCACCGAGGCCGATAAGCGCGTCGTACTGGACAAGTATCTTTCGTTGCTCAGCGAACACCATATTTCCATCTATAACCCGGCCTGTCTCGATCCAATCCAATACACGTGGCCGCAGTTACCCCTCTGGCGCGGCGGCGAACGCGTGGAAACTCCTGAAAAGGCCGGGGACACCGTGCTGGTCCTGCGTGACAATTCGGAAACCGACGGCGTATCCGCCGTCTACGACAAGGCCCTGCCCATTCCCCCGGGCGGCATTCGCATCGCGTTTCGCTACAAAACCGACACGCCCGGGCATCACTTCCTCGTGACGGTGCTGCACCATGATGACGCAGGCGCCTGGATGTCGGGACGGAACAAGGACATTGCCATCGAGGGCGACGGCACCTGGCAGCAGTTCGACACCGTGGTGGATACCTTTCCTGAGGGGGCAAGCCTGTACAAAGTGCGGCTCTGGGCCACCCGGTATTCGGAAACCGGCGCCCCCACCGGCACGGTATGGTTTGATGACGTGCAGGCAACGGAGGCGGCCTCCGGCGAGGTGGTTTTCCAGGAAGACTTTACGCCCCTGGATGCCGAACGCCTGGAAACGGCGTTCACCCCCGAATTTGACTGGACGAACTGGGACGCGGCCATGACGCGCGCCTTTGAACACTATCACTTCAATAGTTTCTCGTTGCCGGCGCCCGGCCTCGGCGGCGGCACCTTTCATGCCCGCCATGACCCCGATCTGCTGGGGTATGGCGAAAACACGCCCGAGTATAAGGCCGCCTTTACGGCGTGGTACCGGGCGGCCGAGGCGCACCTTCGCGAAAAGGGCTGGCTGGATGAGGCCTTCATTTATTGGTTCGACGAGCCGGAACCCGATGATTATGACTTTGTCATGAACGGGTTCCGTAAATTGAAGGAGGCCGCACCCGCCCTCAACCGCATGCTGACCGAGGAAGTCACCCAGGAACTGGTGGGCGGGCCGAACCTCTGGTGTCCCGTCTCGTTCAACTACGACCATGAAAAAGCGGAACCACGCCGCGCTGAAGGCGAAAAATTCTGGTGGTATATCTGTACCGGCCCGAAGGCGCCCTATGCGACCTTATTCATCGATCATCCGGGCACGGAACTGCGCGTCTGGCTGTGGCAGACCTGGGAGC
>Ga0209606_1003749_pt1 | contig 14917 bp, 13 predicted proteins | sample AD_UKC057_MetaG_FD_184412 | JGI IMG/M metagenome (GOLD analysis project Ga0209606, IMG submission 184412) | Active sludge microbial communities of municipal wastewater-treating anaerobic digesters from USA - AD_UKC057_MetaG (SPAdes) (version 2) | ecosystem: Engineered > Bioreactor > Anaerobic >...
CGGCAGCCTTCAGATAGGTTTCGAAAGCGGTCTCGCCGACCCTGCCCGCGATCACGGCGGCGGCGTTCAATTCATCCGCCACCGCCTTCATCTCGTCGAAGAAAACGTGATGGTAAGGCAGGGCCTCGAATCCCTTCCCGCCATCCTTTCCATCGCCGGACAACGTCACAACCGTGTATGGATCAAGAAGGATCTGCCCGTTCGGCAGCGAAGTCAGCTTCTCGCAGAGCGCCGAGACGTGTTCAACCGAAGGTGGATACACGCCGAAGACCTGACCGGAGAATGACGGGTCGGCGTTACAGAACGGATCCGACTGCGTTTCGGGCGCCTCGCACCATGGCCCATTGTTCCTGAAGAACATCGCGCGATCCTGGGGCCTGAGATAGGCCAGCTTCGCTTCCACAGTGGAGGAACCGCGCTGCATCCGATGAAGCCTGTCGGTAAGATCGGCCGCCTTCAGGATGTGGCGCACAAGCAGCTTCTCGTCATCGCTCAGACCGGAAAGATCCGATGAAACCAGCGTCGGGCTGCCTTGATTCAGTTCACGGGCCACGGCCTCCTGGCGCTTCGTCTCCACAAGCTGGCGATACAGGCCGTTGAAACGCTCGGTCAGCACTCCGTCCCTGATCCACTCGTCACGGCTGCCTTCCACGCCGGTGACAACGAGTTCGGCGGGGTTGACCTTTCCCGGATCAACGTCGTCGGTCAGCCAGTAAAGAGCCTCACCGGTTCCAACCACCAGGCGGTTGAAATCGTCCCTGGAAAGGGCAGGCAGAACGGCGTCCACGCTGGATTCCACCTGGAGCGGAACGCATTCGGGCTGCGTGCGTCCAGACAGGCAACCCGCGGTCAACAAGACCGGGATGACGGCGACAGACAGGAAAAGATGTCTCATCAGGTTCCTCCGTTAACCATTTTCAGGGCTGGCCGGTCACGAACCGGCGGCACGCCGCATAGTAACCCCCCGTGAGGATTCATCCAATACCTGATCAGCCGGGCACGGTGCTATCATCGGCCGCATGACGAGCAACCGCGAAAAGAAGCGAATCGTTCAAGCCGGAGTCAGGAAGGCCATCGCGAACGGATGGAACACCAGGGGGTTCGAAGGTTCGGCGGGCAGTATCCGCATGGAACAGGCCCTGGCGGAATCGGCTCTGGCCGGAACCGATTCGGTCTATTCGGAAACGAACGACTGCCCCGCCTGCGAGAAGGCCCGACGCGATACAGGCGATCCGACCGCGCTGTGCGAGGCTCATCTGCTCAAGGCGCTGGGAATGTGATTGACGGTGGCGGACTGAAAGTACGGGCGGTCCGACTAGCGGAAGAACAGCGCGTTCGAATAGATCCAGGGATACTCGCGTTCAGACAAAGACGACATGCTGCCCAGGTCGGCCTCGAGGTGCGTCGGGGTCATCCAGACTTCCAGTCGATAGACCGCGGGGGCGTCTACCGTGTACTCGTAGGTCCACCCCTGACCGAACACCTCGGCCACAACCGTCGAGCCCGAGTCGTCAACCTTGATCAGCCTGGTAACAATCTCGGTATTTGAAGGATCGCCGAATCGTTCGCCCGCCCAGTCGGGTTTCCGGACTGTCGGGGTGCGGAAGTAGATCTTCGACTCCGTCGCGCCGGTCACCTCTTGTCCCATCTCCAGCGCCGCGCCGTCCGCGACAGCATAGAAATCGAAGCCTTCGGGGACGCCCAGAATATCGAAAGCGGAGTATGACCTGCCGCGTCCGATGGCATCCCTGACGTTCAGGTAGTCAGTCCCTTCGGTCTGAACCAGCGCATGGTTCGATGCCCAGCGGAACGTCCTGAGGTACGAATCCATCCTGAAGCCGTCGCCAAGAATGGCCGGGCCGCCCGTGGCCAGAAGCCGGGACAGGTTCGGATATTTGGCGATCCAGTTGTCGCCGCACGTCTCGGCGGTCTCGCACAGTTTCGGAATCTCGACGTTCCGGTGGATGTCGGTCGCCACGATGTGGGAAAGCCGGATGCTCTTGACCGCTTCATCGAACCGGAGCGGGTCGTTGGCGACGGGCTTGAGGATCAGCATCATCGACAGGTCCGGGTTCGGCGCGCCTGCCAGGGAACTCATGAACGGATCAAGTTCGAACAGGATGTTGACGTTGACCAGAATGTCCATCAGGGCCGGATGGAAATTGAATATCTCCATGATATCGAGAGGCAGCTCGACGATCCGCTCGGCCGAGATGTCATCCTGCTCGGTGTGGCACGCAAGCGCCCAGCCACCAAGTTCGTGAACCGCGGCAATGGCGGCCTGAGCCTCTTCGAGAGGCACGCCGATGTGATAGCTGGTGTTGTACACGATGTCGGGCACCGGCCCGGCCATGCCGATCGGCATCTGCTTGTTGCCCTCGATGCCGTAATAAATATAGAAGCTGTCGATGGCGGATCCTTCGGGACAGGCAATCCGGTTTGCCACCGGCCTGTCCTGCTGGTCCTTCACCATCTCGTCTCCCGCCTCCGGTCTGTAATGAAGGGCGTCCTCGAAGGTCTGGTACCTGACGTCGGACGGGTGATCGGTCTGGAACATGAAGTCGATCCCGTTCGCGCAGGCCGCGGTACGGTATTCGTCGACACAGTCAGCCATCAGACTTTCGATGATAGCGTCGCGGCACGCCTTGATATCGGCTTCTTCCGAGTAGGTCACCGCGCACGCCTCAATCTCGGCGGAGGTGAGTTCCTCGTGGTCAGGGAAGCAGCCGTCATGCGACCAGCGGGAGTGGACATGCACAATCCCGTTCTTCTCGACGTAACCGCGATTCTCGGGGCCGAAGGGAATCGGTGGATTCACCGGCGGGTACCAGATCTCGGGTTCGGCATCGACGCCCACGTCCACGCCGCTGTCGACGAACGTGTCAGCCACGACATCCTGAGCAACCACGCCGTCGTTCAAGGCATCGGATTCCGCCGCGTCGATCCGGACATCGGCGGTCACGTCCGTGAGCACATCGCCCGAAGGCGTCTGCCCGTCGGAACACGCCAGGAATGTCATCGTCAGAGCAACCATCAGGATCAAACCGAATCTCATGTCGCCTCCACTTTATTCGTCGGACAAATCAACGCCACCCGGCGATTATGCTCCCGCATCACGGTTATTCTCAACACTCCAATCACAAAACATGAAGTAATTACTTCCCCTTTCGAATCACGTCCATCACCCCGCCCTGGCTGCTTCTGACCTCTTCGACGGTGAAGACCGCCCTGGGCGCCAGTTCGTCGACAATTGTGCGGAATTCCGCCACGCGCTTCCGCTTGACCATCGACAAAAGCAGGTAAACCGGCCCGTCCTTGCCCTGCGCATCGATCTGCGTCACGCCGAAACCGGCCTGACGCAACGCCTCGACCAGTTCATCGTTCTGCCGGATCGTTATCACGCGAATGATCCGCGTGCCGATGCCGATCAGGCGCTCGACCTGGACGCCGACCAGCGTGCCTGTCGCGAAGCCGCCTGAATACGCCAGAACGTAGACGGGATTCTCGCCAATCGAGGCCAGCACGCGACTGATCGCGAGGATGAAGATGGTCACCTCCACGAAACCTATGGCCGCGGCCAGCGCCCCGCGACCGCGCACGGCCATTATCTGGCGTATCGTCCCGAGCGATACGTCACCGATTCTCATAAAAAAGACCAGGGCTGCGCCCCCGGCTACTTCCCACATCATCGACTCCATTCATGCCTGTCGGAAACCAATCGAATTTCCCGGGCGGGATCATCTCGACACAACTACCCTTAATATGATATTTCCCATCTGATTTGAATACCTGGAGGGACTTTTCATGGAACACTCAGGCGGCGGTTCACGGCTTCTGCCGGAAAATGCGTACAGAAAACTGGAACCGGGTGAGACTTACAGCCCGATCGTTCCAGCCGGCTCCGGGATGGCAGAGGTTTCGCCATGGTCGGTGATCATGGCACTCGTGATGGTCATCATCTTCAGCGCCGCCTGCGTCTACATCGCGCTGCGTGCCGGCAGCGGCATCGAGGCCGCCATACCGATCGCGGTCGCCGCCATCTTCTTCGGCAAGATCGGTTCCCGGAAGTCCTCCATCCTTGAAAACGTCATCGTCCAGTCGATCGGGCAGGCTTCCGGCGTGGTCGCGGCCGGTGCTGCGTTCGTGATTCCCGCTCTGTACCTGAATCAGGTCAAGCCGTCATGGTGGCAGATATTCCTGGCGTGCTTCATCGGCGGCGCGCTCGGCGTTGCGCTGATAATTCCCCTCAGGAAATACTTCGTCAAGGAACGGCACGGCGAGCTGCCTTTCCCCGAGGCCACCGCGGCGACGGAAATCCTGGTTTCAGGCGAGTCCTCGGGCAGTGGCGCGGGCAAGGTTCTGCTGGCGTCGTTCGGACTTGGCGCCGCGTTCGACTTCATCGTCGAGGTCGTGCACGCGTGGAACCCTGCAATCACGACCAAGGTCGTCCTGGGCAAGGCCGGCGACTGGCTCTACAACTTCCGGCTTGAACTGAAGGTTCAGGCAATCGCCGCGCTGTTCGGACTTGGCTACATCATCGGCCCGAAGTACTCGGCCATCATCTTCTCGGGTTCGGTGCTGGGATACCTGGTGATGGTGCCGCTGATCTACGTCATCGGAGCCGATGCCGGCCCCATCACGTTCGCAGGCAACACTTACACCATCGGCACGATGTCCGCCGGTGACATCTTCGCGACATTCGTCAAGCCGATCGCCATTGGCGCCATCGCGACCGCCGGTATCATCGGCCTGATCCGCATGAGCAGGATCATCCTCAAGTCGGTCAGCCTGGGATTCAAGAGCATCGGACGCAAGGGCGTGGTCGCGGCCGCCGAGCGCACTCAGCTCGACCTGGCGCCGTCCACCGTGCTGCTCATCCAGACCATCGCCACGGTCGGCATGGGCATCCTGTTCTTCATCGTCTGCCTGACGCAGGGTTACAGCCTGGGCTACTCCGCCCTGTACGCCGGCATCGGGATGGTGATCTCGTTCGTGCTGTGCTTCCTGTTCACGCCTGTCGCGGCGGAAGCCATCGCGATCGTCGGAACCAACCCAGTCTCGGGCATGACGCTTGTCACGGTCATCGTCAGCTCGCTGGTGATGGCGGTGATCGGGCTGAAGGGACAGACCGGCATCTTCGTGACGCTGATCATCGGCGCCGCCGTCTGTACCGCGTTGTCGGTCGCGGGCGCGCTGATCTCGGACTTCAAGATTGGCTACTGGATTGGCGCGACGCCGCGCAACCAGCAGAAGTGGAAGTTCCTCGGTCTGGCTGTCGCGTCGCTTGTCGTCGCGTTCGTCATCCCGGTCATGGACAAGGGGTACAACTTCCTGGTCGAGAAGGAAATCGCTCCCACCGAGATGGTTCAAAAGGTTGAGTCACCGGCTGGAACTCCCGCTGCCACGCAGGCCCAGGCGGCGCCGGCCGCGGACGCCGCGCCTCAGGTCGTGTACGTCCCGAACGAAGACGTCCTGCCCGCTCCGCAGGCCAACATGATCGCCGCCGTGGTAAAGGGGCTGATGGAAGGTGGCGAACAGCCCTATCTGCTGTACGCCATCGGCGCGTTGCTTGCCATCCTGATCACCATCGCCGGCGTGCCGACGCTTGCATTCGCCCTGGGCATGTACCTGCCGATCGCGATCAACGCAGCTACCCTGGCCGGCGGCATCATGGCCTGGATCGTTGGACGCAGTGGAAAAACGAAAGAAGAGCGTGCCTCGCGCGCAAACCAGGGAACCCTGATCGCGTCCGGCATGATGGCCGGCGCCGCCATCTTCGGCATCGTGGCGGCAGTGCTGCGCCTGGACTGGACCGGATACGCGATCAGATACCTGTCCATCGGACAGACATACGAAATCGCCCAGAACTCGCAGAAGATCGAGTATCTCAAGGGCACCGATGCCGCCTGGTTCGCCGGAATGCCGGGACAGCTCCTCGGCATCGCCATGTTCGGCGTTCTGATGCTGGCGACGTATTTGCTGGCCAGATGGGGCGCCAACATGGAACGCAGGGGCAAATAGCCGGCACGAACACCCACTGCCAACACCCCTGATGGACTGAACACGGACAATCATGAATAACATCGAGACTCTCCCGCCTGTCGGCCAGACCGACCGCGAGCTGCTGGACAGGGCGGCCGTGCTCCAATCGGCGGCGCGGGACACCATCGAACACCTCGGGCTGGAAAGACTCTGGAGCACGGTTGGACGGCCGGTTCTGGTGGGAGCCACCCGATTCGGCCTGATGAGAAAGCCCAACCTGGACTTCGAAATCTACGTCGACGCACCGACCGTGGAGGCCGGCTTCGGAGTCATCTCCAGACTGGCATCAATACCCGGGGTCACCGAGGTCCGCTTCCTGAATTTCATGGGAATAGAGTCCGATCCCGGGCTTTACTGGCAGGTTTTTTATCGCGCCCCGGACGGTACCATGTGGGATGTCGATAACTGGCTGGTGCCATTCAGCCACCCGCACGCCGGAATGGCGGACGCCTTTGCGACCGCGATGCAGGCGACCCTGTCCGACCAGACGCGGGCAGTCATCATGCGGATCAAGACTACGATGCCGCCCGACTGCGGCGCGCGGGGAATCGACGTGTACCGGGCCGTTCTGGACTATGGCGTGCGGACACTTCCCGAATTCATGTCCTGGCTTGATGAAGCAGGCCCACGCGATGGAATCGAAACGTGGATCCCGGGCAAACGGTGAGCGGATGGCAAGTCGGGGCAGAATCATGATCGACGATGGTGCGGTGCTGGATCCACTGGAGTTGTCCGACATCGACGCCATCTGGAACACGATCGACAGCCAGCGGGAGCACCTCGGCCGATGGCTTCCCTTCGTCGAGATGACCACTGAACGCGCCTTCACGGAATTCTACGTGACCACCGCGGTCGAGGGGGCGGCGCGCAACCTGGAACCACAGTTCGCGATACGCGTTGATGGCGTGTTCGCCGGGCTGGTCGGCTTCAGGGGCACCGATCGGTTTAACCGCAGGACCGAGATCGGTTACTGGATTTCGAAGGAATTCGAGGGCCGGGGACTTATGACCCGGGCCGTGATCGCGCTTGTTAATCTGGCATTCTCGGACCTCGGCATGAACCGCGTCCAGATCCGTTGCGCCACGGGCAACGATCGCAGCCGCCGCATTCCGATTCGACTGGGATTCCGGCTGGAAGGTGTTGAACGGGACGGCGAACTCCTGTCCGGCGGGCATTTTACCGACCTTGAGGTCTACGCGCTCCTGGCGCGGGACTGGCGCCCCTTGACCTGAACCACGCGCGGCCCAACGTTGAAAATCGGTGTCCGGATGAACTGGACCCGATTTTTGCGGCACAACGCGACGGCAGGGGGAGACAGTCATGGCTGAATCGTTTTTCGAATTTTCCGCGGTTGCAAACAACGGTCAGACGATCGATTTCTCACAGTACAAGGGCAGACCGGTTCTGGTCGTGAATACGGCCAGTAAATGCGGATTCACCCGTCAGTACAAGGGTCTGGAACAACTTCACAGGGATTACGCCGACAAGGGACTGGTGGTCATCGGCTTTCCGTGCGATCAGTTCGCCCATCAGGAACCGGGAACCGATGAAGAGATCGCATCGTTCTGCCAGATAAACTTCGGTGTGACATTTCAATTGATGTCCAAGATCAAGGTCAACGGCAAGGACGCCCATCCCGTTTACCAGTTCCTGAAGGAAAAGGCGCCCGGTGTGATCGGCAAGGCGATCAAGTGGAATTTCACGAAGTTTCTGGTTGGCAGGGATGGCACGACCGTGACCCGCTTCGCGTCGCAGGTCGAGCCGGATCAGCTTCGGGAGCCTGTCGAGGCGGCACTGGCGGCCAAGTGAGATCCGCTGGTTAGTCGCTGTCCGGGGCCACGTCGACGGCGCCGTACATGGGCTGGATGTTCAGGTCTTCCCGACCGGGATCGTAAGGCGACAAATCCGCCGGAGGTCCGTAAAGAATCTGAATGTCATCGTACTGCCCTTCATCGGTGGGCGGCGGCTGCGTGTCCTGATCGAGATAGTCCGGCGGAGGTCCGTACAGAACCTGAATGTCCAGGTATTCGCCCTCGTCGACAAGAGGCACGTCGAGCGGCGGCCCGTACAGAAGCTGGAAATCCTCACTCTCGGGCTCATTCGTGTCCTCACACGCGAGCGGCGCGGCCACGAACATGCCGCCGGAAAGCGCCAGCCAGAGCCAGCGCGTGACCGCGGTGATCTTCATTTTTCCCAGATCGATGATCGCCATCAATGCCACAAGCATGGGGATCTCCTGTTTGAACACCTGATTTTACGCGATCTTACGGTAATTCTTCAAGAGGCGGGCGGGGCGTTGATTCGGTCGAATCAACATCCTGGACGTCTGAATCGTCCGGCTCCGACGAGCCTTCATCGTAGTAGGGCGACGGTCCGTACATCATCACCGGCAGGCACCCGGCAGTCGGTCCCAGCAGGCCGCCGCTCAACAGCAGCCACAACCATCCGCGCGCCGCGATCAGTTTCAACCGACCCACCGAGATCAGCGCCATCAGTACCATCAACATGGCATTCCCCTAAAAAGGCAAAACCCCGGGCCCCCGTCACTCCGCGCAGACACGGTCAGACTTCGGCGCCCGAATCGCGAAGCATCCTGACATGGCAGACCTTGGGGCCGCTTCTCTCGGTGTCCCAGAGGTGCATGCTGTTTCCCTTGCAGATCGCGAAATCCCGGCAGGCGGCGCATTCGCCCTGTCGCATCCAGTCGCGATCCCGGAACCTGCCGAACTCATTGTTCCAGATATCGTCAAACGACCGTTCCCGAACGTTTCCCTGCACCAGCGTTCTGGGATTGTTCGGGCATCCGCAGACGCCACCGTCCGCCAGTATCGAGGCGACCCGGACCCCGGAGAAACAAGCATAGAAATGGCCCCTGACCTCGCGCTCGAACTGGCATCCCAGATAGCCCTCGTCGCCATACGAAACCTTGATCGGCCGAGGCTTGGAACGCATCTCGGAAATGAAATCCATCATCCTGCGCAATTCGCCCGGTTCCAGAAGAAAATCGCTCTGCCGGGACGCGCGGCCATTCGGAAAAACCGAAACGATGCGCCAGTCCTTGACGCCCATCTTCAACATCAGCCGGTACATCGACTCCAGTTCGTCTATGTTGCGCCTGTGAAAAACCGACGTTACCTGGAGATCCCGCAAGAAATCCGCGCGTCTGAACGACTCAATCGCGGCAACGGCACGATCGTAGGATCCGGGTCCGCGCAGCCAGTCATGCGATTCGGCGGACACACCATCCAGGCTGATTACCAGCGTGCGCATTCCGGTTCGACGCGACTCGGAAACAACGCGGTCGTCCACGGCCCAGCCGTTGGACACCATACCCCATGGAAACCCCATGCGATTGATCTGTTCCATCACATCGAACAGATCCGGCCTGACCAGCGGTTCGCCACCGGTCACAGCAACGAATACGCGCCGCGGGTCGTGACTGCTGGCTATATCCGAAAAGACGTTGACGACATCAGAACCGGACAACTCTTTCGACGTGTCGGTCGAACGGCGGCAATCGGAACCGCAGTGACGGCACGAAAGATTGCAGTTCAGCGTCGCCTCCCAGAAAAGATAGGTCAGCCGCGGATGCGAAAACTCATGATCGACATAATGCCGCCAGGCCCACAGATTGAATCGCTTCTTCAAATTGGACGACAAGATTCACTGCCTCGCAAGCCGGTTGGACGTTGATGCGAATCCTATCAAAAGCCGCCGTGGTTTTCCACGCCCGCGCCCGGCAAGACTCGGCAATGACCAGCAGGGCCAGCCGCCACAGGCCTCCGATCCGACACGGCCAGGGTCATCGTGGTTTTATCTGTTCAACGAAGCATCGTTTTCGTAGTAACATTCTCTGCCAGTTTATGATCGGTCACTGTCATATGATCAGGTCTGTACATGTCGCGATAATCCTGTCGCTTCTGATCGCGTGCCTTCCCATGGCCGATTCCCTCGCCGAGCAGCGCGTTGGAGCCGACTCCGGGATGCCGTCGGTGATCTACGGCGCCGACCGCAACTTCCCGCCTTGGGAGTGGGTCTCCGAAGACGGGGTGCTTCAAGGTTTCAACATCGAGCTGATCCGCGAGATCGCGTGGTCGGCCGGCTTCAACGTGCGTTTCGTGCACAGCAACTGGTCGGACATCAGACAACGTCAGTGGAACGGCGAGATCGACCTGACGGCGATGTTCATCTCGCGGGAAAGAAAGGCATCTCTTAACTTCTCGGCGCCAATCGCGCTTGGGTACGACACCATCTGGATCCGTGATGGCGACCCTGAAATCAATCTGCTCAGCGACCTGTCGGGAAAAACGGTCGTGGTCCAGCAGAACGGTTTCGCGGCCGAATTTTTCAACCAGACCGACCCGACGGTCAAACTGATTCCGGTTGAAACCGAACCTGATGCGCTGAAGGTACTCAGCGAGGGCCGTGGCGACTGCGCAATTCTGTCGGAACAGACGGCACTTGCATCGATCGACTCGCTCGGCCTGGACAACATCGTTGAAACCGGAAACCCGGTCCTGCCGCGTCCGCTTGCTTTTTCGGCCACCCCTGACAAGGCGTCTCTGCTGGACCAGATAAACGAGCACATGATGCTGATGCGCGCCGACGGTCGATGGGCCGAACTTGAGCGCAACTGGCTTCAGAATCGCGGCCATCGTACCTGGATACACGATTTCCTGGGGCGCTGGGGATGGGTGCTGCTGATCGGCACGGTCGCCACGCTTGCATGGCTGCTCGTCTGGACGCTGGTGCTGCGTCGGCGCATTGCCGTCCGGACGGCCGAACTTGAAGAGGAACTCACCAACCACGAGTTGACCGAGGACGAACTGCGCCGGTCGGGCGAGGTCGTAAATATACTGTTCAACTCGAGTCCGGTCATGCTCAGCCTCAGCCGATTCGCCGACGGCAGGTTCGTCGAGATCAATCCGGCCGTGACCAGAATCACCGGCTATCCTCGTGACCAGATTCTCGGAAAGACCAGCCTGGAGCTTGGTCTCTGGGCAAATCCCGCCGACCGGGACAGGATCGTTGCGCAGGTGAATACGACCGGTTCCTGTCACGACACGCAGGTATCCGTCAGGCTCAAGTCCGGCAAGACCATCGAATGCGTCCTTAACGCCGAGGCTGTCGAGATCGACGGCGAAACCCTTCTGCTTACCGCGATCAACGACGTGTCGTCGCTGAAGGCGGCCGAACGCGAAAAAGCACGGCTTGAGAACCAGCTCCGCAACATCCAGAAGATCGAGATGGCGGGCAGGCTTGCCGGTGGAGTCGCGCACGACTTCAATAACCAGCTCACCATCATCCAGGGGTACTGTGACGTTCTGGCGAGACGTCTCACCTCTTCCAACGACGCCGCGGTGCTCGAAGAGATACGACAGGCCGTCAGGCACTCGGCATCTCTCACCAGCAGCCTGCTGGCGTTCTCGCGCAAACAGGTCCGCAGACTTGAGGTGCTCAACCCCACCGTGCTGATCGGACAGACCGAACAGGCACTCAGGGCAGCGCTGGGCGAGAACATCGAACTCATCATCGATGGTCGGGCGCCCGAGGCGCTGGTCGAATTCGACCGAGGCCAGTTTGTCGAGGTCATCTACAACATCGTCACCAACGCCAAGGACGCGATGGGTTCCAGCGGACGCCTGGAGATACGCGTCGAGGCAGAGACGATCGCGGCCGGATACTACGTCACCACCGTCGAGGTCAACCCGGGCGATTATGTCGTCGTCTCGATCCAGGACGACGGTATCGGCATGGACGAGGACACCCAGAGGATGATATTCGAGCCGTTCTTCACGACAAAGGAAGTCGGCAAGGGGATCGGTCTCGGGATGTCGACCGTCTACGGCATCGTGAAGCAGAACGGCGGTTACATCGACGTCATCAGCTCGCCCGGCCAGGGCACCACGATGCGCATGCTTTTCCCGGCGTTCAAGTCGGCCGGCGAACTGGCCGGCGAGCAGCCCAGGCAGGAATGTGGCAGGCGTGGCACCGAGACGGTTCTTCTTGTCGAGGATGAGAAGGGGCTCTTTCAGCTTCTGACCGAGGTGCTTCTGTCGTGCGGATATCGTGTTCTGGCCTCGGAACGCCCGCTGGCGGCACTCGAACTCGCCAGGAACGAGAAGCCCGACATCGTGGTCACCGATGTCGTCATGCCCGAGATGAGCGGGCGCGATCTGGTCGCCCAGGTTCGCCAGACGTACCCGGATATCAAGGTGCTCTACATGTCCGGTTACCCGCGCGACACCATAACCGCGCACGGGATTCTAGGTTCCGACGTGGACCTTCTGAACAAGCCCTTCACCCTCGACGAATTCCAGGTCGTGATCCGACGCATCCTGGACTCGTGACCGGATCGGACCCGTTTTTTCTTTTATTTCCCGACCGGATGTGATTTCCTAACGGCGACTGAACAGTGATTTGACACTGCGGCCGCGGGATGACCATGACGAATGAATCCATCTCAATCAGAACGGTTGAACGTCTTGCGCTCTACCGGAAAGTTCTCTCAGAACTGGCCCTTTCGGGGACCGACTATGTGTTTTCGCACAAGCTGGCCAGTCTGGCCGGCGTGACACCGGCTCAACTCAGACGGGACCTCGCCTCGTTCGGTTCCTTCGGAAACGTTTCGCGCGGTTACGGGGTCAAGGATCTAAGCGCCACGATCGGCAGACTGCTGGGCACGAATGTCCCGAAGAACGTCATCCTGATCGGTGTCGGCAACCTCGGCAAGACGCTTCTGACATACAGGGGCTTCGAGGAACGCGGCTTCAAGATCGTGGCGGCCTTCGATCGCGATCGCGAGAAAACCGACCGGATTTACGCCGGACGCAGGATTTTCCATGTCGACCAGCTTGAGCAGGCAGTGGCCGACCTGGACGTGCAGATGGCGATCCTTGCATGCGGCCCCACGGAACTGAACACACTGGTGGCCAGGCTCGGCTCGGTCGGCATCTGTCACATACTGAACTTCGTTCCGGTTCTTATCCCCGAGGTACCCGGCGTCTACGTCGAGGACGTCGACATATCGGCCAAGCTCGAGAAACTGTCGTTCCTGCAGACAAACGGAATCGTAGGCGACGAATAAGCGAACGCGTTATTCGATACGACCGGCTATGGCGTCGGCGATACGGCCCCACACCATCCTGAACCTGGCGTCGTCAAAGCCCGAACCGGAAGGCAACCAGTCCGAAAGATGATCACCCGAAGCCCCGGCGTATTGACCGACCACGTCCAGGTGATCCGCCTCGACCACCATCAGCAGCCGGCCGTACACCTGGCTGAGTGTAGGCACGATTGCATCGTTGGTGCGGGACGAAACCTCCCACGGAAATCCGGCGCGAATCTTCTCCATCGTCTCGGGAGGCTGCTCGGGATACGGATAATGGTCAAGCGCGGAACCGGTCAACGTGTTGAAAAGAGCGTAGACGACCGCCATGACCGCCTTCTCGACAGACCATCCCTTCAGATTCAGGTTTCCCGCGAACAGGTTGGGCGAGCCGGTGACGACGGACCAGAAATTGACGTTCGGCGGGACCGAAACGGCCGCGTTGAACAGCGCAATCGCCTCCGGGGTCAGCTGGATGATGGCGCCCTGATCCGCGGCGACCTCCCGGAAGAACCTGAAAAGCGGGTCCTCGATGTCGGAGGAAATCTGGCGCAGCAGCTTTTCGGAAGCCACGTCCAGGAACGTGCTCGACGACGAAACCGGGTCATCCAGCCTGGCGGCGAAACTGAGCAGGCGGGCAAGCAGAAGCAGAGTCCTGCGGCCACCCTCTGTCGAGGCGGCGCTGGCAAAGAGTCTCAGAAGCTGCTTCCCCTGCGCGGTAAGAAAAAAATTGGCCAGAGGGGTCCCATAGTGAGGCGTCGAAATGGTGATCGCCGTTCTGGTCTTTTTCAGGACGAGTCCCCAGTTGCCGTTCATCCCGACGCAACGCGAAAGCAGCAACCGGACGTCGAGGCCGCCGGTCGAGTGGCCGACAAAGTGGATCTCGTCGGCCTGAAGTCCACCTGTCTTCTGTACCGTCTCGAACACGCTCTCTGCACGCCGGCTGATCGACCCTGCGGGCAGGACCTCGCACTCATGTATCCTTGCGGTGACACCGCGGGATTCGAGTTGTCTGACGAGCATTGCCGGGACGCCGTTGAAATAGTCGATAGCGCCGAGCGACTTGAATCCGAAAAATCCCGGCACCAGATATATTTCGGTACGTTTCTGGTTCATCCTGTTCCTATCCGGCGTGTCCCGCACGCATCAGGCCGACTGGCGCCTACGGCACGCAGACGGCGGCCCCCCAGTCGGACTGCCCGGCGCCCATCACCAGTCTGAGCACTCCACCCTCGATTATCTCGCTATGGGCGATCCGGGGCGAGTCCAGGGGCCGTCCATTCAACGTGGCCGACTGAATGAATCGATTGTCGGCGGACAGCCCCGGGGCCTCGATTACGAAGTCTACTCCCTGCCTGCGGGCCGGGTCGATGTGGATCACCGTCCGCGGAAACCTGGGTGAGTTGATCTGGTAATATTCGCCGCCCGGGGTAACCGGGTAGAAACCCATGCTGGCGAACACCGACCAGGCTGACATCGAACCGGCGTCGTCGTTCCCGGGCAACCCGCCGGGGGTGTTGTTGAAGTACTGGTCCAGGAGGTTCCAGACGCGATTCTGCGTACTGCCCGCACGACCGACGAAGTTGTACAGCCACGGAACATGGAAGTCGGGCTGGTTGTCCATCGCGAAATGACCGCCGTCAAAGAACTGGTCCAGCCGCGACGCGAAAACCTCGCTACCTCCCATCAGATCCACCAGTCCGCAAACGTCGTGCGGCACCGACCATGTGTACTTCCAGGAGTCCGCCTCGCAGAAGCCGGCGCCCT
>Ga0209606_1003759_pt1 | contig 14888 bp, 13 predicted proteins | sample AD_UKC057_MetaG_FD_184412 | JGI IMG/M metagenome (GOLD analysis project Ga0209606, IMG submission 184412) | Active sludge microbial communities of municipal wastewater-treating anaerobic digesters from USA - AD_UKC057_MetaG (SPAdes) (version 2) | ecosystem: Engineered > Bioreactor > Anaerobic >...
TGATGTGGACGACCTGCCGTTGATCGTATACGATCAGAACGCGACACCCGCCAGCCGCGATCTCGTCAGCCATTTCACCGGCTCGGAGTATTTCACGCTTGTGGGCAACGCCGCCGCGTACCGCGATGTGCAGAAGGCGATCGACGCCGGCGACGCCATGGTCGGCCTCGTCATCCCGTTCAACTTCGAGCAGCTCGTCCAGGCGGGCCGCCCGGCGCCGGTGCAGGTGGTGATCGACGGGAGCGACGCGAACAAGGCGATCATCGCGCGCGGGTATGCGCAGGCCGCGGCCGCCGCGTACGCGAACAGTATCCTTGTCAATGAGATGCTCCGCGGCGGCATGCGCGCGCCGGACCCGCCGGTGGAGGCGCGGCCGCGCGTGTGGTTCAACGAGGACATGGAATCGCGCAACTTCATCATCCCGGGCCTCATCGCGCTGATAATGACCGTCGTCGGCGCGCTGCTGACATCGCTCACTGTCGCGCGCGAATGGGAGCAGGGGACGATGGAGCAGCTCATCGCGACCCCCGTGACGTCCGCGGAACTCATCGCGGGGAAGTTCATCCCGTACTTCTGCATCGGTTTCTTCGATCTAATCGTGTCGGTGGCGATGGCGCTCTTCGTCTTCTCGGTCCCCCTGCGGGGGAGCCCGGCGCTGCTCTTCGCCCTCAGCTCCCTCTTCCTCGCCGGGGCGCTGATGATGGGGCTCCTCATATCGATCGCGGCGATGAACCAGCGTCTCGCGAGCCAGTTCGCCATGCTCGCCACGTTCCTCCCCGCGATCCTCCTCTCGGGCTTCGTCTACCCGATCTGGAACATGCCGCCCGTCATACAGGCGGTGACCTACCTCGTCCCCGCGCGCTACTTCATCGTCATCCTCAGGGGCATCTACCTCAAGGGTACAGGGATGCGGGACCTGTGGCCGCAGACGCTGTTTCTTCTACTCTTCGCGGCGTCGGTGAGCGCGCTCGCGTGGAGGCGGTTCGTCAAGAAGGTGGCGTGAGCGCACCCGCCGGGGCGTGAGACGGGAGGAGCGAGAGGGGCCATGTTTGAACGCGTCAAGAGCATCATCGTCAAGGAGTTCATCCAGGTCTTCCGCGACCCGCGGATGCGGACGATGATATTCGTCTCGCCCCTGATCCAGGTGCTGGTATTCGGCTATGCGGCGAACATGGACGTGAAGAACGTCCCCACCGCCGTCTACGATCTCGACAACACGACCGAGAGCCGCGACCTCGTCCGGGCGTTCGACTTCTCGAGGTACTTCAACGTGAAGTACCATATCGCCACCGACGCGGAGCAGGACCGGCTGATCGACAAGTCGCGCGTGAGCGCGGTCCTCCGGCTCGACCGCGGCTTCGGGAGGGCGGTGCAGGGGAACAGGAGCGCTTCGTTCCAGGTCGTCCTCGACGCCACGGACTCGAACTCGGCGGGAATCGTCCTCGGCTACGCGGGGCAGATCGTCGACGGGTGGTCCGCGCGGAGGATTCGGGAGCGGGCGGAGATCGGTTCGGGGCGCCCCGTCGAGGCGCCGGGCGTGGATGTGCGCGTGCGGACCTGGTTCAACGAGAACCTCGAATCGACGGAGTACTATCTCCCCGGCGTGATCGCCCTCATCGTGACGGTGATGTCGCTCCTGCTCACCGCGATGGCGATCGTCCGCGAGAAGGAGATCGGGACGATGGAACAGCTCATCGTGAGCCCCCTGCGGCCGATCGAGCTCATCCTCGGGAAGATTCTGCCGTTCGCCCTCATCGCCGTCGCGGAGATGTGCATGCTGATCGTCGTCGCGGTCTTCTGGTTCGCCATCCCGCTGCGCGGCAGCCTGGCGGTGTTGTTCGGCTCCACGGTCATCTATCTCCTCACCACCCTCGGCATCGGCCTCTTCATATCGACCGTTTCATCCACGCAGCAGGAGGCGATGCTCTCGACGTTCTTCTTCTTCTTCCCCGCGAACCTCCTCTCGGGATTCACCTACCCGATACGCAACATGCCCATGCTGATCCAGTATGTCACCTACCTCAACCCGCTGCGCTACTATCTGGTCATCCTCCGCGGGGTCTTTCTGAAGGGGACCGGCGTCTCGATCCTCTGGCCGCAGATGGCGGCCCTGCTCGTCTACGGTCTCGCCGTCATCGTCCTCGCGTCGCTCCGTTTCCGGAAAACCCTCGGATGACCCCCCGCGAGGATCACGCAATAAAAAGTGTGGGCTTTTCGGGATCAGAGTTCTCCGACGCATCGGATACAAGCGCTCCAGCCGTGTAACAGACGTACGAGAACAGGGCCAGGTCGAGGTTGGCCCTGCCATGGAAGTAGTTGAACCTCACGAGCCAAGCGCGAAGCTTTCCGATCAACTGCTCCATTGGGTTGTTGGTCCTCAATGACACCCACATGGTGCTGGGGAAGGCGAAGTAGCGTAGCGTATGCTCGAAGCCGCGGGCGAACAGACGCACAGCCTCCGGTTCCTTGCGCATCCAGCGTCGCTTGAAGGCCGCAAGGCGCCTCCACGCATCGCTGCGTGAGCTTGCCAGCTGGTAGATGTCCCCCGCCTCTCGCATGATCGCCTTGCGGTGCTTCCTGTCGCAGAGGTTCTCCTGGATGTCCTGTATCTTGTGGAAGCTGCACAACTGCCAGGACACGTGGGGATACTCCAGCTTGAGAGCGGATCTGATCCCCCCTGCGGCATCGCTTATGAAGAGCTCCGGCGTTTGCAGCCCCCGCCGCCTCAGATCGATCAGAAGGCTTCTCACCGCCCCTTCCTCCTCGCTATCGGCCACCACCCAGCCCAGCAGCTCGGTCCGATGTTCGTCGTCCATCCCATAGGCGAAGATCACCACCTTCTCCTTGAGATGCTCCGCCTCGTAAACCTTCACCACCATGCCGTCGATGAAGATATACGGCCAGGATCGCTTGATCAGCCTCTCCCGCCACTGCTTCAGCCGCCGTTCGAACTGCCTGACCAGCCTCTGGAGATATGTCCGTGAGAATCGGCTCTGCCCGAACGCCTCCGCGATCATGCTCCCCGCAGCAGCGCTCTTGCCCAGCAGGTACGCCGTCAGCAGCGCCGCCACCACCTTCGGCTGCACCCGCTCCCACTTCTCCAGCACCGTGAACCGGATCTCCATCTCCCTTGCACGTGGAATCCTGAGCTCGCCCACACGCCCGCCGAGAATCTCGTAGCTCCGTATCCTGTGCCCGTTCCTCTCATCCCGCCGGCTCTCGCTGCGCCCGTACCGCGGCGCCCCGATCTGCACGTCGAACTCCCGATAGATCTGTTCCTGCAGAAGTCCCCTGGCGTCCTCCATCTGTTGCCGTTCCAGTTCCTCCCAGAACAGCATGCGCATCATTTGCTTGAACTCCCCATCGCGTTCGGTACAATGTCTCTCGAAGCGTAGTTGCTTCACTGGGTACAACCTCCTTTCTTGGTCGGAAGTGGTTGTACCCTTTTTTGTCGTCACGGACTACTTGACATGAACACTATCTTGTCGCCCGCCCCCACCCCCATGGGGGTGGGGGGAATGAACTCCCCCCAAAAGCCCACACTTTAGTTTAGATCCCCGTGCGGTTGCGTGCGGGCGTTGGGGGTGGACACGGGCGCCGCGCGCGGGGTATCATCGTGCACGCGCCCGGGAGGAGGATGCGATGATCGCCAGGGGGCCGCGCGTCCGGTGGGTCGCGGCGGGCATCGGGCCCGCGGCGGCCGTCGCCGTGCGCATTCTCCTCCAAATACGGCAGCCCGCGCCGGTCCCCCCGGCGCCCGGCGCCCTCCGCCCGATCGGGGCGAAGGACCGTCTTCTCATCCTCGCCCCGCACGAGGCCGACAAGGCGCTCGCGACCGGGGGCTTATCCGGCGCCTCCTCGTCGCGGTGCCGTGGGGGGGCGATGCGGCACCCGGACGCCGTGTTTGTGGAATCGCGCGGGACGCGCGGTTCCGTCGCCTGTTCGAGCACGGGCCGGGAACTGTGCACAATCTTTCGCCCGGGAATCTTCGCAACGGGATGATGCGGGCGAGGCGCCGGGGCGTTTCCCGCGGAGCGTAGTGCGTCAAGGGCGAACAGAGTCGGCCGGACAGGGCCGTGATCCATGCGAAAGCGAGGAGCGTGATGACGAGTCCGTTCGCGATTCCCCAGCCCGGGCTCCGGGTGAAACCCGGCAGCCCTTCGATCGACATGCCGACGCAGGAGGAGGCGGCGGTTTACCCCGCGGAGGCGGCGAAGATCCTCGAGCAGATACGGGCGGCGCAGGCCGCCTGTTCCGGATTCCGTCTCGACTGGGTCCGCGGACGCCATTTTCTTGTCGCCGGCGGCACCGGCTCCGGGTTCGGCGGCTGCGTTGCGCAGGCGCTCTTGGAGCGTCTCGGCGAGGAGGGGAGCCTCACGATCGTCTCGCGGGACCCGTCCCGGTCGATCGCCTACGAGACGGGAATCCTGACGGCGGAGGCGGCGGCGCGAGCCGGGATGGGGACGCGTTTCCACTGGATCAACTACGGGCTCGCCGTGGAGGGGAAGAAGTTCGAGCGGATAGTCGCGGCGCTCCGCGAGGCGGGGGCGTCGCGGGTCGTCTACCTGAACGCCGTCGCGGCGGCGCACTCGGGACTTATGCCCGGTTCCCCTCCCGTGTACGTGAAGGACATCGACGAGGAGGGGCTTTTTCAGTGGCGGCTCCTTCCTCTCGATGAAAGGGCGATCGAGGCGACGCGCGGGCCGATGGGGCGTCTCGCCGCCGGGTTCCCCGCGGCGCTTGAGCGGGCGGGGGTGGGCGTCGAGGCGACGCTGTTCTGCGACTGGCGGGGAAGCCTCGACCGCACCAGCCGCGATCCCGCGAGCCCCGACTACGGCCGCCAGGGGCCCTACTCGACGAGTCTCTACATCCCCAAGGAGATACTCCGGGAGGCGACGCGCGCGGCGATCGGGACGAAAAAAATCGTGCTCGACCTGTTTTTGCCGGTGATGCAGACGCGCGCCCTCTCCCTCGTCCCCGGGGGGATCCTGATGCCGCGCCTCTTCGACGCCCTGATGCGGCGCGAGGGGGTGCGGCGGGTCGATCCGCCCGAGCTCGCCCTCGCCGCGCTCGACAGGGTCGGCCGCACGCTCGCGGGCGACTCACACAACCCGTTTCCCCGGCTCGACCTCCACGAGGCGGCGCTCGATCTCTGGTTCATCGAGGTGCTCGCGCGCCTGAACGAGGACACGGCGAGCCCGTTTTATTTCAAACGCTGGGTGTGACCGCACGGTTCGCCCCCCGCCGGCGGGCCTGATCGCGGCGGACGGATACCGGAGGCATCGAGCATGAAACGACCGATGATGCGTCTGCTGTGCGTCTCCCTCCTCTGCAGCGCGCCGTTGCAGGCGCAGCAGCCGAAGCCAAACGCGTCTCCGACCGCGGCGGAGCGTTCGATTTCGATGCCCGCCTTGTTCCGCGAGAAGGAGGTGACGGTCGGGGCGGGGCAGTGGGCCCTTCCCGGGACGCTCACCCTCCCCGCGAAGGAGGAGCCGTGCTGCGCCGTGGTGCTCGTGCACGGGTGGGGGCCGCACAACCGCGACGAAAGCTTCGGTCCCAACAGGCCGTTTCGCGACCTCGCGTGGGGGCTCGCCTCGCGGGGCATCGCGGTCCTCCGCTACGAGAAGAGGACGAAGGAGCACCGGCGCGCGATCGACCGGGAACGTCTCACCGCGGATGAGGAAACGGTGGATGACGCCCTCGCGGCGGTGAAGCTCCTGCGCGAAACGCCCGGGATCGACCCGAAGAAGATATACCTGCTCGGGCACTGTTTCGGGGGGACGCTCGCCCCGAGGATCGCCGCGCGCGACGAGAAGGTCGCGGGGATTATCGTCTTCGCGGGCGCGAGCAGACCGATCGAGGAGGTGCTGCTCTCCCGCGCGGAGTACCTTCTCTCCCTGCGGGGGGATGACCCGTCACCGGGCGACAGAGCCGCGTTGGAGGGGCTCCGGGAGCAGGTCGCGAAGGTGAAGGACGCATCGCTCTCGGATACGACCCCTTCCGCCGACCTGCCCCAGGGGCTCCCCGCCTCATACTGGCTCGGTCTCCGCGGCTACGATCCCCCGGGGGAGGCGAGGAGATTGAATATCCCGATCCTGGTCCTCCAGGGCGGGAGGGATTACCACGTGACCGCCGCGGATTTCGACGGGTGGAAGAAGGCGCTCGAGGGGCGGCAGAACGCGCAGTTCGATTGGTACCCTGAGTGCAATCACCTGTTCGTCTCGGGGGAGGGGATGAGCACCCCCGAGGAGTACCTCCAGCGCCGGAGGACGGTCGAGGGGCCCGTGCTCGACCGGATTGCCGCGTGGGTCAAGGCGGCCGCCCGCGGGGAGCAGCGGCCGTTTCCCAAATGAGGGGGGCGGGGCGCGGCGGCCGTGCGCGCGCGGATCTGCCGATGGGCGGGAAAACGCTCGACGCGGTCGCGGCGGCGCTCCGGGAGGCGGCGTCCGTCGTCGTCCTTACGGGCGCCGGCGTCTCGGCGGAGAGCGGGATCCCCACCTTCCGCGACGCGATGGAGGGGCTCTGGGAAAAGTTCGACCCGATGGAGCTCGCCACGCCCGAGGCGTTCGCGAGGCGTCCGCGTGTCGTGTCGCGTTGGTACGACGAACGGCGCCTGCAATGCGCCTCGTGCCGTCCGAATCCCGGTCACGCGGCGCTGGCGGGAATGGAACGGCTGATCGAGGAGCGGGGGGGGCGGTTCGCGCTTTTGACCCAGAACGTCGACGGCCTGCACCAGGCGGCGGGGAGCCGGCGCGTCGTCGAACTCCACGGCTCGATACGGCGGTGGCGCTGCCTGCGCTGCGGGATGGAGCGCGAGGAGCGGGAAGGGGCGTTCAACCGCTACCCCCCCCGGTGCGAATGCGGAGGGGTGCGGCGCCCCGCGGTGGTCTGGTTCGGCGAGCGGCTGCCGGAGGAGGCGGTCGAGGCGGCAGATACAGCGCTTCGCTCCTGCGACCTCTTCTTCTCCGTGGGGACGAGCGCCGTCGTCCAGCCCGCGGCGGGCTTCATGGAGATTGCGCGCGCTCGCGGCGCCAAAACGGTCGAGATCAACCGGGATCCGACGCCGGCGACGCATGCGGTCGACTGGGCCATCCGCGGCCGATCGGGCGAGGTGCTCCCGGCGCTCCTTTCAGCAATGGGGTCAGGTCCTTATTTATTATAGTAGTCCGGCAATATAATAAATAAGGACCTGACCCCAAGGGGAGGACGATGAGGATTGTGAACGGGAAGATCGAGATCGAGACGAAGGGGGACGGGGACCTGCGCGATATCACGGGGGAGGTCGCGCGGATCCTCGAGGCGACGAAGCTGAAGACGGGGATCGTCACGGTCTTTGTCGCGGGGTCCACCGCCGCGGTCACGACGTTCGAGTACGAACCCGGGATGGTCCAGGATATCACGGAACTCTACGCGAGGCTGGTTCCCCGCAACAGGCGTTACGCGCATGACGAGACGTGGGGGGACGCGAACGGTTTCAGCCATCTGCGCGCGGCGCTGCAGGGGCCCTCGCTTGTCGTGCCGTTCGAGGGAGGCGAACTGACGTTGGGGAGATGGCAGCAGATTGTGCTGGCGGAGTTCGACAATCGGCCGCGCAGGCGAAGGCTAGTGGTGCAGGTGATGGGGGAGTGACGAAAGGGCGTGAACAATGCGGCGGCTCCGCCTCAAGCGGGCCCGGGGACGCCCCCCAGGACGCCCCCCGGGGCTTGATTCCGGGAGGCGGGTGGGATATACTGTATTTCGGACCAACGAAAGGGGGGTGATCGGTTTCGACTGGTGTACGTGTGCTTCAGCTGCGTGCAGAGGTTGTCAGGAGGCCTCTTAAAACACCTGGCACAATCATAACTGCGAACGAGCAGTTAGCACTGGCCGCGTAAATCACGCGGTCACGTCCTCCTGAAACCCGCCTGCGGTGACGGGAAGGACGCCGGAAGCAGGCTGGACGCGGACCTTGTTCCCTGGGGGTCGTGCCCATCGTTCTGCAGGGGATAGCGGCCCGGGCATCCGGCCCCTTCGGGAGGCCAGGGCGGCGAATTCAAAGCAGGGGCTACGCACGTAGATGCTGTCGCGTGTGTCCATCAGGACGCGGGTTCGATTCCCGCCACCTCCACCATTCTTTTCCATCCGAGGCCCGCGGCGCACCGCTGCGGGCCTCGTACCGCGAGGAGGCAGATGAAAACCGTTTGTCGTATGTGCGCCGTGTGCGCGGCGGCGATCGCCCTCGCCGGCCCCGTCTGGGGAATGGGCGACAGGGAGGTCATCCGCGAGTACGAGTATCCGCGGCGGGAGAGGGTGATCGAGCGGGAGAAGATCATCTACCGGGACAGGGAGGTCAAACACAAGGACGCCCCGAAGCATCACGACGCCCCGAAGCATCAAAGCGGCTCGAAGCACCACGATGCCCCGAAGCATCACGACGCCCCGAAGCACCAAAGCGGCTCGAAGCACCACGACGCCCCGAAGCACAAGCACAAGTAGAGGGTGGGGACGCCGTCATGCGTCGGCGATCCAGGACATCCTGCGGTTGTGCGCGCGCCACTTGCGCAGGATCATGAAACCCATGAAGCGGAAGAAGACGTCGCGGAACCTGCACCTCAGCAGGGAGAAGAACGTCCTGGTGAGCGAGTAGTACCGCATGTAGGCCTTCAGCACGGCCACCTGGAGCTCCTTTGCCGAGAGGAGCTTCGGGGTGAAGACGATGTGATGCCCGTCGTAGAGCGTCCAGTCCTTCGTGAAGATCCTCTTCTGCGCCTCCAGCAGCTCGTAGACGCGTGTCCCCGGGAACGGGGTGAGGATCGAGATCTGGAGCGTGTCGAGCTTTTCGCGGAGCGCGAAGCGGACCGTGTCCCAGACGGTCTTTGCGTTGTCGTCCTCCCCCCCGAGCACGAACATCCCGTGGATCAGGATCCCCTTCCGGTGGATCGAGCGGATCGCGTGCACGATCTGGCTCACGGACTGGCGTTTCCCGTATGAGCTGAGCGTCTTCTGGTTCACCGATTCGAACCCGATACAGACGATCCTGCAGCCGGCGCGCGCCATCGCGTCCAACAGTTCCTTGTCGCGCGCGACCTCGCACCGGATCTGGCAGATCCAGCCCCTGATCCCCGCCTCCTCGATCATCGTGAGCAGGGTCCGCGTGCGCGCGGGGTTCGCGGTGAAGTTGTCGTCGCAGAAGAAGTACTTCTGCTTCCCGCGGGCCGTGAGCTCCGCCATCACGTTTTCCGCGCTCCGGAACCGGTAGCGCCGGCCGAAGATCTTCGTCACGGAGCAGAAGCTGCAGTCGAAGGGGCACCCGCGCGAGGTCGAGACGGGGACGATGGGTATCCTGGATCTGAATCCGTTCACGAGGGTGAAGTCGGGGAACGGCAGCGCATCGAGGTTTTCCACCGGCCTCCCGCGGACGATCGGCTCCCGGTTCTTCCCCTCGACGATGTCGGCGATCACCTCCTCCGCCTCGCCGACGACGACCTGCCGCGCGTGGAGAAGCGCCTCCTCGGGCATCAGACTCGCGTGGACCCCGCCGATGATCACCTTCTCGCGCGGGAAGCTGTCCGCGATCTCGTAGCCTCGCGGGGCGGTGGCGGTGAGGATGGAGATGCAGACCAGGTCCGCGTCGAGGCGGGAATAGTCCGGGGCGTGGAAATCCTCGTGGTGGATCACGACCTCGTGGCCGCGGTCACGGAGTATCGTCCCGAGGTAGACGGGGCCCAGGAGCGGCATCGGGATCTTGCTGTAGACGTTCGCCCCCGACGAGCGTGGTTCGATGAATACGATCTTCATTGCGCTTTCAGCCCCATTGGTTCCCGCGTCGGTACGAACCGCGATCCGGCCACAGTGTACCCCCGCCTATCCCCGGACGCAACCTCAATCGCCCCCTCGGCGGGAGCGGGGGGGCGTACAATGCCGGGTTTCGTGCGCGCCTGGTTGTGCTATACTACGGCACATTCCGCTATGGAACCCCGGACCCTCAGCTACGAGATCGTGGACTCGGTCGAGAGGATCCCGCGCCTCGAGTGGGATGCCGTTTTCGGCGACATCCCGGAGGGGTACGACTTCTACCGCACCCTCGAACTCTCGACCCCCCCCGGTTTCTCCTTCTTCTACGCGGCGATCTTCGACCGAAGCCGCGTGCTCCTCATCGCGCCGCTCTTCGTCTCCGACTGTCCCCTCGAGGCCGGGTTCCACGGCGTCGCCGGGCGTCTCCTCCGCCGCCTCCGCAAGGCGTTCCCGCGCATTCTCTCCACGCGGACGCTCTACTGCGGATCGCCGTTCAGCGAGTATGGCGTTGTCGGCGTGCGGCCCGGCGCGGACGACCCCGGCGCCCTCGTCGAGGAGCTCCTCCGCGCCCTGGACGGCTTCTCCCGGGCGCGCAATCTCCCGTGCATCGTCTTCAAGGACTTCAGGGAGTGCGACTCCGTGCTCCTCGAACCGCTGCGGCGTCGCGGGTTCGCGAAGGTGCGCGGTCTGCCCACCGTCGTCACCGACCTTCAGAGCCCCACCTTCGACGGGTACCTGCGCGCCCTCTCCCGTTCGACGCGGAAGGATGTCCGCCGGAAGGTCCGGAAGGCGCTCGCCGAGGCGCGCGTGCGGGTCGAGATCGCGGACGATGTCGCCCCGATCGCGGACGAGGTGCATCGCCTCTACATGAACACCTGCGGGGCCGGCGGCGCGCGTTTCGGCCGGCTGACGAAGGAGTTCTTCCTCCACGCGGGAGCCCAGATGAAGCCGCGCCTCCTCTTCTTCCTCTACCGCGCGGACGGGAGGCTCGCCGCCTTCAATCTCTGCCTCGTCCACAAGGACCTGCTCCTCGACAAGTACATCGGCTTCGACTACGAGATCTCCCGCCTGCACAACCTCTACTTCGTATCATGGTTCTGCAATATCGAATGGTGTCTCGAGCACGGCGTGCGGCGCTACCAGACCGGGCAGAACGGCTACGGCCCGAAGCTGCGCCTCGGGGGGACGCTCATGCCGCTCAACCTGTACATCCGGCACCGGAACCCGACCGCCGGTCTGCTCTACAGGATGGCGGTGGCGGGGGCGGCCGGCGTCGCCCGGCGGGCGGAGGGGAGATGAGGGCCGCGAATACGGCTGTCGTCGCGCTGACCTTCCTGTCCGCGGCGGGCATCCCCTGCCGGGCGGCGGAGTCCACCCTCCCGGCGTCGCTCTCGCTGTCCCTCCGCGAGACGATCGAGCGCGCCCACCTGAACAACAAGGAACTCCAGATGCAGGCCAAGGAGATCCGGGCTGCCCGGGCCGACCGGCTCGGCGCCGTGACCCCGTTCCTCCCGCGTCTGGACATCGACGGGGGCTACACCCGCAACAGCGCGACGCTTTTCGAAAACGGGGACGCTTCGTTTGCGGCCGACTCCGACAAGGATATCGGAGTCTTCACCGGCTACAAGAACACCCTTCGGGCGGGTGGCACGGTCGCCCAGTCGATCTACCGCGGCGGGGGGGACTATGCCGCTTTGAAGAAGGCCGATCTGGAGATACGGGTCCGGGAGGAGACGCTGCGGGCGCTGAAACTCGACGTGGAGTTCGAGGCGAAACGGCTCTACCACGGCCTCCTCCTCGCCCACGAGAACGTCTGCATCGCCGAAAACCTCCTCGCCCAGGCGCAGGCGCACTATGCGGTCGTGGTACGCAAGTTTGAACAGGGCACCTCCTCGCGGTTCGATCTGCTCCAGTCGAAGGTCCACGTCTCCCTGCTCCTCCCCCAGCTCGTCACGGCGCGGAACAGCGTCGATCTGACCGACGCGGACCTGAAAAAACTCCTCAGTCTCCGGATGGGGGACCGCGTCGTCCTGACGGGGCGGCTCGAGCACGCCTCGATCGCCATCGACGAGGAGAGGTTCCTCGCCCGGGCGCTGGCCCGCAGGCCCGAGATGGTCCTCAAGGCGCTCGGGGTGGATATGGAGGCGTGGGCGATCCGGCAGGCACGGGCGACGCGCTTGCCCCGGGTCGACGCCGTCCTGGACACCTTCTTCCAGTCCGACAAGGCCGGGGACCTGTTCAACTCCCAACACAATCTCTGGAACGCGGGGGTGACCGTGGGCGTGCCGATCTTCGACGGTTTCTACACGAAGTCGAGGGTGGACGCGGCGTGGGCCCGGTACGCGCGGGCGGGCCTCTCCAGGGAGAACACGGAGGAGGAAACGGCGGTTGCCGTGCGGCGCGCCTGCCTCGATCTGCGCCAGGCCTCGGCGATCATCGAGTCGCAGCGCGACAACGTCGACGAGGCCCGGGAGGCGCTGCGGATCTCCGAGGTGGCGTACGACAACGGCGTCGGAACCAACCTCGACGTCCTGGACTCGCTCGTTTCCCTGAGCCAGGCGCAGCAGTACTACGCCTCGGGGATCTACGAGTACCTGATGGCGCGCGCCGCCCTTGACAGGGCGATGGGGGAGAGCGCGGCGGGACCGTAGGCGCGAGGCGGGGTGGACAGTGGACCGAGGAGGGATCGAATGCGCGACAGGATGCTGAAGCTGCTCAGGGACGCCGCCGCCTTCGCGCGGGCGCATCGCCGCGTGGCGGCCGCAGCCGTCGTCGCGGTCGTATGTGCGGTCGTCGCGCTCGTCTGCATCGTCCGGCGCGCGGAGCGGATCCGCGCGGGGACGCTCAAGGTCTCGGGCACCATCGAGGGCGACAATGTGCGCATCTCGTTCAGGGTCGGCGGGAGGATCGTCGAGCTTTTGACGGACGAGGGACGCGTGATCTCGCGGGGCGACATCGTCGCGCGGCTCGACACCGACGAGCTCTCGAAGATCCGGGACGAGGCGGCCGCGTCGCTCCGGGCGGAACAGTACCGGGCGGAGCTCGCCGATGTCGACTACGCGCGTCTCGAGAATTTGTTCCAGGCGGGCGCCGTATCGGCCCAAAAGCGGGACGAGGCCAAAACCAAGGCCGACTCGACGCGGGCGAACGTCGCGCAGCTCAAGGCGCAGCTCGCGCTCGAAGAGACCCGGCTCGGCTACGCGAACCTGGATTCGCCGCTGAACGGCTTCGTGCTGCTGAAGAGCGCCCTGCCGGGGGAGGTGGTCCAGCCCGGGGCGCCGGTGTTCACCTCGATCGACCTGAACAACCTCTGGCTCACGGCGTACGTGAACGAGACCGACCTCGGCAGGGTGAAGCTGAACCAGGAGGCGCACGTCGAGACCGACACGTTCCGCGGGAAGCGGTACCCGGGACGGGTCTCCTTCATCTCCCAGGAGGCGGAGTTCACCCCGAAATACATCCAGACCACGACGGAGCGCGTCAAGCTGGTCTACCGCATCAAGGTGCGGGTGGACAACAAGAGTCTCGAACTCAAGCCGGGGATGCCGGCGGACGCCTACATCAGGATCGACTAGTCCTCGATCCGCGGCCGGCCGTTCCCGCGCCGCCATGGACCCCGGGCCATCGACCATGGATCGAACGTGCACCCCATCACCGTACGCGGCCTGACCCGCAGGTTCGGCGACACCGTCGCGGTGGACGGGCTCACCCTCGAGGTCGAGGAGGGGGAGATCTTCGGCCTCGTCGGTCCCGACGGCGCCGGCAAGACCACCACGATGCGGCTCCTCGCGGGGATCCTTGATCCCACCGCGGGCGACGGCTGGGTCTGCGGCAGGCACATCCTGCGCGAGGCGGAGGCGCTGAAGGACGGGATCGGCTATATGTCCCAGCGCTTCGGCCTCTACGAGGACCTCACCGTGCTGGAGAACATCGCCTTCTACGCGGACGTCTACTGCGTCCTCCGGGCGGAGCAGGAGCGGAGGATCGACGAGCTCCTCGGCTTCAGCGGGCTCCTGCCGTTCAAGACGCGGCTCGCGGGCAACCTCTCGGGCGGGATGAAGCAGAAGCTCGGCCTCGCCTGCGCGCTCATCCACACCCCGAAGGTCCTCCTCCTGGACGAGCCGACGAACGGCGTCGATCCGGTTTCACGGCGCGACTTTTGGCAGATCCTCTACGGGCTGCTCAAGGACAGGGTGAGCATCCTCTACGCGACCTCCTACCTCGACGAGGCCGAGCGGTGCCGGAGGGTGGGGCTCATCCACAAGGGGAAGCTGCTCAGGTGCGACTTCCCCGGCGCGATCAGGGACGCGGAGGGGGCGAAGACGCTCGAGGAGGCGTTCGTGAAGATCATCGGGGGGCAGGCGTCGGAGGGAGCGCGGCGATGAACGATGCGTCCATCGCGGTCGAGGTGCGCGACCTCGAGAAGAGGTTCGGCGCCTTCACCGCCGTGAACCGCGTCAGTTTCGCGGTGAGGCGCGGCGAGATCTTCGGCTTCCTCGGCCCCAACGGCGCGGGGAAGTCCACCACCATCCGGATGCTCTGCGGCATCCTCCCCCCCACCTCCGGGCACGGCACGGTCGGCGGATTCGACATCACCAGGGAGCAGCGCAGCATCAAGCAGCACATCGGCTACATGTCGCAGAAGTTTTCGCTCTACGACGACCTGACCGTCGAGGAGAACATCGAATTCTACAGCGGCGTCTACACGATCCCCGCCGGCGAGAAGGCGGCGCGCAGGGAGGAGATCATCAGGACCGCGGGGATCGGCGAATTCCGGCATCGGCTCACGCGCGACCTCTCGGGGGGGTGGAAACAGCGGCTTGCACTGGGGTGCGCCATCATGCACCGGCCGCGCATCATCTTCCTCGACGAACCGACCTCCGGCGTCGATCCGATCACGCGGAACAGTTTCTGGGAGACGATCAAGACGATGGCCGCGGGCGGCGTCACGGTGTTCGTCACCACCCACTACATGGACGAGGCCGAGAACTGCGACCGGATGGCGCTCATCTACCGCGGGACGATCATCGCGATGGGATCCCCGATGGAGATGAAGACCCGCTGCATGACGGACGAGGTCATGGAGCTGCAGGTGCCCGACGCGGAGTCGTGGG